>Ga0315320_10004095_pt1 | contig 11942 bp, 7 predicted proteins | sample M140m21515metaG_FD_203458 | JGI IMG/M metagenome (GOLD analysis project Ga0315320, IMG submission 203458) | Ammonia-oxidizing marine archaeal communities from Monterey Bay, California, United States - M1 40m 21515 | ecosystem: Environmental > Aquatic > Marine > Coastal | place: USA: California...
CACCATCAATTCCTTTTTCGTTATAAATATCTTGAACCTCATTTGAAATTTTTTCATTTTTGGCTTCCTCTAATTTAGTTTGCCTTATTTTATCAGCTACTGATATTATTCCCAAGGGATCCATCATCAACGAACCAGGTTCTTTTATAGGCTTTTCAAGTTTTGTTATTTTTTCATCAAGTTTAATTGATATATTTTCTTTGCTTATTTCACCAAGTCTATTGTCTATTTCTATTAATCTTTTAGAATCTTCAGAAACTAAAGCTTTATTCTCGCCGGCGTCTTTTATTTTATTAGATAGTTCATTTCTTTTTTGAACCAAGCTTACAGTTTCGTTTACCAGGCTGGGCGCAATTTTTAAATTATCGGCTATTCTAATAGACGCTTGTGCATTTTTAAAATTAAGTTTAATTTCATTTGATTCAGTTAAGCTTAAATCACCTAATTTAACCTTATTGTCTAATTCTGTATTTAATGCTTTTTCTGAAAATTGGTTCCTAGATAATTCAACTACATCGTCGGTTATTTCGCTATCCGTAAAAGCTTCGGATATTTCTTTTATATTAGCTTTTTTAAGAGATTTGTTAACAGCCCTATTGCCTATAGCATCCCTTACTATTACACCACCAGCTCCGGCACTTGCCATACCTTTACCTGTTGCCATACCTATTAAAAATGTGTCGCCAGCCTCATTCCACCATTCATTAAATTTTTCTTCACTCATTTTAAAACCCTTAGTATCATCATAATATTTAGATTCTAAAATTTTATTTATAGTTAAAGTTCCTAATTCAGATGCTCCTTCTTGACCCCCAGCCTTAGCTATCCCGGTAGCCATTTGCAGCATCGTTTTTTTAACTACTTCTTTTGGTTTTCCTATAAGATTTTTAAAAGCCGCGCCGCCTATACGTTTAGTTACTATTTCTAATAGTCCTTCTGATGCTCCAATTCCTGATGCATATAAATTTTGTTTTAAGTCAATTTTTTTGCCTTCATCATATACAGCTTCTCTTGAAGCCTCTGCCGCAGAACCGGCTACAATAGAAGGTATACCTATGTAGGGTATCATAGCTTGGCCTATAGAAGGCATCGCACCAATAGCTTGTGTTAGTAACCTAGTTGTGCCCTCAGTAATATTGCCTTCTTTAAATATAGTGTCCGTTATATCGCTGTCATATTGTATTAAGTTTTTTTCAAGTTCTTCGGCTTCGCTTCTTAATTTAGCGGCGGCTTCTTGTCCATCTTTAGCAAAAGCCCCTACATTACCAGGCATAGGGATTGATCCCATTGTCTGTGCATAAGCGTCTTGTTCTTCAGCTGATAATTTTTCAAAATTTTCTTTTTGCTCGTCAGAGAAAGCAAATTTTTTCACCAAAGACATTTTCCATCTATTTAAAAAAGCCGGTACTTCAGCTATGTTTGCTTTAGCTCTTTTAAAATTAGCTTTGAATAAATCATCAGCAGTTGATAATTCTTCACCAGCATCAAAGTCTTTCTTAGGCGACTCATTTTTTTGTAAATCCCCAGAACCAGGATCCAAGCTGGAATCCATATCGGGCACTGCAGTTTCCTCCACAACCGCACCCGGTGCTGTGGGAGTTTGAAAATCCGGCGAAGAGGTTTTGAATTTTTCATTAACTTTATTTAATATTTCTTCATCAGATAAACCTTGACTTACGAGGCTATTAATATATTCTTGCTTATCCATACTTATTTATTTCTGGCTTTATATAACATTATTTGATTTTCGTATTTTGTCTTATATTTTTGGAACCCGCTAGATAATGGAACTCCGCTCTGTTCAGCATTTATAACAAACTCAAACAGTCTAGGTTGACCACCTTTTTTATCAATAAAATTAAGCCATTTTTCCATTTTAGGCTGATTTAACCTATTCATTCCTTCGTACGAAGTATATTCTTTTACCATTTCTGTGTCGTATCCAGATGAATATGCCGTACGAGCGTAGTCTCCGGAGCCGCCACTTTCGGTAGAGATAGCATCGAAATACTTACGCATGCTTTCGGGATTATATAAATTGTATTCTAATGTACTGTCTTTAAGAATTTTTCTAGTTTTAACTATTGAACCATCAGCTTGTTTTTCGTCAACCTCAACCTCTTTGCCATCAAACGTCATAGTAACGGTCCCATTAGGGTTAATTTCTAATCCAGATGCATTTTCTTTACTTCCTCTAAAAGTAAATTCTGCATTCAAAAAGTTGTCTCCTAAACTTTGTAATGCTTCGGCCTGAGCTTCATCGATATTCCTTCCGGTTTCCCCTCCGCTTGCTGATGGTGCTACTTTACCATTAACAAATTTAATAGCAGAATTATCTGGCATTATACTTCTTATAGAGTCAAACACTCTCCCATTATCAACAAAATTATTAACAATACCCGCTGTTTCAACCCTAACTTTTTGAGGCAAATATTTATCTACTTTGGGAGGTTTACCTGAACCCGTAAGTTGCTTAGGCTCCTTTCTGTAAAACTCATCAAGTAATCCATCGTCTTCCATTTTATTGAAAGTATATTTGGCAACCATTTTAAGTTTAGCGCTTTTTGATTTTTCAAACAAATCTTCCGCTGTTTTTGCGTCAACCCCTAATTTTTTTTCTATTTCTTTTGGACCAACGTTTAATGGTAAATCTAATAATGTATCTGCTTGCGACCCGGTTAAATTAAATTCACCCACCTCATTTTTAAGCATTTCTTTTTTAAGATCTTCATTTAAATCAAGTTTATTATTATAAACATTATTTGCAACACCCAATTTATTTCTAGTAAATTTTTCAGTATCAATTTCACCGCTCTTATCTAAACCGTATTGTTCGTAAACATTTTGCATAGCGTATTCGCTAGCGTCTGCTCTTCCTGAAATAAATCCTCTTTGCTTTCTTTCTGCAATGTAATTTTTCAAATCAGCTTTGGTTCTTGTAGACAGCCCGTTGACTAAAGCGTCATGCTCACTATCAATTATATCTCTTTGCTCTTTTCCAGATGCTGTAAAAATTGTTTGCAACTCTGCTTCTGTATATTTTTTACCACCTACCTCAATAAAACTAGTAAATTTTTTAGTTTGATTGTCGTATTTAAACGTAGGTTTTGCATCACCATTTTTGATAGCATTGTATATATTTTTTTTATCGGAATATAGTCCATGCCCTTTGTCGTTGTTTTCATCAATGTCCATGTCCGATGTATATATATAATCTAACACCGTATTTATAGGCGTTACAGCACCTTCAAAACTATTCTGAGCTTCCCGCATACCTTTCTGATCCATACGATTTTCAGTAGGCATAGAAAATAACCCACCTAAACCTTTTTTAGTTGGTTGCTCAACATTAAGTGCCTCTGCATAAAATTCTTCTAATGCAGCGTTTATTTGTTCTTTTGTTTTTTCTCCATTATCAACTGCAGCGCTAAGCTCCTTTTTCATTTCCTCGCCCTGTGCGTATACAGTATCTTCGTATTTTTTTCTATCAGCAATTAATTTATCTCCTTCCGCAATACCAGCAGCTAGGCCAGTTTGAAAAGTTGTATTAAAAGCCGTAGTGCCTTTAGTGTAGTCTACTGTTGTGTATGATTTTGGATTATCGTATGCTCCCATAATTTTAAAATGTTGATTTACTCTCCTCTAGGCGTGCCATAAGTTTGAAATGCGCTTAGTATGTCCTGACTGCGGTAATTATAATTTGAATTAAGCTCTGGAGTTGCAGGTGAAGTATTCATACCTGCTCCTAATGAGTTTTTGTAATTTGCTGCACCAATCGCAGCTCCAGCTAAACCACCCAGGGCCCCTAAAGCTTGTCCCATCATTTGACTAGATTGCTGACTATAAGCGGCTGCCTGTCCTGAGGCAATATCAGCTTTACCAGCAAGCCTATTTAATTGTGAAGTGTCTCTGCTTTCCTGTGCATTAAATTTGAATGCTTTACCCTGTGCCTCGGCACCTTGAACTCTTGCCGCTTCACTCATTTGTAATCTTTGCATTTGCTGTTCTCCTTGAGCCCTTAGCCTTGTGTTTTGGGCTTCTTGTTTTTCAATTCCAGCAGCAATACCAGATTTTGATCTTGCAGCCGCTTGAGCTAATGCGGTTGCTCCACCAGCTCCCGCCCCCGTAGCTCTTAGGGTATCTAATGTTGTTGCTAAAGCTATGTCAGTTTCAGCACCCTGTATCTCAGCTGCTTTGGTTGCTACCTGTAAATTAGCAAATGGGTTTGTCACCATACTACTAAGATCCTTGACATTTTCGTAAGGATTTATTACTGCTTGTCTATTTTTTTCAAGATTAGCTATTTGTTTGTTTAAAGCATCTGCTTGTTGTCTAGCTTTTCTAGCAGCTCGTCTTGCTTTACCTGCTCCAAACAAGCCACTAAGTGCAGAAACACCTGATGATATTCCCATTGCTAAAAAGGGTATTGCCATAATTTATTATTTTAATTTGATGATAATACTGTCTCAGATGAAACAGCAAATAGTTCTTTTTTCGATGTATCCGTCGTACTAGTTTCAAATACAGACGACACATACATTCCTTTTACTCCTGATATTGCTTCTCCAAATATTATTTCATTTTCATCAATAGAAGAACTATTTTGTAAATAAGATGAATATTTATTTTCTTTTTTGCTGAAAGCCTGTATGCCCGGTAAATCGTAATCTAAGCTGTTATTGTAAGTACTGATATTATAAGCACTATCTGTAAAAATAGCATCATCTAAATCAGTTTTTATATCATTAACTTTCCAGCCAGACGTTCCTTCATAAGATAAATTTTTAAATATTTTAACAACCGAAGGTGTGTTGTTTAATATTAAATTAACTTTAGATGAATTATTCACATTATAAAACTTATTGTAATTATTTGTTTGATAATGTTTATATAAATCTGGGCCATTAAATGTATATAATACATTTTTTAATGTAAATCCAGCATTAGGTTTATAAGTATAAAAACTTGTCCAACCCTTTGAAGATTCATCATAAGCCAAAGTATAATAACTTGATGTATTATTTTGTAAAGAAAGGACATAGTGGTCTTTAACGTGATCGTATATTCCTACAGCTTTATCAAATGATCTAAAGTTTTCTTTAAACCAACTTCGCATACCATAATATGATATTTCAGTATGGCCATCTCTTGTTAACCTTATTACAACTCCTCTTTTTTTATCTGCAAAGTATTTCAATCCACCTTTGACAGAAAAACTTTCGGGGTTTCTACTTATTCCGTATTTTCCCGCAAAAGGTATAACCTGTCCAATTACTATTTTGCTTAATGTTTTTATAGGTGAACCTTCTGCTGTAAATACAGCATCTTTGTCAATTAACGCTCTGCTTACTTTATCTTCTTGAAATATTAATAAATTTGTATCTTCAGCGTAAAGTTTTTGTATACTGCCCTGTGAGTCGTCAACAGCTTTAGTATTGGATTTACCCACGCCAAATTCGTTTAATTTATTTACACCTGTTTTAGAGTTGTAAATGCCTGAATATATTAAAGCACTTTTTCTTCTTCTTTCTGCGTAATTTTCGTCTGTAGCAAAAGCTCTGGTAGCCAGTTCCATAGATTGATTATTAAACCCACCTTTTATTCTGGACTCTTCAATGTGAAACTTCTGCTGCGAAGCAGCGGGCTTTATAATAAAGGTGTTAAAATAACCTATTTCTTTTGATATACCCATTAATTAAAATATTACATGTTTTAGAGTATCCCTAACTACGGATTCGTTGTTTGACAAGATCTTGAATTCCCTACTGACTCCACAACCCCGTTACTGGTTCTTACGTTAGCATACTTTCCTTGATCATATTCACCACCAATAAGTTGTGTTAATATTAATCCGTAAAATTGATCTCCTGTGGCTAAAGTGGCTGCTGTGTATATTGTGTCCCCTACTTCAATTGCAGAACCACCTGTATTTGACGAGGGCTTTGTTATATATATAGTTGAAGAAGTTGGTGTACACAACTGTGGATGATTTGGAGCTGTATACATATTGTATAAAATATTTGGTGCTATAGTTACAGCAACAGTATGCTCGTCAGAAGATGGTGCGGAAGTAGTGTGTCCAGCATCAACAACTTTTATTTTAACATCGTAAACGTTAGTAATTAAATTTTGAGCCATATAAGCATTTGACCTAAGTAAACCTGGTGCTGGATTCCCAGTATCTCCAGAGTTAGTTATTGTAAATAAATTGCTAGATGTAACGTCTGCACCATTAAGCTTGACTTCCGTTATGCTATACGCCAATCCTAGCGTGTCCCTAGATGTGTCTTTACTGCCATTTTCGGTGCCATTTGCAGCATTCAATATTGTCTGTGTAGTGCTGTAATGTAATGAATTAGCTGTTGCCGATAGGTTATTAGAAAAAACTGGCGCGGCGTTGGTTAGTGTTATAAGTAAATTATCCGTAAGCTCTTCCCCATTTGCGTCTACAGCTGTTATTGAAAAATTATAAGTTTCCCCATTTGATCCGTAATAAAATACAGGATTTTTTACTCTAAGATTGCCACTATTTATATCAAAGTTATTTGCTAAATTTGTATTTAAATCAGATTGAGCATAAGCGCTGTTTATAGTGAATGATATATTTGTTAGGTTACTTCCGGTTGAATTCGTAGCCCCTAAAGTCCCTATGATTGTATTCGCCACATCCCCCTCGGAAAATGAGCTAGATGTTATTGTTAATCCCGTTGGACCACCGGTTGCTCCACCAATTTCAAGATTTAAAGCTTCAACTAAACCACTAAGAGACGTTTCGTAATATATGTCTAATCCAGATTTAAATGGCTCTGTTTCAAAAATAGACAATCCTAATGTCCCTAGAAAGTTTAAAGGCTGTTGATTTTTAGGACTACTACTAACGGTAATAGATTTTCCGTAGCCATCTGGTAATTCAGCTAGCAAAGGATTTTTACTGTAATTATGAAAAACTAAATAAGTATGACCAAGCTCTTGCGCTGATCCAGTTGCGGTAGTATCAAATAGCTCTAATCCATGATCCATTGCGCTACCAATACTTATTACATCCACTTTACCTTCTTCAGAATTATATATAAAAGGGTCAGAAGATGTGCCGTTGGGAAGCAAAGATCCGTCTATTATTACGGGGAATAAAGACGATTCACTAGCACTTGTTGTTTCATCAACCACTCCACCAACGCCAGGTTTTCTTGGCACTTTATTTATGTTATCACCATGCAATACCAGCCACGTTCTTTTATCTGTATCACTAAAATACAAACTTGAATGTGCCGATTGAACGCTTGAATCCGGAATGTTATCTATTGCACTGGGTGCATATATGTTATAATATTCTTGCTCTGTTTGTTTTACAACAACTTTCCAAGAATACCAACCAAATTCATTAGAAGCACTATACGCGTTATCAATAGTGTCGTTAAATTCAATCTTTAAAGCATATCCATGCCAGTTAGCAGAATCTCCAGTGTGAACAGGCACTCTGACAGAAGACTTATTGCTATCAGAAGGCAATATAACAGGGGATTGTCTGCCGTATTTATCAGACAATATTAAACCCACTTGATATGTTCTCCTAGATTTAACAGATTGGTAAGGATATTGAACATTCCACGTTGCATTAGCTAATTTGTTTGCATACTTAGCTTCAAAATCAACGACTGGTAAATTATAATTTTCTTGAAAATTACCATACACAAGCCTACTTCCTGCTATCTCTTGCGCTTTTGCTTTTCTTGGTACATTATCAAAAACTCTAGTTAACTGATCTTCTGTTAAAGTTTTAAAAGGCAATGTTAATTCATAATTATAAGTAAACAAATTGCCAACAAGGCTGTAAGAAGTGTTATTTGTAACATTAGTATCTGATAAAGGTATTTCAGCTACGGCTTTTATACCAGGATTATCAGCCTCTTTATAAAGTATTTCAATTTTATTTATACCATAAGTAGACGTCACTAAAGTAGAGGGCAAGCCAATTCTTAATTGCACCCTACCAACATCATTTATAAAGGAATCAACTTCTGTTGTTGTTGCAGCCGAAGCTATCTGAGGACTGGTTAATCCTTGAGATCCATTAGAGTAGGTTTTAGGAATAAAGCATGTTTGAGTAAAAGGTGATATTACTGAATATTCTCCATCTTCAAATTTATACCTGTATGCAAATTTTATAAACTCTTCTTCAATTCTATCTTCCGTATTTTTAAAAGTTAATGTTGATGTAGCGCTTCCACCAGCTGGTTTTGTTAATGTTATTGTTAGCCCATTTGCCGAAACACTTTGAACAAATGTATCTGCAGGTATATTCGCACCTGAAACACTTTGGCCTGCATAAATATCATAATTAACATTACCTGTATAAGTTACATTGCTCGAACTTGAGGTAGTTGCTACAGATTGAGTGGTCGTTAGTTTTTGCATTCCCGTTTGAGAATCAACAGTTGGGTTAAGCACCTGGGGAGCATTATATGGAAAATATTTAGCTACACTAATTTTAACTTCCGAATTATAATAAAGATTATTGTAATTTGAAGAATTTTCAATAGCTTTTATTATATTTATTTTCCTAGGCTGATTGTTATCATCTGTCCAAAACAATAAATCATCTATTATATTAACGCCAGTAATTAAATGACTTGTGCTAAAGTTTAGAAAATTTGATGTATTATTTATTATTTTTACTGGATTTGAAGTGCTGCCCGTTTCATAGTAATATATATTATCATTAGTACCACCTGCACTTACAAAATAAAAAATTCTGTTATTACCATTTGGCAAAGATTCGGAGTCCGCTATATATCCAATAACCTCTCCTGTTATATTTAAATTACCAATCTTAGAATTACCTTTGACATTTTGTACAACGCCTACATCAGATCCGTCGGATTTGGCTATATGAATATTTTGTGCATCTACGTATTCACCATTAGGTATTAAACGCGCGTCTAAATCTTTGTTCATTTTACCTTTTAGAAAGGTATTCTTGATTTCTGGCATGTATTAATGTTTAATAAATTTTGATTTGCCCCTCATAACCTGTTCTAATTCAGATATTTTAAGGCTTGATAATCTTAATTTAGCATTTCTTATAGCTGCTCTTTTTTCTTTTCTAAATCTATTTATAATGTATTCAGGAAAATTTACTCTCGCGCTAGCTACTCCATATGTTATATATTTATATATAGCGTCTTCAGCAAACTTGTGTATTTTCATTTCATCATCTGTACCCAAGCCATCTGATATATATTTTACTGTTACAACTTTTCCAGCTAATTCACTTGAAAAACTTATTTTACCGTTTAATTCGTCTATTATGAATACACCATTTTTTTGAGATGTTTCAGGATTTATACCTTTTCTACCGCCTTGAGCTGTTAATTTTTGTAAACCAGTGTTGGCGTCGTAAGACATATCTTCCTCACCGAATTCGCCAGTAAATTTTCTATTATCAAAATTAGTAAACCTGTCGTTAATTACAGGTGTACCAGTTAACAATGTGCCATCCACGTCATACAGATAATTATAATCATCATCTTGTAATATAGATTCCGATGGTTTTGATGTATACCTTGATGGATATATTATATGTTCAATACCCATGGCATCTACAAAAGAAAATCTAACATAATGTATATAGTCTTGGGGCATTGGTATTGACAAACTTGTGCCAACTTCTATTTCTTGTATTTTTTCCGTTCTGGATATATCGTAATTAAATTCTTGTACGCCTCTTTTAGTGTGAAATAATACGTCTTGTTTTTTTACATTAGATATTAACTTCCCATCGCCAACAAAGGCAACCATATAGTTGTTTATAATATCGTTTAAAGATATATATCTATAATCACCAAATTTATTTGCCGCACCAGCCGGTTTAATTTCTATAATTTTACCAGATATTGGTGTTCCATTAGCATTTAAAACATCGGCGTTACTTACGTTTCCAGTAAAGGTTACTGTGGGTAAACTGTAACTGTAGTTATTTGTATTTATTTCTTTACCGCCAACAAATACAATTACACTTGAAGGGATTGTCGAAAATGCCACAGTCGTTAAAGTAAAAGCCGCGGTTGAGCCATCACCTATAAACCCTTGTGATTTATTGTAATACGATTGATGTGTTTTTGTTATTAATCCCATTTATTTTAATTTTCTAATTGTATTATTTTATTTTCTTCTCCACCTGCTACTTGAATAACAGTTGGATCTTTTATTATTAAGCCAGTGTAACCTAGTATTTTAATAACTAAATCAACCTCATCTGACTCATGTATTTCAAAATTTGTAGATAAGTTTTCTTTATATTCGTAGGATCCATTTGAAGAATTTTTTGTAAATCCCCAGTAAGGGTCAGCTGGTACCTTTATATAATCCACTTTAGCGGCAGATATTGACGTTGGAAATAATTTTATGTTGTTAGCCTCTCTGTAATAAACAGGATAATTACTTGTTGGCGCTGTTAGTTTAGAAGCATTTACATAAGATAATTCTGATTTACTAACTTCCTCTATGTTTATTGTCCTATTTGAAGCTGTGATATTTGTTACTCTATATAAATCACTAGGCACAGGCGCTACTCCTGTTGAAATAACCAGCGCTGCCTCTTTTGAAAAAATATCAATTTTTTCTTTTATATTATTGGGAATATTTGCGTAACCATTGTTTGTTATATTAGCTTTTTCTTTATTTACAGCTTTATTATAATCAAAAAATGCTCTTTCCAAAAGATCGAGCTGTACTTGTCTTCCAATTCTGTTAAATTGGTCAGGTGTTAAAAACCCTCTACCTTCTTTATTTATTATTGAAAGCACGGTTCTGTATACTTTATTTACTGATATTGCCATTTATGTTTATTTATATAATGATTAAGCCGCTTACTTGCGGCCTAACCACTATAAGCATTTTATTTTAATCTTTTTTCCACCGTTTGGAATACTTCAATACCTTCATCGGTTTTGAAATATGCTGCTAAAGCTGAATATGGATTTTCATCAAAAGGAACTGTTATAAGTTTTCTGTCATTTGATGCCCATTTAAATGTTCTTTGATCGCTTGATAATATTATAATACCATTTTCAACGGCTTTTATACCAATGTTTCTAATATTAATATTTTCGTCTGTAGCTAATTCTAAGAACAATTCTGGATTGCTTCTAGCAAATAGTAATAAGTCTCTTTTTAACTCCTTAGAAGTCATGCCAGATACCTTATCGCCTAGTTCAGTCCTTAATATTGCTTCAGCATGATCTATCTCGATGCTTTGTGCAGTTGTTAAGGCTTTAATCTCATTTTCAAGAACATCTAAATCATCTTCAGCAATCTGAACAGGATTGTGCTCTATAAATTTTTGGTTAAGATCAGGATGCATTGATAGAAATTTTTGTAATATTTGCTTTTCTTTAGGCACATATAAATTGCCATCTCTAAAAATAACATGCGATAATCTTTGCGGGCCTTTCATTTCATCAACAAATACTGTTTTTTGATTTTCACAATACTTAATTTCTCTCTCATACCCTTTTTCTTCGTCAAACCATAATATCCCTCTGGACTTCGCCATAAATACTATTGGTGTTTCGTTTAAAATTAATTCAAATATTTTATCCTTAATTTCCCATTTAGGTTTAACTTCTTTTGTTTTTTCTTTAATTTTTGCCATGATATAATATAATATAATTAATAAGAGTAATAATTACCCCCGTCAGAACAACGAGGGTAAAAATCACATTAAAATTTACGAGTCAAATCTCATAAAGTTGTTTGCAGCTTGCACTACTAAACATCTTTCTGAAAGATAGTGAATCTCCATCTTGTCATCACCGATAGTCTGCGCTCCACCTACTGAACCAGTTACCCAAGATTTTAATTTTCTATCATCAGCTTGAGAAGCTCTGTAACGTACGTGTAAAAACGGTCTTCTTACATTACTTCCTAAGTTTTGATCATAT
>Ga0315320_10004098_pt1 | contig 11938 bp, 1 predicted proteins | sample M140m21515metaG_FD_203458 | JGI IMG/M metagenome (GOLD analysis project Ga0315320, IMG submission 203458) | Ammonia-oxidizing marine archaeal communities from Monterey Bay, California, United States - M1 40m 21515 | ecosystem: Environmental > Aquatic > Marine > Coastal | place: USA: California...
TAAGAAAAGTTAAATCAACACCGGTATTAGGAGTAAGTCCAAGACCAGAACCAGTATTAAAATTAATTAAAACACCTGTTAGAAAAACCACATTTCTAACACCATTTGAAAAAAAAGAAATAGAACGTGAAGTATCTATTGAAATTAATAAATTAATAATTGAAGTAGAAAATAAATTTAATAATAAATACCCATAATGTCAGAAATACCATAACCCACTGCTGTTGACGCGCCTGTTTCATTACCCACAACCCAGGTATCGCTTCCATCCCCCCCATCAAATATTTCCACAATTTCACTCATATATTGTGGTTGATTTGTTCTGGCGATAAATTGATGAAGATCTAAAGACGAATAGCTATATTTTGCCCATGTTGCACGAATAGCCCTAGAAGAATATCTAACTTTTACCATAACAATAACCGTTTTCTTAGTAATATCACCACCACCTCTTTTATATCCTGTCCAAAAAATAGCCCATTTACTACCCCCAGGGGGGTTTTGATATACACCACAACTCACCATTGGTTTACTCAACCAATCTGTAACACGAAAAACACAACTTGTAAATTTGGGTTCACCGGTAAAAGTAAAAAGGATCCCTGATGAACGTGCATCAGGGATCCATCTATCAATAAGGAAATTATTTGATTGATCAAATAATTTATTGTATTTCATCATTTCCTCATATAGTAACCCCATATTTGTCGCAACATTGCGACTCAAATCCTCAATTTTTTCTTGTAAATCATCACAATTATCTTGATTACCGTCTATTAATAATTTTTGAGAATCTATAGTATTTTTTTGTAATGTTATCTTTTCTTCTAATTCTTTTACTTTGGCTTTTACTGATTTACAAACTTGTTGTTCTTTCCAACGTTCATCTATATGATATGAAACTTGCCCCTTTTGATATTCAACATCTTTTTTCAATTGTATTTTTTCTTTTTCTAATTGTTTTATTTTATCATTTAATTTAATTTTATCCTGTGCTAATTTAGCACCGGATGTATTACTAAAAGTAATATCAAGTTTTAATCCAGTAATTTCATTATTTAATTTAAGTATTGTGGCATCTTTTATTTTAATTTCTTCCGTTAACTCCAACCATCTTAATCTGTAAATTTCTTTCCATTTTGCGTCTTCAGGTGGATTATTTTCCAAATCATCTAATTTCTTTTTTATTCTGTCATATTCATCTTTATAAGAATCTCTGGCTTTGGTCATATTGCTTAAATTTTTTTCCAAATCTTTAATTTTTTTACTATTTGAACTAATATCCATTATTTGTTTATCGATGGTGGCATTTAAATTACGTACGGTATTTTCTGTTTCTTTAACCTGTAAAGTTTTTTGTTTCTTTAATAGTTCAATATTATTGGCGCTTAATTTGTTTTGTGCTTCTAAATTGGCTATAGTGTTCTGTTTCTCCTTTATTTTATCAAGGGCTTGTGTTAAGTTAAGTATTGCTTCTTCCTCCTGTTCCGAAGCCTTTTCATCTTTTGTTTTTATAATTTGATCTTTTGTTTTAACTTGATTTTGTAATTCTGTTATATCATCTGTTAAATAATTAATTAAAATACTTTTTTTTGCTTGATCATCATTTAATTTTTTAATTTCTTCTTTCAATGTCTTATTAGCTTGTTCTACTCTTGCGTCAACAATATACCCTTCTTTTGTTGCATCATCGTAATTTATAGAAAAAGCACCATATATATGTGATATACCAATGCCTGCTTGGTTAATATTTGTTGCGGTAGAATTCCAAGTCCCATTATCCCAATAAGTAACCAAAATATTTAAATTTTTTTTTATATCATCAAAGGCAGTATGAAAATCTTTTTCAATTGTATGTGTTCTAGTATCATTCCAATAACCTTTTAATTGATAATAATTTTCATCATCATTATAAGGACCATATGAAATTCTAAATAATCTAATTTTAGTCGAAGAGGTTTTCACAATTTCCAATCCACCACCAAATCCACCTTTCACAGGTTGTTTTAAGATTTTAATTTCCCCTTCTCCCAGTGTAACATCCGCTATTAGTAAAGCAAATATACAATACATATTATCTTTATCTTGATATAATACTGTAGATGTTCTCCAATCTTTATATGTGTCTGTTTCTTCAAATATACAACCATAAAAATGTATATTAGGTCTATCTTTTGGTATTTGTGTTTTTATTATGGTTTTAGAACCCTCTTTGGGTATCCATTCCGGGATGACAAAAGAATGTTTTAATTCAATAAAATTTTCAAAATTTATTTTAACATTGTTTATCGTTTTATTTTTTAATGTATTTTCACCAAGTAATAACGCTTTACTATTCGATAAATCATTTATCGTTATTTTATTATTATTTGTAATTTGGAGTAATTCATCATTTTTTTTTATTTTATCATTTAAATCCATTTCTAAATCATATTTATTGTTACTTAAATCTTCTAAATTATTAGTCAATATTATATTCTTTTTTTGTAAAGATGATATTTCTATAATTTTTTCTTGTAAATCTGTTGTTTTTTTATCTTCATTATCTTGAAAAGTTTTAATAATAATATTATTATTTGATATGGTTTTATTTAAAATATCAATATTAACTTCTAAATTTGATATATCAATAGTGGCTTTTTTTAATCTTTCTCTCCATTCTTTATTGTTATTATCTAAAATAGTAGATTTATTTTGATAATATAATAAATCTGATTGCAATTGTACAATTTCTTCCATTTTAAGTTTCAAATCATTATAACTTTTTTTTTTAATTTCTTCTATTTTAAGATTTAATTTTAATTCTTCATTTTGAAACTTGTTAATTGTATTTTTTAAGGATTTTATTTCTGTTAATTTTTCATTAATTGTTTTTTCTTCTTCTTCTAAACTAACATTTAATACCGCAATTCTATTTTCTAATAAAATTATTTTTTTTACATCATCAATATTTTTATCATTTATCGCTTTTAATTGGTTTTTCAAAGTTATTATCTCGTATACGCTTTTTTGTAAATTATTACTGATATCAGTGATATTTTTATTTAATTTTTCAATTATTGCTTCCTTTTTATTAAATTCTTGGATTGATACCATATCAATCATGAGCAAATTACTATGATAGCTATTTGCTAAACTAACACCATTTTTAACCATTTCAATTTGATTTTTACATAAATCTTCAACTACAACTTTCTTTAATGCTTCTTCAAAATTAAACACGTTTTTTTCTATATCATATACTTTTCTATTTGGTGGATGAATATGATCAATTAAATGTCCACTTCTAAGTGATGTAAATCCTGTATATTTACTCCATATATTGTAATAAGCATCACCCAATTTAACAGAATTATCTTTCATAATAATAAACATATTATGAATTTCATCCATTAAATGTTGTATTCCGTGTTCATTTTCTAATATATTATTTTCTATTTTATAATTTTCTCTATCCGCGGGTAATTTTTCATAACCCTGTAATTTTGTAACAGCGTGTCTAGTATTCATATATAATATAATTAATTATTATTTTTTGATATATTATAAGTAAATGAAATATATCGCATAAATCATATATTTCATTTACAACTTGTAGGTAAAATATATGATTTATACTCTTTATTAAAAATATTTATCAAAAAAATGAAGCATATTAGTGCTTTTTTTTAAGTTAAAAAATAAAAATCAAATGTATTTTTAATTATATTTTTTGTAATAACATATTTAGACATAATTTTATATTTTACTTGTATATATTAAATGAGTAATAATAATAATAGAGATACAACCGATAGTTCTAGCAATGAAATAAATTATAATCACGGTGAGATAGGTCAAATAACTAACATTTTAGACACGGATAATGATGGAAATTTGGATATAAATGATTTGGTTGAATCTTTAAGATTACAAGAAGGATTGCCGACACATACCAATAAATTTCCATTTACAGATGCTGCAATTAAATTATTAAGTGTAGGTGATGCAAAGATACCGGCTTCTCTTTATATAAATAAAGACTTGAATGTTGTAGGTAAAATAATTAACAATGGGAAAGAATTAAAAATGGATGAAATTATAGATATATCAAAAACAAATCTAGAATTGGAAAGTCCTTTAAAGTGGAAAGATGATAAAAAAAATAGAATAACCCTTGAAATTAATGAAATGCCAAAAATCCCTTTAAAAAAAATCCCTAGATTAACCAGTGATAAATTACCCCAAATTATACCTTTAAATATAATACCAAAAATCCCTATTACAAAAACAGATATTAAAGCGGGTGATAATGTTGATATTTGTTATAATAAAATAAGTGTACCAGACACATTAATTGCTGATGGCGCGGTTGAATCTAAACATTTTGGAGAGAAAATTATAAAAAATATTCACATAAGTGATTTATCTTCAGATAAAATAGATATTAGAAAAACGAATTTAGTTGGTAAAAAAAATATAATCTTAATTAATAATGAATTATTTGTTCCTGATACATTAGTGGCAAATGACGCCATTAAAACACGTCATATATCTGAGAATTCAATTACTAATAAACATATCGCGGATGGAAGTTTGAATATTATTAAAACAAATTTAAGTTCTGGACGTTTAATAGAATTAAAAGATAATAAATTAAATTCTACATTAGAATTTGGAAGAGGATTAAAATTAAATCAAAATATATTATCATCACATTTTGAGAAAAATTCTATAATGAACGCGGATATAAGTAATAATGCTTCAATAGATATATCAAAAACAACATTAAAAATAGGTGAAAATTTGGAGTGGGATAAAAATAAAATAAAAATAAAAGATGTATACGTAAAAAAAGATGACAAAGGTAATGTATATATATCAGGCAATTTAAATGTTAATGGTGAAACAACCTTGGTTTATTCTTCTACTATGGCAGTAACAGATAAAAATATAGAATTGGGTAATTCACCAGACACTAATGATATCTTGGCTGCTGGAGGAGGCATTACATTAAAAGGAAGTACAGATAAAACAATTAATTGGTCAGACGACATGTGGAATTTTAATCAAGATATAAATATTCAAAAAAATGGTGCTAGAAATTCTTCATATTACAAAATTAATGGTGATGTAGTATTGGGCAATACTTTTTTGGGGAAAGAAATTAAAGATTCATCTTTAAATACAGTTGGGACAATAACGCGTGGTACATGGAAAGGTTCGAAAATTGATCTAAAATATATTAATTTAACTGCTGGTAAAAATGTAGAAATAAAAGATAATAAAATAAATGTTGATATTCCAGATTTGACACTTGATAAAATAAATATATCAAATATATCAAATGTTCAAATAGATACTAATGCTGATATATCGGTAAGTAAATTAGCTTTAAACGCAACGGAACCATTAAGAATTAATGGTGATAATATAAATTTAATAGATGAAGGCATATTAAATAAACATATCAGTAATGTATCATTAATTGATATATCAAAAACAACATTAAAAATGGGGAAAAATATTGATATTTCAGGAGATGCTTTATATGTCCCAGATACACTAGTAGCAGATAACGCGATAAAAACAAAACATTTATTTGATAACATAATAACAACGAAAAAAATAGTAAATAATTCAATAATAAATTCTAAATTAGCAGATAATTCAATTACTAATAGAAATATTGAATATGATTCTATAGATATATCAAAAACCAAATTAAAATTTGGCCGTTTAACTGAACTTTCCGGAAACACAATTAATGTAACTGTAAATGTAGGTAGGGGTTTATATTGGGAAAATGAAACCATACATTCACGCATTGTTGATGGTAGTATAATGGATGGTGATATAAGTAAGAATGCCAATATTAATATTTCCAAGACTAATTTACGTGCTGGCAAAAACATTGAAATAACGAAAGATGCTGTATTAAATATACCAGATACATTAGTAGCGGATGGTGCTATACAAAATAAACACATCGCATATGGGGCAATTGATATAAGCAAAACAAGTTTACAATCTGGTAGATTAATGCATTTAAAAAATAATATTATGAATTCAACATTAGAATTTGGAACAGGGTTAAAATTAACACAAAATTTATTAGAAACAGTTAGTGTTAAAGACAGAATAATGAATATAGATATTAGTAATAATGCTGCTATAGATATAGCAAAGACAACATTAACAGCTGGCAAAAATATTGAATTAACAAAAGATGCTGTATTAAATGTACCAGATACATTAGTAGCGGATGGTGCTATACAAAATAAACACATAGCATATGGGGCAATTGATATAAGCAAAACAAGTTTATCAGTCGATTCTAATGATTTTAAAAATGATTTTTTAAAAGATGGGAAATTGAAATTGAAAGATGTATTTGTAAGATCTAATTCAAATGGGGATGTAACAATTCAAGGAAATCTAACAGTAATGGGAAATCAAGAAGTTGTGACTGTTCAAAAAACAAGAATAGAATTGACAGATTCAAATATAGAGTTGGGCGTTAATAATAACCCATCAGATGATACAGCAGACGGTGGTGGTATCACGGTGGTTGGAGATACCAATAAAATTATTGGTTGGGATAAATTAGACAAAGCATGGCATTCCACAGAAGATATTGATATTTATAAAGAGGATGGTATTTATAAAATCAACAGAAGTTCCGTATTATCTAAAGAAACTTTGGGTCCCACGGTAATAAATTCTTCATTACAAAAAGTTGGTGTTTTAAATAGTGGAACTTGGAATGCTGGTATCATAGATATAAATTATTTGGATATAAAAGCGGGTGCCAATATTGATCTTTGTGGAAATACATTAAATATTCCCGATACATTAATAGCAAATAATGCTATACAAAACAAACATATTTCCAATGGAGGGATAGATATAAAAAAAACCAATCTAGTTGCGGGTGCCAATATTGATTTTTCAGGAAATATATTAAATGTGCGTAATATGCGTCTAGAAAGGGGGCAAATAATAAATGAAGATATAAATACAAATGCCGCAATAAATATAGGAAAAACAACTCTATCAGCCAATAATAATATTACATTGGATGAAACCACGGGTGAATTAAATGTTCCTGATACATTAATAGCGGATAATGCTATACAAAATAAACACATATCATATGGAGTAATTGATATATCAAAAACAACATTACGCGCGGGTAGATTAATGGAAATGATAGGAAATAAATTACACAGTGATTTACAATTTGGAGTGGGTTTGGAATTAGAAGGCAATACTATTAAAACGGTTCCAGTAAAAAATTTTATTAGAAATAATGAAATTGCGTCAGACGCAAATATTACTATAAGTAAAACAAATTTAGCTGCTAATAAAAATATAACCTTAACAGAACAGGGAATATTAAATGTACCCGATACATTAATAGCCGATGGTGCGATAGAATCTAAACATTATGGTAATAATACAATTTTAAAAGAACACATAGCAAATAATTCAATAGAAAATAGACATATTGTTGGACCCATTGATATGGATAAATTAACTTTACAAGCAGGCGATAATATAGATTTATCTAATAATGTTTTAAATGTTCCTGATACTTTAATAGGTTTTGAAGCGATTAATAATTCACATATACCAAATAAAGGTATTGATTTAAAAAAAATAGATTTAAAATTTGGCACAAATATATTTTTAACTAAAAATACTTTAAATGTACCTGAAACTGTAATTGCGGATAAAGGTTTATTAACGAGACATTTATCGGACACCTTAGAAATAGCAAATAAACATATAAGTGATAAACCGGCAGATAAAATTAGTATTAATAAAACTACACTTGATGTAAATAAAAATCAATTAGAATATGAACAAGGAATAATTTCTATAAAAGATATTTATGTAAAAAAAGATGAAGACGATAATGTTACAATAGGCAATGATTTAACTGTAGATGGTAATTTAATAGTGAAAGGAGATACATTTGAAGTTCAAACCACAACGATACAGATGGAAGATCATAATATTGAATTGGGTAAGATAGCTATGCCAACTGATGATACAGCCGTTGATGGTGGTATTATATTAAAAGGTACAAAAGATAAAAAATTAACTTGGAAAAAAGGAATAAATGGAGGAAACTGGACATCTAATGTGAATTTTAACTTAGAATTAGGTAATTTTTATAAAATAGACGATAATGTTGTTATGTCTGCTAATTCATTGGGAGATGTTATTAAAAGATCAAAATTGGAAACTGTTGGAACGATAACTCAAGGTATTTGGGAAGGATCAAAAATTGATATAAGTTTTGTAAAACTTGAAGCCGGAAATAATATAGAATTATCTGGAAATGAATTAAATGTACCAGATACGTTAATAGCAAATGATGCTATACAAAATAAACATATAGCTTATGGGGCAATTGATATATCAAAGACTACTTTAAAAGCAGGAAATAATATAGAATTAAATGAAAACATATTAAATATTCCTGATACTGTTGTTGCTGAAAAAGGCATTCAATCCTCTCATATAGCTGATAATGTAATCACAAATAGACATATTGAGAATAATACGATAGATATAAGTAAAACAACATTACGCGCGGGTAGATTAATGAAAATGATAGGAAATAAATTGCATAGTGATTTACAATTTGGTGAAGGTTTACACATAGATAATAATATTGTTACAGGTGTTCCTATAATAGGTTCTATTTCTAATAAAGATATAAATGATAATGCGAAAATTGATATTACAAAAACAAATATTAAAGCAGGCAAAGGTTTATATTTTGTAGATAATGTAATACATTCTGAAGTAGTAGATGGTAGTATTATGGATATAGATATTAGTGAAAATGCAAATATTTCAATGTCTAAAATAAATTTTACACCATCTGATCAATTTATTTATAATAATAATACTGGTAACTTAGAAATAAACGATATTTATTTAAAAAATGATAATACAAATAAAGTTTTAAAAGGTGATCTTAGAATAGATGGAAATTTTGATATAAGCGGGGGTAGATTTATTTTAAGAGGCGATGGAATGAGATTGGAGTATTTATCTAACAGAATAGAATATTTTAGAGAGAGGGATTTGGAAGAGGGGGAACCAGAATCTGAGGAGATTGGCGAAGATCCCGCAAGTTATATAGGTTTTTTACGTAAGAATGATAGTAAATATAGATTTTTCAATGCTGTAAATGATGGTTCCTTTATATTTAATAAACCAGTTGGTATAGGTCAAGATGTTGATATTGATGTTGGTGACGGTGTATTGTTGGATATTAGTGGAGCATTGCATGTTAGGGGGGATAAAGGAATAATAATGGATGATGTAACAAATGGTAATATATTAATAGCAAATAATGGTGGTTTTAATTCAAAAACAATGACAGGAGATATTTTTATTGATAAAAATGGTGTAACAAAAATCCAAGATGTAATAATTGTTAATAAGAATATCTCTCCAAACGCAGCAATTGATATATCCAAAACTACACTACAATTAGATGAGGATTATATGTATTGGGATCCTAAAAAAGATTCTGCTGGAATAAAATTTAAGTATAAGCCATTTTCAATATTTAACGGCGATATATCCACAAAAGCAAATCTTGATATAAGAAAAACTAATTTAGGTGTTGGAAAAAATATTGATCTTTGTGGAAATATCTTGAATGTTCCAGATACATTAGTAGCAAACAACGCTATAAAAAATAAACATATAGCTGATGGAACTCTAGATATATCTAAAACAAAATTAATAGTTGAAAATTCACAAATGACCTTAATAAATAATAAAATAAGTATTAAAGATGTATTTGTAAAAAATAATGGAGATACCATAGACGGCGATTTAAATATTAATGGTGATTTAAATATTAATGGTAATATTGAAATAAATAAAAAATTTAAAATAGCTGTAAATGAAGAGGAATATAATGATGAAATGACCCCTTGGTTTAACATAGGGCAACCACAAAACGAAGAGTTTCCAATAATATCTATAAAGAAAAATAATATTAATTCAAATGCCAATTGGAATATAAATGGATCAGTAGATATATCTAAAAATGTAACAATTAAACAAAATTTAGTTGTCAATGATACCATAACTGTTGGAAAAGATGGTAATTGGATTGACAAATCCAATACAATGAAATATCTTCATTTAGATGAAGTGCAGTTTACCAAAGGATTTTATATGGATACACGCGAAGTAGGTATAGGTGAAGGTTCTATTATTGTAAAAAAAAATGGTTTATTTGTTCCAACGTCTATGAAAGGAGATATAAACATAAATAATAGAGGCGTTACCACAATACAACCCGGTAAAATAGTTGATTCTATGATAAATAGAAATGCAAGTATTAAAATAAATAAAACAACATTACGTGCTGGCAGACTAATGGAATTATCCGGGAATATAATGAATAGTACAGTACAATATGGTAGAGGTTTGGATCAATCGGTTGTTGAAAATATTATAGATGTAAATCTAACTGGATTATTAGTCGATAGTGATTTGAGTCCGGCAGCAGGTATTAATATGGGGAAAATAGATTGGAGTAAATTGGGAAAAGATTTGAATTATGTAGGTGGTGAAGTTGTTGTTGCAAATATGAGAACACAACCACAAGAAATTATAAATGCTATGGTTAATAACGATGCGGGAATAGATATTTTAAAAACAACTTTAAGACCGGGTAAAAATATTAGTTTGACAGATAGTAAATTAAATGTTCCAGATACACTAGTAGCAGATGGCGCGATTATAAATAGAATGATAAAAAAGAAAGCGATAGATATTGATAAAATAGATGTTGTTTTTGATGAACATTCTTTCTTAGATATTAGTAGAATTAGAATAAGAGATGATCATTGGATAAAATCGTATACAGATGAAATTGGTGATGGCCATACTACTATAAATGGAAGATTGACACTATCAAATCAATATAATAAAGATGTATTTTTTGATATATTTTCTAATAGTGATCAATATTATTCGGGTATAAGATTAGGAAAAAATAAAAGTAATTATTGGGAAATGTTTAATAGTACAACTGGATATATGGGATTTTACAAAGGTGGTATAGGTTCTGATAAATCTGATGGAGTTCAATTTGTTATAAATCCAAATGGCAATGTAGCAATTGGGGCCGCCGGTTGGTCTGGAATAGCAAAGGAAAAACTACACGTTCATGGTAATGTCCAAATAGATGGTAGATTATTGGTAAGAGAATTAAATTTGGTTGGTGCTTCATGGAAAAATCAAACACACATTCAGTATATAACTTTTCACGGTTCAGAAACCCAATTTATGGAAGGATTTATGGTAGGCGATATATATACAGGAAATAAAACAAAAGATAATGATTTATTGGTGCGTACTAATGGAGTATTCAGGCCTAGACGCGTTATAGGAGATATAAATTTAAATGCCTCACTAAAAACAGATACAATAAACTTGACAATAAATCCAAACAGAATTTTTAATAATATGATATCATCTGATGCGGAAATTGAAATAAAAAAAACAACATTGAAACCTGGTAGATTTATGAAATTTGAAGAAGATCAAGAAACTATTTCTAACACATTAATAGCCGGCGAAGGTCACGGTATAAATTTGTCATTTGATGAAGAGAAAAATATTATCAATGCGGATTTAAAACCCGAACAAATATTGGATAGTGATATAAGTAATAATGCCAACATTAAAATGAGTAAAACCAATTTTAATGTAAATGATAGACAGTTGGATTATAATGGTGAAACAGGTGAATTAAGTATAAAACCTATTTATTTGGAAAAAGATAAAAACGGTAATGTTGTAATAACAGGGAATATGATAGTTGAAGGGGAAAAATCTATAGTAAACACAGCAGAAGTTCAAGTTGAAGATAAAAACATTGAATTGGGTTTTACTCGTGATGCTGAAGGTA
>Ga0315320_10004103_pt1 | contig 11935 bp, 13 predicted proteins | sample M140m21515metaG_FD_203458 | JGI IMG/M metagenome (GOLD analysis project Ga0315320, IMG submission 203458) | Ammonia-oxidizing marine archaeal communities from Monterey Bay, California, United States - M1 40m 21515 | ecosystem: Environmental > Aquatic > Marine > Coastal | place: USA: California...
CGCCGCGCGCGCTGGAGCGCAGAGCGTCTATTCGGGTGGCGATCGACTCGGACGCGTCGCGTGGTCGGAGGCCACGAGCCGCGGAGGGCTTCATCCCGTTGCGTCCTTGGAAGCAAATCTTTGGGGCATCTTCGATATGTCGGGCAACGCTGCCGAGTGGGTGTGGGATGCGTACGTTGCGCGCCCACAGATGGACGTCACCGACGAAGGCTGGCACCGTGTGATCCGCGGTGGCAGTTACGCGCAGCCGTCGCACGCACAGCGCGTCGCTTCTCGAGATGCGATCGACCTCGCCGATGCTCGTGAGGATGTCGGGTTTCGCATCGCTCGAACGCTTCCTTAGCCGCCGTCTCGTAGCCACATCGCCAGTCCTGGCAGCACGCGCGGCAGGAGGGTGTCGCCGGCCAATACATACAGGATGCTTGCGATCGCGAGTGCGGGGCCGAACGGCGCGTAGACGCGTCGACGCATCCACAGCAGAGCGATGATTCCGGTCAGCGCGCCCAAGAGCGACGCGCCGAGGAGGACGGCGATCACCGCGGGCAATGCGCCGAGAAAACCACCGATCGCCGCGACCAACTTGATGTCACCCATCCCGAGCGCGTCGGGTCCGTAGACCAACCGCGCGGCGAGGCCAGTCGCCCCCAAAAAGCCGCCACCGACCGCGACGCCCCAGACCGCTTGGCGCAAGCCAGGGGCCGGCCAGCCGGTGTAGCCAACCTGGTCGAGCAAGGCGGCACACAGGAGGGCTGCCGGGATGGCATACAGGCTTGTCTCGTCGGGGATGATCCGGTGTCGGATGTCGGTGTAGCAGGCGACGACCAGCGAACCGAAGAAGCCTAGATAGATGATCCAGGCGGTAAGATGGGCCACGTCCAGCGCCTCTGCGTCAGGGATGAGGCGAAAGAACAGGAGTGATGCCAGACAGCCCATCAACAGTTCGATGAGGGGGTAGGCCGGCGAGATCGACCCGTGGCAGTTGCGACACGCGCCACGCAATAGACACCAAGAGAGCACGGGAATGTTGTCGTACCACGCGATGCCTGAACCGCATTTTGGGCAAGCGCTGCGCGGTACGATGGAGCGGTAGATGGGCAGCCGCGCGATGCAGACGTTGAGAAAACTCCCGACGACGAGTCCGATGACCGCCGCGAAGATCGCATAGATGGTGTAGATAATCTCCATCGAGGTCTACCTTACCACGTCGCGCAGCACGGAGAGGACGCGGTCCACGTCTTCGTCTGCGAGGAAGGCGTGGGAGGGGAGCGCGAGGAGCTCGTCGCTGAGGCGTTTTGCCGTCGGCGTCGGTGGTCCGCCACTGTCGCCGAGCGCCGGCTGCTCGTTGAGAGGGCGCGGATAATAGACTGCGCTGTCGATCTGGGCGTCCCGGAGAGCGTCGCGCACGCGCTCACGCTGGGGCGTTCGAATCATGTAGTGGTGCAGCGCCGATCCCTGGCCGCGCGGCAGCGCTGTGACGGCGTCGGGGAGGCCTTGGTCGTAACGTCGTGCGATGGCTTGCCTACGCTCGAGTCGAGGCAACACGGTGGGGGATTGGGCGACCAAAATAGCCGCTTGCAGTGCATCGAGCCGTGAGTTTCGCCCCACGTGTTGCCCGACGCGGACGTGGTGATGCGGGCCGATGGTGCCGTGGTTTGCCAGCCGTCGAATTTTGGCGATCTGTTCGGGATCGTCGCCGCAGATGAAGCCGGCATCTCCAGCGGCTCCCCACGGTTTGGTCGGGTAGGCGCTGACGGTTGTCAGAAGACCTTTGCGATCGCTGAGTGTTGCGCCGATCGCTTGGGCGGCGTCGTCGACAACCGGCACATCGCCCACCTCGAGCCGAGGCGCAGGCACACCGAACAGGTGGACCGGGATGACCGCGCGCGTCCGCGATGTGAGTGCGCTTTGTACGGCGCGAGGGTCGATGAGCGCGTCATCCCTTACGTCAACGACCACTGGGGTGGCTCCGGTCATGAGGACAGCGCTCGCGGTCGCGTAAAACGAGAGGGCTGGGACGATCACCTCGTCGCCCGCACCCACATCGAGCGATTGAAGGGCTAGCATTAGCGCGTCGGTACCGCTGTTCACGCCGACGGCGTGCTCGCAGTTGACCCACTTCGCGCAAAGTGCCTCCGCGCGTTCGACCCAAGGGCCACCCACAAAAATGCCCGACGTGAGAACATCGTGGATCGCCCGTTCGGTAGGTTCCCGGACGGATGCCTGCCGTGCCGACAAATCAAACAACCGTACGCAAGTAGCCTTCACGCCTTTCTCCTTGCGTTGTTTCGGGGTCGCGCTGCTGAAGAATTGAACGTTCTTCGACTCGGATTGAATATAATCTACTACGATACGTCTGCAGAGGGATGGAGGTGGCGAAATGATAGGATGGCTCTTGGTGGGATGGTTGGCCCAGACCCCGGTCCTCGCAGGTTCACTAGAAGATTCGATCGGTCGAGATCACCGACCGGTACAGATGGACCGCACAGGAAACAAGCGGACCACGACGAAGCGGTCGAGCGCCTCGGCGCCCTCATCGTCGAAGCGCTCTTCGTCGTCTTCGTCGGGTAAGCGCCCCGCCGCGTCGCCGAGCAAGAGTCGCCCCTCGTCGGCGGCCAAGCCCAAACCGGCCCCGGCCTCGAAGTCGCAGCCAGCGCCGCGTTCGTCGCCCTCCAAAGCGCGTCCAGCGTCCAAACCAACGCCTCGGGCGGCCCCGTCGAGCCCGCAGAAGCCGTCCAGTGCTTCTGGGAGTGGCTCCCCTCGCTCGTCTCGCGCACCATCGAGCGCGACCCGAACGTCGCGTCCTGTCACCTCGAAGACACCCGCTCGGCCTTCGGCCTCTTCCCGGCCGACTGGATCGGTACCGAGTCGCCCAAGCGGTGTCGTGTCTGGAGACCGCGCGAAGTCCGTTGGGGCCGGCTCGAATCGCGTCAGTACCTCCGGGCGCTCTGCCCGTGGATCCTCCGTGCCCATCGCATCCGAGCGGGGGACAAGCGGAAACAACCGCCCCGTGACGGGCAACACGCGCTCCTTTGATAAGGGCGCGAAAGGGCGCTCGCATCGGCCGGTGCATCGCACGCGCGACCCGCGCTACCACCGACCGCACTACCGCTCGGTGCGCAGGCACCCCCATGTGCACTACGCGCCACCTCACCGTTGGTCGTATCGGCCCTACTACACGCGCTGGTACTGCCATCCTTGGTATCGCTACCAATATTCGACCACGGCCGTGGTCACCTTGGGCTTTGTGACCTATGCGTGGACCGATACTTGGGTTCCGCCCTCGCGAAGCGGCTGGGCGTGGGTCTCAGGCTACTATGCGTATGGGTATTGGCATCCTGGTCACTGGGCGCCTGTCGCGCCGCCCCCGGTTCACTACGTGTACGTGCCTGGCTGGTGGGATCAGCAGGTGTATGTGGAGGGCTACTACCGCCAAGAGAGCCGAGAGGGCTGGCGCTGGGTAGACGGTGACTATGTCGAAGAGGGGGATTATGCCTCGGGCGATTGGGTCCCTGATGAGGAGGCCCCGGAGGGCTACGCTTGGGAGCAAGGCTTCTTTGATGGCGACACTTGGGTAGACGGGTTTTGGCGACCCGAGTACCGAGACGGGTTCTCTTGGATGAGCGATTACTTCGACGACGAGGGCATCTACCACGCAGGCTACTGGGTCCCGACGAGCGAGAACGCGGACCACGCTTGGGTCCCGGGGTGGTTCGACGGCACCGGCTGGATTGACGGCTACTGGGTGGAAGAGTCGGAGCTGGCGTCGGCAGACCTCGAGTCGTGGGAGCCTAGTGACGGCTATGACGATGGCTGGGAGATCGGCACGGGTTGGGGCGACGGTGAGGTGCTCACCAATGACAGCCAGCAGGGGGCTGAGTTGGAAGGGGAGCTCGCGTCGAAACCGCTCGCGCTTGCGGTGCCAAACTAGGGAGCGTCACGGTTCGCTGTGACGCTCCACGTTCTCGGCCCGTGACATCCATGCATCCCAAGTCGCACCGCGAACCTCTGGGGTGAGGAGCGCCTCGTCACCAAGCGCCCGTGCCCGTTCGACCACCGGTCGAAGCGCGATCGCTGCGGCGACGCTCACGTTCAATGACTGCGCGAACCCTCGCATCGGGATGGTCATCACGCCATCGGCGGCCTCTTGCGCCGCAGCGGACACGCCCACCAACTCGGCTCCAAACCACAGGCACACGGGCGCGTCGATCGGAACCTGCTCAGGCGTCACGGAGTCGTCACCCAAGTCGGCGATGTAGATTCTGTAGCCGTCCGCTCGAAGGACGGAGATGGCCTCTTCTGGCGTCTCGTGGCGTACGACGTCCAGCCATCGTTCGGCCCCCCGAGCCGCTCCCTTGGTGGCTCGGAAGGAGTCGGTGATCAGGTGAACGGTGTGAATACCCAGCGCGTCGCACGTCCGAAGGATGGCCGAGATGTTGTGGCGGTGGTAGACCGCCTCGATGACACAGCGTACATGTCGGATACGCTGTGAGATGACATGTTTCATTCTTTGGGTTCGTGCTTTGGATCCCACAGGAGGCTCCCTTGGACTTGACGAGTAAACAGCGACGCTATCTAAAGGGTGAAGCCCATCATCTCAAGCCAGTCGTTCAGGTTGGCGGGCGAGGGATCGTTCAAGATGTGATCGATAAGGTGGACATGGAGTTGGAATGCCATGAGTTGATCAAGGTGCGTGTCGCAGACGACGACCGTCAAGCGCGCGCGCTGATGGCGGAGCGAGTCGTCGAGCAGACGGGTTGCGCCCTTGTGCAGACCATTGGCAAGACGTGGATCATGTATCGTCCCCGCAAGAAGAAGCCGACCATCCGCTTACCCAAAGAGTAGCAACTAGGCGCTCAGAACGCTCTGCAGCCTCGCGACGGCGTGAGGCGGCGCGCTGGCGAGCGCTTGTTGAATCCAGCGGTCGGCTTCGGGACGCAGATCTGCGCGCGCAGCGAGCGCGCTGAGGTAGTGGTCTTCCCACGTCGGCTGCTGCACAAGTTCCGCCGCTTGTTTCGCGAGATCAAGTGCGCGCTTCAACGCCCGCTTGTCCTCGAAGTAGAGGATGCCTAGGGTTCGAATCACCTGAAGGTTCGGGGGTTGGTACCCGCATTGTCCAGGGGTGCAGCAGGTGTTGGAGAGGCTGGCCTCGAGCGCGGCTGTCGCAGCCTCACGATGTCCGGACTTGATGCGGATGCGCGCGAGTTGAAGGTAGAAGGGTGGGTGCCTCGGGTGCTCTTTGCACAGCGCCATCGCGACGACCTCCGCTTCTTCCAAAGCGTTCGTGGCCTCGAGGAGTTGCGCGTACAGAGGGGCGCCGAGTCCTGGGTGATCGTCGCGCACGCTGCGTAGGACGCGCAGCGCTTGTGGAACATCGCCCGACTCGGCCAACAGTTGTGGCAGGTAAACACCGGAGTGGGTGCGCCCGAAGGGCATATGGGACTGTGTGAGCGAGAGAAACGCGCGCACTTCGGAGGCGGCGGCGGCGGGGTCTCGGAGCGCGTGGGCGGCTCTGGCCCGCTCCCAACGCACGAGTGGAGCATCGTCTGCTAAGGCAAGCAGGGCGGTCAGGGCTAGGTCGGGGCGCCCCTCTTCAAGATCGAGCACCGCGGCGCCAAAGGACGGGTCCAAGGACTCAACCGACGCTCGAAGTGCTTCTGGATAGTTTTCGACGATGAGGGCCAGCCGAGCCTCAATCTCAGCGCGCTCGGGGTCGTACAGATCGGGTCGCGCCACGTCATCGAGCCAGCTGGGGCCACCGGTAAGACCCAACGGGTCTGCCTGCATGGCCTTCGCTTCGCGCTCCTCTTTCGCACGGACCTCGGCCTCTTTACGCTCCCGTCGGAGGACACGTAGTTTACGGCGTGCGTCCTGGAACACCTCATCCATGCCTTCTCGACGAAAGTTATTGGCCGTGTCGAGCGCGGTCTGGACCCCCATGTCGTCGCCGGATTGACATCGGACGAGGGCCTCCTCCAGATTCAGAATGACCAGCTGGCGCTCAGCTTTGGCGAGCATGGCTTCGGCACCGGGGGCGTTGTTCTCGAGAAGTTCGAAGCGAGCGTCCGCGGCGCGTCCGTTGTTGAGCAAGTCGGTAGCGGTCGCCAAGCGATCCGCGTCTGAAGGAAACAGCCAAGACCACAACTTCATACGTCTACACCTTCGTCCATGAGTTCACCGTCCTCGTCCTCTTCTTCGTCCTCTCCGACGAGGGGACCGAACTGTTCGTATTCACGAAGGAAGGCAAGGGAAAGGGGGTCGGCCCGATCGATGTAGAGGACGCCGTCGAGATGGTCGCATTCGTGTTGAGCGACAATCGCTGGAAAACCCTCGAGTTCATAGTTCTTTTCACCGCCGTCGACGCCGAGCGCGCGCAGTCGGATGTGTGCGGGTCGCTCCACACGACCGCGTATACCCTCTACGGAGAGGCAGCCCTCCCATGTGTGCATCGTCGGTCCGTCCAACACCTCGATCACTGGGTTGATGAGGTACTCGGGCCCGCGCTCATCCGACAACTGTGCGAGGACGACGCGCTTGGGCACATGCACTTGTGGTGCGGCGATGCCAACCCCGTCGTACTCCACCATGGTCTCATAGAGGTCTTGGCAGAACGCGAGAAAGTCTTTGCTTGTCCTCTCTTCTTCTGAGACGGGCGCGGCGACCTGTCGGAGGACGGGGTGTCCCATTTGTGCGACTTTGAGGATGGCCATGTGTGCTCCGGACCTGGTTTGGGGTACGTCTGTATAAGGTAATGCGTGGGTTCGAACCGTGCCCGAGGGAGATGACATGCTCTGGTGGTTGATCTGGAGCGCGTTGGCCGGCCCGGCCCTCACCACGCGAGACATGACCGGCTCGCGCGTCGCCGCACTCCAGACCTCGGAGAAGTCGGCCGATATGATCGTGGTGTATGCCTCCGAGCAGCACGGCGAAATTGGGCCCTGTGGATGCAACGACTACCCGATGGGCGGAATGGCGAGAATCGAGCGCTATGCGGACCGCTTAACGAAGCGAGAGACGGACGCTGTAGTGTTGAAACTGTACGCGGGTGGTGCTTTTTTACCGCCCATCTCCTCGCGAAATCTCCTCACCCACACCCTACAACGACACCAAAACGAGGCGATGGCCGAGGTGCTGGAGCGCGGCGGGTGGGACGCGGTCAACCTGACCTGCGATGACCTCGAATCGGACCGCTCGTGGGCGTTGCCTTCGGGGGCGCTGTCGACCAACGTGACACGGCTCGGTGGCGACCTGTCGAGTCGACAGGTGATCGAACGCGGCGGGGTGACGACCCTCGTGCTGGGCGTCACCGGTTCGTGCGATGGCGGAGCCCAGCGGGAGGGGTGGTTGGTGTCGGAGCCATTGCGCGCGGTGCAGGACGCGCTGGCGGTTCGCGAGGAACATATCGACCGTGTGGTGGTCTTGACCCATCGGGTGGGCGATGCGGTGTCGTCGATCGCTCGACTCGACGGCGTGGACATCGTGATCGAGTCGGACGGTTTTACCGCGCGCTATCCGCCGGTGGTTCCGTCGGGGCGTGCGGTCTGGGTCAGAACCTGGCAAGAGGCGGAACGCCTTGGGGAGCTAAGGTTGGACTGGGATAACGAGGGTAAACTGTTGCACGCACAAGACAGCGCGATCGGCCTCGCGCCGGGTCTTCGGGGGACGCGCTGGGTCGAGCGACTCGTCGATGAGGTGGCGACGTCGGGTGGTCCCGGGTAGGGCGTCTCATGATGCGACGTCCCGTCATCGTGTGGATCGTTCTCGCCGCGTTGAGCATGCACTTGCTCACGTTGGCTTCGCCCGCGTGGGTATCGGTCGGCGTGAAGTCGTCCAACGCCCGCGACTTCGCGAGCTTCTACTATGCGGCAAGAGTAGCCGAAGAAGGAGGCGATCCGTACGACCGCCAAGCGCTCAATAAGGCCTCGAGAAGCGATGGCGCGCGCAAGGGCGTTCACCCGTTTTTCTACCCGCCGCCCTTCGTGGCCGCGATGTCTTGGGTCACCTCGTTGGACCTCATGACGGCCTACCGCGTGTGGTTTTGGTTTGATGCGTTGGCGTTGATGGCTGCCGCGCTTGTCCTTTGGAGATGGTGGGGGAGGCTCGATCCGATGGTCGGCCCCTTGATCGCGGTCAGTCTCGCGGTGCTCAGCGCCGCACCCAACAACCACATCATGGGTCAGATGAACGCGCCGGCTCTCGCCCTCGCCCTGACCGGCTTGTGGCAAGATGACGAAGATCGACCGTGGCTCGGGGGGATCTGTTTAGGCCTCGCTTGCATGTGGAAGATGAGCCCAGCCTTGCTGGTGGCGTGGTGTCTGATGCGGGGGCGTTGGCGGACGGTCGCCGGCTCGTGCCTCACGGCGGTCGCGGTCTCGGTGCTGAGCGTCCCGTGGGTCCCCTGGGATGTGCAGCAGCGCTTCTATCTTGAGGTCCTCCCCGAGTTTGGCAACGGCAACTACAACGGCCTCGCGGTCTCGATTGGCCTGTTTGGAAACCACAGCATTCCCAACGTGTGGCATCAGGCCTACCCCGGGGTGGACGGCGGTGGGCTGTCGGAGATGGCGCGCTGGGCGTCTACATGGACCAACGGGTTGATGGTGGTCGGCTTGGGTTTGTGGTTTGCGCGGCGTGGTGGCGATCCGATGGCGAGGGCCTGTCAGGTGGGTGCGGTCTGTGTCGCGATGCTACTCATCCCCGTCTACACCTATGAGCACCACCTACTGTGGGCGCTCCCGGCCGTGATCGCCGCTGCGGTCATGTTGCTCCGAGGTCGCCTAGGTGCGCTGTGGCTGTTGCCCTTGGCGCTATCGTTTGCGATCTGGGCGTATCCGCTCTCTTCCTTGAAAGAGGTGTGGCTCGCGAGCGACACGCTGTGGGTGCGCGGCCTGGTTCAGGAAGCGAAGTTTGCGTCGTTAATCGTCATTGGTGCGGCCTGCTTTTGGGCGGGGAGAGACCGCTAAGATACAGTGGACGGGGGGTCGTAATGAACGATGCTGTGTACACCAAATATGAACGGGTATACCTCGTCTTGGCGGCGAGCTTTGTTGTGACGCTGGTGCTGACCAACGTGGTTGGCATCAAGCTGTTTCAATCGCCTCTGGTCGCGGACGAGGCCGGTGTCGGCTTTGCTCTCACCACGGGTATTTTGACTTATCCCCTGACCTTCTTGTTTACGGACATCGTCTCCGAGGTGTACGGAAAGAAACGGGCCGATTTTATGGTCGTCCTCGGTTTCTTCATGAGCCTCCTGATGCTGGCGATCACGCAACTCGCGGTCGCTGTGGACCCCCATCCGTTCTGGGTGCCAGCGGTCGATCCCTTTTATGGTGACATGGACGGATACCAAGAAGCGTTTCGCTCAGTCTTCTCGCTCAACGGGTTGCTGCTCTTTGGCTCGATGCTGGCCTACCTCTGTGCCCAGCTCACCGACAACGTGCTCTTTCACTATTTCAAGCGTCTGACCAACGGACGTCATCTGTGGCTCCGCAACAACGCCTCCACTTGGGTGAGTCAACTGGTCGATACCGCGATCGTGAACTCCATTCTGTTCTACCTCGGGTTTGGGATGGAGTTTTGGCAGGGCGTTGGGATCATGGTCACCATCTACCTGCACAAAATATTGCTGGCTGCGCTGGACACCCCGTTGATCTACCTTGGTGTCTGGTGGGTTCGTCGGCTCATCGGGGAAGAGGATGAGAGCGTTTCTTCGGCGCGGGAGTCCTCATGAGGCCCAAGGCGCTCGTCACCGGAGCATCCCACAGGGTGGGGCGCGCCATAGCCGTGGAGCTTGCGGCTTCGGGTTGTGATGTGGGGATTCATTTCCGAGGGAGCGAAGAGGGCGCAGTGGAGACCGCAGAGCAATGCCGCGCAAAAGGTGCAGACGCTTGGGTCTTTCGCGCGGATTTGGCGGCGGCTTCTGACGTCGCAGCCTTGGTGTCGGAGGTGGAGCGTCGTTTTGGAGCGTTGGACGTTCTCGTCAACAACGCCAGCGCCTTCTCGCCGTGTCGGTTTGAAGACCTGACGGACGAGACCTGGTCACAGATGCTGGATGTCAACCTGGTAGCCCCCTTCCGACTTTCGCGTGATCTGCTCCCGCTGTTGCGGGCGTCATCTCCTCTGGCGGAGGTTCGAGGTGGGCTCTCCAACGGAGTCGTCGTTCATTTGTGCGACATTGGGGCGGAACGCCCGATTCGTGAACATGCCCACTACAGCGTATCGAAGGCGGGGTTGGTGATGTTGGTGCGCGCGATGGCCGTCGAGCTGGCTCCGGAGGTGCGTACGCACGGTGTGAGCCCCGGTCAGGTCGCGTGGCCGCCTTCTTATGATGAGGCCAAGCGTACGCGATTGGCCGCGCGCATCCCGATGGGCCGCGAGGGTCGCCCCGAAGATGTGGCAAATCTTGTTCGCTTTTTGGTCTGGGAAGGACATTATCTTAACGGGGCTATCGTGCCTGTAGATGGAGGTTTGTCGTGCAAGTATTGACGGGAGACTGGGTAGGAGTGGAGTCGTTTCGTGTGAACGCGACCCTTGGCGTTCTTGATTGGGAACAACGTACGACACAAGCTGTAGACATCGAAATCGCGATGCATCTCGACTTGTCGACCTCAGGTGAAGAGGACGCGCTGGACGCGACGATCAACTACGCGTCGGTGGCCGATCAGGTTCGATTCATGCTCGAAAAGGGCCGCTGGCGCCTTCTCGAGTCGCTTGGTCTCGCGGTGTGCCGCTTGTTGCTCACGCCGCCTCTGGCGCGTGAGGAGCGCGCATCGCTGGCGGAGGTCATGATTCGTATGGCCAAGCCGGAGGTGCTGTCTGGCAATCCCGTCCCGTGGGTCAGCATGCACCGGGCCGGTCCGATGCCCTGCGAGACGATTGAACTAGGCGAATCGGCCGTAGCGGCCCTGCTCGTCGCTACCCCGAATACCACCGCGTGGCGCGTAGACGTCGAGGCGGGCGGTACGTGGGTCGCGCCCAAAGGGATCTCGCTGCTCCGCTTGGCTGGCGGACTGCCAGGAAATCCGTTGTCACCCAAAACAGACCGCTCGGTCTACCCTGCGGAGACTGGCGTTACGTATCTTGCGGTTGGGAATGGACCCGGCGTCAGCCTGATCAAGCAATAACCCCGAGGCTTCGTCCGACCTTGGCGAAGGCTGCGACTGCGCGCTCGAGATGTGCCTGCGTGTGTGCGGCTGACAGCTGCACGCGGATGCGCGCTTGGCCCTTCGGGACCACCGGGTAGTTGAAGCCGATGACGTAGATGCCCTCTTCAAGCAGCGCGTCGGCCATTTGAACCGACAGGGCCGCATCACCGAGCATGACGGGGACGATGGGGTGGGTGCCGGGTCGGATATCGAAGCCGAGCGCCGTCATCTGCTCGCGGAAGAACATGGTGTTGTGCTCCAGCTGATCGCGCAGCTCGGTGCTCTCGCTGAGCATCTTCAAGCACTCGATGCTGGCGCCTGCGATGACCGGCGCGAGCGTATTGGAGAACAGGTAGGGGCGGCTGCGTTGCCGCAACAGCGCGATGATCTCTTTTCGGCCGCTCGTGAATCCACCCGAGGCGCCGCCGAGGGCCTTACCGAGCGTGCCGGTGATGAGATCCATCTCCCCGAACACACCGCAGTGCTCGTGACTGCCGCGGCCCCGCTTCCCGACAAAGCCGGTCGCGTGGCACTCGTCGGAGTGGACCATCGCACCGTATTCGTCGGCGAGCGCACAGATCTTGTCCAGACGAGCGATGTCTCCGTCCATGCTGAACACACCGTCGGTGGTGATCAACACCCGGCGCGCGCCCGTGGCCTTGGCGTCTTCGAGCTTCGCGCGCAGGTCGTCCATGTCGTCGTGGGCGAAGCGGTACCGTTTGGCCTTGCACAACCGGATGCCGTCGATGATGGAGGCGTGGTTGAGTTGATCGGAGACCACCGCGTCTTCTGGCCCG
>Ga0315320_10004104_pt1 | contig 11933 bp, 18 predicted proteins | sample M140m21515metaG_FD_203458 | JGI IMG/M metagenome (GOLD analysis project Ga0315320, IMG submission 203458) | Ammonia-oxidizing marine archaeal communities from Monterey Bay, California, United States - M1 40m 21515 | ecosystem: Environmental > Aquatic > Marine > Coastal | place: USA: California...
TAATAAAACATATTGAAGATTTTGCCTGGCAAAACAAATGTGATTTATTAGAGTTAGTAGCAAGACCTGGGTGGAAGAAAGTTCTAAAACCTTTTGGTTATAAAGAAAGTCATATATTATTAGAAAAGAAAAAGGAGAAATAAATTATGTCATCAGGAGGAGGAGAAGGTAGTGCAACAACAACTACACAACCTTATACACCAGCAGAACCTGCATTAAATCAGATTTTATCTGAAGCTAGTACTATTTATGGTCAAGGGCCAGGAGCAGCAGGATATGTTGCACCTACTACACAAACTATGCAAGGCATAGCTGCACAAGAACAAATGGCTACAGCTGCTAACCAACAAATATTAGATACTATCCAAGGTAACTATACTAATCCATTCTTATCTCCTATGATTGCTCAAGCTGGTAAGGATATTTATTCTAGTGTTGCTGGACAGTTTAGTGGAGCAGGAAGAACTCCTGGATCTCCATTAATGCAGTCTCAAGTTATTGGACAAGTAGCAGATAAAGCTATGCCTTTAGCTTTTCAACAATTGGAAAGAGAAAGAAATAGACAATTATCTACAGCTCAAAGAGTACCTAGCTTAACAGCAGTAGGTGGAGCTTTAGAAGATATACAAAGACAACAACAAATGGCACCTCAACAATCATTAGCTCAGTACTATAATACTGTAGCACCTATTGCTTTTGGATTGCCAACACAACAACAAACAAGCCAAGCACCAGCACCAAACGCATTTGGTATGGCTGCAGGTGGTGCTATGACTGGAGCAAGTATGGGTTCTATGTTTGGTGGCCCAGCAGGAGCTATGACAGGAGCAGCAATTGGTGGTCTTGGTGGATTATTAGGAGGATTATTATAATGAACTTAAAACAACATTTACCACATTTTGTGGCAGAACATAAAAAAGCAATAGCAGTTGCTGTTGTTATTTTAATTATAGCAATAATTATATAAGGATAAACTATGTCAGGTGGAGGTGGATCTTCTTCAGATGGAGGTGGTGGAAATGATATGCAAGTATCAGGAATGGAAGCTGCATTATCTAGTGAAAAAGGTATAAGTACAAATGCAGAATCTAAAACTGGATCAACTAGAGGTTACGAAGGATCTGATGCAGGATTTGCTGCTAATGATAATACGCCAGATACATCTAATGTAGGTAGCGTACAAAATTTTAGAGTTAATCCAAATACAGGTACAGTTATATCAGGGGCTTATTCTGATGCAGAAATTGAAAGAGGTTATACAGATCAAGGTGAACAACTTTCAAATGTAAATGGTACTATGATGACTAAAGGTCAACAATATAGTAGTGGTGTTGTTGAAAGAGGAATGGTTGATGGAGTTCAATCAGGATCTGATGAAACAGGTAGATATAGTGTAAATCCTAATACTGGACAATTAGAAAAAGCTGATATGACATTTTCAGAGCATTGGGCTAATGCACCAGATGCTTTAAAATTTTCTCCTACTATGAGATTTTTATATGCTAGTGGAAAAAATATTGGTGAATGGTCAACTAAAAAAGGATTTAAAGGTTTTAATGAAGCTGGAGAAAGAGGTAAATTAAGTAACGCAACAGATTATTATAATGATAGATCTAATAATAATTCTTTAGAAACTACAATAGGTGGTAATGAAAGAGATAGAATGAATACTATTGCACCTCATGCACCTTATATAGTTTCAGGTATTGCACCTCCAAGCAGTTCACCTGCAACTAATTGGTATTCAAATTTAGGAAAAACAAGTACAAACAATTCATCTAATATTGGATTGCAATATGCTAATGCAAAACAAGCTGTAGCAAAAACATTAAATAATAAAGGAGCTTTAGGTATGTTAGCTGTTAATGACAGTCCATACTACGATTGGCTTAAAACAAAAAGTTTAGATAAAGGAATATTATAATGGGTTTATTAGATACATGGAATGATTGGAAAAAACAAACAGGTTATTTTGAAAATTCTAGTCAAAATATAGAAGATCAATTTAAAAATGCAGATACAACTAGAGCTACTGGTAGTTTAGATACTGCTGGTGGAGTAACATCTTCAGATCCTTTAAAACAAGTTAAAACAAAATCTGGTCAAATTAAACCTGTTCAAACTATATCTAGGAATACAGGAATTAATCCTAATAACATACAAAAAGCAATGATGAGTCCTAATAATACACAATCATTAGCTCAATCTCCTGAAGTAAAAACAGCTACAGATCCTATTACTACTGGAGGCAAAGGTGTTAAACAAGCTGAAGATATGGGCTTTATGCAAAAACTATCTAACATGGCAGGTGTAGACTTTGATAAAGCTGCAGCTAATTGGAAAGATAAAGGTGGCTTTGAAGGACTTATGGCTAACCCAGCATTCTCTTTAGGATTAGCATTAATGCAATCATCAGCTAATGGTAAAACTATTAACCAAGGTATCTTAGATAACTTTGTAAAGTCTGCTAAAATATCAGCAGAATTTAAAGATAGAATTAAAGCTAGATCAGGTGGAGTTATAGAAGCTACTGAAGGTCAAATGAATCAAATTAAAAGTGTTCTTAAAAGTAAAGGTATGGATAAACCTGGATGGTGGAGAAAAATGTTACCAGGTAATCAATCAGAAAATTATGAACAAGCTGTTGAAGATATAACTGTTAAAATACAACAAAAAGTTAACAAAATGAAAAAAGATGCAGAAGCATCTGGAAAATCTATTGTTGTAGGTAATAGATTATATAAAAAAATTATTGATGATATGATTGCTAGTGGAGAAATTAAAAAAGTAGGAGGAGTAAATATTGGTGGTTATCAAGCTGTTGATTCTACATTAGAAGCTAAAGCAAGAGGTGGCCCAGTAGAACAAGGTAAACCTTATGTTGTTGGAGAAGAAGGGCCTGAAATTATAATACCTACATCAGATGGAAATGTACTATCTAATGATGACTCACAAATTTATGCTATGTTATTAGCATCTAACCCACAACTACAAAAGGTATCTAGACAAAGAGCTGAAAAGATTCTTAGAAATAGATTCCCAGAATACTTCGAAGGATAAATATGGTTAAAAAATTATTAATTAGGGGATTTAGTAAAAAGTTTAAAGGTACTAAAAAATTAGCACCACAAAAACCTTATAAAGTATTTGATGAGCCAAGAGCAAAAGTACAAGCACAACAAAATATAAGAGATCAATTAGGTGGAGACGACTTTGGTAATTGGAGTCCTCAATCTTTATCTGAATTAAGAGGTGAATCTATAGCTTTTAAATTAGGAAACAGAAGATTTTTTAGAAGTATTATGCCTGAAGTTAAAAAAGGCAAAACTGTTATTGCATCTAAAATTAAAAAATTTGATACTAAATCTAGAGCAGGATTAAAAGCATATAAAACTAAAGGTAAAAATCCTAAAATTAAATCACCTAGATCATTAATTATTACAAAAAATAAAAGTGCATTAAAAAGATATGATAAAGTAGATAAAGATGTATCTGCATTTCAAACTAAAGTTACAGAAAGATTTACTGGAAAATCTAAAGTAACACCTTTTGTAACTAGAACTAAATCTACTAAAATTAAAAGAGATCCTAGAGAACAACAAATGTTTAGAGAAACTCAATCTAATTGGGGTAAAGATCCAGATGCTTTTCCTGATACTTCAGATATGATGTTAGGTATTAATAGAACATTTAAAACTAATAGAGGATTAGGAACAAAAGGAAAAGGCCCATTTGCTTCTATGAAGTACAAAAGATACGATTGGAAAAAGAAAAAATGATATGGCTAATAACTTTAATGTTAATGAATTTAAATTAAAAGACCCAGTACGTAATATCGGAGATGGATTACAAGAACCCATTAAAGATAGTACGCCTGGGTTTTTTCAGTCTTTAAAGAATCCAATAGATCTTTGGAGAGAAGAATCATTACCTGCATCATTGTATCAATGGATCTCAGGTAATACTAAAAAGAAACAAGCTCAAGAAGCATACGATTATTTAAGAAACAATCCAGATAAAGAAGGTGGTAAATTCTACCAAGAAGCAGAACGAGTAATGAGTCGTTTTGGTTATTTGTTAGAAGATGGCCCAATGAACATAGACCTAAAAGAAGTTGGGAATATGATGAAAGCCAATCCAAAAATGTTTGGTGCTGAACTTGTAAACATGATGATGGCAGATCCATATTTATTGTTTATGCCTATGGGTTGGAGTGCATTAGGTAGAGGTGTAGTTAATAGTTTAAAATTAAAATACGCTAAAAGTTTACAAATGGTAAGACAAAAACCTAAACTTAAAGCAGCTCAACAAGCAGAAAATATAGCAGATATAAAAGTAGGTGCGTTTGCCACACTAGCAACACCCTTTGTATTTTCTACAGTATGGCAAGGATCAGAAGATAGAACATTAGATCCAAAAAGAACAAGTATAGAAACTACATTAGGTGCAACAGCAGGTGCTGTTATATCTGTAGGATTTGCAGGTATGAGTGCTGCAGCAAGTAGAGCTCTTAATGTACCTAAAATTAAAACAGATAATGCTTTAAGTACTGTATTAAAAAATAATAGTATTGATCCAGATAATTTAATATTACCTAATGATACTGGTAGTTATAAAGTTGTAATAAAATTATTAGAAGAATTAAAAAAAGAAGTTAATACTACATTTAATACTGAACCTATTCCAAGAAAATTAGATATAAAATATCAAGATCTTAGAAGTGATCAAGCTATGTCATTTTTTAGACGTACTGCACCTGGAGAAAAAGAAGGTACAGTATATATGGATCTTAATAGAATTAATGAATCTTTTAAAAATAAAGTATGGACTAAACCTAGATTAGTAGGTGTAGATGCATTACCAGAAAATCAATTTAAAACACCTAAAGAATGGCAAGATTTTATATATTACCATGAATTAGGACATTGGCAAAATCCTATTAAAGCAGGTGAAACTAAAGCTATCTACGAAAATAGAATGAATACTATTGCATTAAATGCAGCAGAAAGAAATAGAATAGATCAATTAGTAGCTAAAGATATATTAGATAGTCAAACTAGATTTGATACTCTTGCTTCAGAAATTACAGCAGCTATGAGACCTGCTATACAAAATGGTAGAGACATGGCTATTAATACAGTATTAAAAGCTTCTGCTATTGGTGGAGTATTTGGTGCTGCACAATTTCTTACAGCAGATGATGAAAAATTATTAGCAACAGCAAAAGGTTTTGGTTTAGGTGCTGCTATATATGGTGCTGGAAAATTATTAAGTAAAGCAATAGTTCAATCATCAAAAGAATTAGATGATATGGCATTAGCTGGTGAATCAGCATTAGATGCTATGAAATTTATTACTGTTAAAGTTAATACTTTAGCACAAAATTTATCTAATAAAATTAAAGATACATTACCAGATGCTTTAGATTCAAGACGTAAAGTATTTTATTATATTACTGAAGCTAAAATTAATAGACAAACATTGCAATATGATCCTAATGGAAGTGCTATTAAATGGACAGAATTAAACAAAGCTGAAAAATTAGCTACTATACAAGTAAAAAGAATTTTTAAAGATTATAATAAAATATTTGGAGCTGAAGGAACTGAACTTTTTTCAGGACAAAGAGCTAATTATTTACCATTAATGTGGGATAGTTATAACCATAAAGATACACCATTTAGATTTATTAAAAAATTTAATAACGATATAAGTAATGAAACAATTACTGGCCCATCAGCTAAGTTTAAATTTGCAAGACGTGGAACTTTTCAAGATGTTAATGCTGGTTTAAGAGTAGGATATAAATTACGTTCAGGTATGGATGATCCTGCAGAGTTAGTTAGAATATATGGTTTTGCTGCATCTAAAGCATTAGCAACTAGAGCTTTAATTAAACATTTAGAAACATTCAAAGTTAATAATAAAGCTATGCTTTATAGATCTGTTAAAACAAATATAGATACAACAGATTATATAGAATTTAAACATCCTTATTTTGAAGGAAAAGGACAAGCATTTATTCACAAAGGTATGGAAAGATCTATAAGAATGGTCTTTGATGCTACAGAAGAACAAGCATTTATGGGTGCTTTATTTACAACTAACCTTATGATGAAAAGATTAGCTGTAGGATTTTCATTTTTTCATGCTGGTGCATTAGTAGAAAGTATGTGGTTTGCAGGTAACAAACTTAACTTTATTAAAAAAACATTAGATCCTAGAAAAAAACCTGAGTTATTAGAAATGGTTAATAATCCTAATAAAGCTATTAAAGATTATAAAACTGCTATAGATCAATTAAAAGCATCAGGCTATGGAGATGTTGTAAGATTTGCACAAGGTACTGGTTTACAAATTACTACTCCAGAAGATATAGGATTTGATAGATTTTATTTTAATTTAAGAGGTATAGATACTTTTTTTAAAAGACATTTTGGTGTTTCTAGTGGTGGTAATGTAGAAAAAGTATTTAGATGGTTTGATAGAATTACATGGGATAGAGTATTTACTTCTGCAAAATTAAATACATTTTTACAAGTATTAGATTCTCCTACATTAAAAGGAATACCTAATAAATTAGCTATTGTTAAAGGTGATACTGAAGCTCAGATATATGCTAAAGCAACTAAAGCAGCACAGTTTACTAATGACGCATTTGGTGGACAAAATTGGGAACAAATTGCAAATAGAATACAATCTCCTTGGTTAAAAAGATTAGCACAAACTACTTTGTCTCCAGGATCTAGAGGATATATGCAATTGTTATTATTTGCTCCAGACTGGACAATATCTAATATAAGAATTATAGCAAAATCTTTACCATCTTTTGAAAGTGATCCAGCACTTAGAAGAATGTATCAATATTATTTTGCAAGAGCTGCACTTACATACGCAGCTGCAGGATCTGTACTTAACTATATATTTAGTGGTCACTCTATATTAGAAAACACAGATCCAACTAGAATTGACTTAGGGAATGGTCAAGTATTAACATTCTCTAAACAACTTATGGAACCTTTTCATTGGATAACAGATCCACAATCTACAGGTCTTAAAAAGATTGGATCTTTACCAAGAACAACAATAGAAGTATTAACTAATAAAAAATACTTGACTACTAAATGGAGTCCAAACATTACATCAAAAGATGATGATGCTATTGAGAAAGGTTTATCTATAGGAGGTCATGTGGGTAAAAGATTTTTACCTATTTGGCTGCAACAAGCATCAGCTTCAATAGAACAAGGTTTGCTAAAAGATGGTCTATCTTTAGACTTAGCAGCAGACACTTCTGTTGATTTTGTACTAGGGCAATTAGGTCACCCTAGATATAAAGGGCCTAGATATACACAATACAAAACGAAAGGGTTAGTAAGGTCTCCTTACGAAACATTATTCTAATGAGTAGACACACAGAAAATAAAGAAGAAATTCTTAAAATACATGGTTGTATTGATCTTATTAATCAAAGAATTGATACAATAGAAAACAATCATTTAGCACATATACAAAAAAGTGTAGATAAAATTAATTGGATTATAACTGCTATTGGTCTTGGAGTATTAGCACAAGTTTTAGTTTTAATTACTAAACACTTATAATGAAATTTACTTTATTGATGCTTATATGTTCATACGTTGCAGGTGAATGTATGACACCATATCCTATGCCTACACAATATACTAATATGTATAATTGTTTAGAAGCAGGGTATAAAGAATCATTAAAGAAACTACAAGAAATTGGTCCACAAGATGTAAATGAACACGAAATTTATTTAAGGTTTGTTTGCAAAGAATATGAAGCACTAAAATTACCAGCATAAAGTTGTACCTTAGTTGCTAGACATATTCGCCAAATACTTGTAAAACCTATAATATGCTTCGCAAATCAATACTTGTTATAAGTGATCAACACGCACCATATCATCACATAGATACACTTGACTTTTTAAGTGCAATCAAAGAAAAATATAAACCTGACTGTGTAGTAAACATAGGTGATGAAATGGATTGGCACAGTATATCCTTTCACGATTCACATCCTGGTTTATACTCGCCAAGTCATGAGCTTGTAGTTGCTAAAAAGTTTTTTAAAGAATTAGAAGAACTATTTCCAAAGCAATACATAATGGATTCTAATCATGGTAGCTTAGTTTTTAGAAAAGCTACTAGACATGGTTTACCTCATGAGATCTTTAAGTCATATAATCATATGCTTGGAGTAGGCAAAGGTTGGACATGGCACGAAGATTTGGTTATTAAAGCATCTAATGGTCAAAAAATTTACTTCTGTCATGGTAAATATAAAGACGTACTTAAAGTTGCACAGCAATATGGTATGTGTACTGTCCAAGGACATTATCACACATCATTTAAAATAGATTATTGGAGCAATCCTAATGAACTACTTTGGGGTATGCAAGTTGGATGTTTAATTAACATGAAAAGTTTAGCTTTTGAATATAATAAATTACAGAAGTCTAGACCAGTAATAGGAACAGGAGTTATCATTGATGGATTACCAATATTAATCCCAATGGTTTTAGATAAACATGGCAGATGGAACAGAAAAATTACCTAGAGGTATAAGAAATAAAAATCCAGGCAATATCAAATTAGGTACTGACTGGGATGGACTGGCAGATGAACAATCTGATCCAGTTTTTTGTGTATTTAAAGAAGCTGTATGGGGTATTAGAGCATTAGTTAAAATACTTTTAACATACAGATTTCACCATAAAAGATTTACAGTAGAGAGCATTATTGAAAGATGGGCTCCACCAAGTGAGAATGATACAGATGCTTACATTGCATTTGTTTGCAGAAAACTTGGCGTTAATCCTACTGATGAACTAAACAATACTATTGAAGATTATTTACCATTAGTAAAAGCAATTATACAAATGGAAAATGGTATGCAGCCATACGATGATGAGCTGTTAGTAGAGGGGATGTACAAAGCATGGGAAGGTTTACCGACAAATTCTACAGCTTCGTAGAAAAATACGCATCAAAAATTAGCACTTGGTGTTGGCACAAACGTGTTAGCATATTAAGAACTAAACAAAAAAAGAAAGGTATTAAATAATGTGGTTTAATTTATTATCTATGGGTGTTAAGACTGCTAGTCATATATACCAAAACAAACAAAAAACTAAACAATTAATGTCAGATGCCCAAATGAGGCACGCTGAGAAAATGAGTACAGGTCAAATTGAATATAAAGCGAAAGTTATTGAGAGTAATGATAAAGGCTGGAAAGATGAGTTCGTATTGGTTCTTGTTTCCCTTCCTATTCTTGTACTGGTCTACTCTATTTTCACTGACGATCCTGAGATTCGTAATAGATTAGATATGTTCTTTGAATATTTTAAAGAACTTCCTTATTGGTACCAAGCAATATTTATAGGGATAGTTTCTGCAATTTATGGTCTTAAAGGTGCAGACATTATGCGTAAACCAAAGTGACCGAAGTAAGAGGTGAGTGTAAGTGGTGTAATAGAGATATTAGCATAACTGAAGCATTTATATCATTAAAAGATAACGAATACTCTTGTGTAAAATGTTATAAAAATTCAGGACATATGTTACCTTTTTGGGAAAAAAACAATAGGTTTAAAGATGAGAGACACAAAATCATTAGAAGAACACACAAAGAAAATAGAATACAAAGAAAAAGAAATGGAGCTGTTTAAGAAGCTTAAAAAAGAAGTACAAACAAATGCGTTTGGTACTAGAGAATACGTTATTAAAAAAGGTATTAATAAAGGAAAGATTGCTAAATGAAAATTAGTGAAAATACATCTGTAAGTATGCCAATTCGTAATATGGCTATGATAATTTTTGGAGTTGTTGCAGGTGTAATTGCATATACTGAACTTACAGGTAGACTTACATCATTAGAAACTTCTAGAGAATTATTTGAAAATGATTTACTTAAAAAATCTGAACAAGTACCTACTGATCAAGAGCAACATTTTTTATTAGAAGATCTTTATAAAACTGTAGAAAAATTACAGTCTACTCAAGAAATGAATATGACAAATAAAGTTAATATAGAATTTCTTAAAACACAATTAGATAAAGCATTAGATGATATTGAACATCTTAAAGATAAAGTAAGAGCTAATGGTAATGGAGCTCATTAATGGAATTAATTGTAGCTTTACTTATGATAATAAATGGAGAAATAAAAGAACATAGAATACAAATATCTATGTCTGATTGTCTTAAAGGTAAAAGAATTGCAATGAGAACAAATAAAAATAATAACATTGTTTACCAATGCATAAAGTCGATGGCTGAGCTCGAGTCTAATATCGATGGTAGTAAAAGTATTAAAAAACTTATACTAAATTAACTATAATCTCTTTCTATAATCATTTCAATAAAGTGTATTGCTTTAAGCAAATCATCTTTACCACCTTTGTCCTGGTGCCTAATTATATATTTAATTGCACACCCTTCAGGAAATAAAAGTTTATTTTCTACTACAAATTTACTTGGTTGAATTTTATATTTTTGATAATGACTACCTTTAATCTGTTTGTTCCAAACTTTGCTCATTAAATGTTAACCTAAATTTACCTTTATGTTTATATTTTTTTCTTGGTTTGCTCAACACTTTATGTTGATCTTCTCGTAATGTATATAGATCTAACTTCATGGCAGCAGTAAATTTTCTACAAGCCATTTCAGGATCTATTTCTGCATAATGACATATAGTTCTAAAGTCTATAGAATTACCTATAAGCCAATCAATAGCATTACGTTTATCTATAAGATAATATTTGTCTAAACCATTATACATAGCATCATGTATTGCTTGACTAATTACTGCTCTAAATAAATATCTCTCAGGACTTTTCATCTATAACTTCATATGTCATTCGCTGCTCTATTGAGTCAGTTTCTTGCCAGTTTAAAGTTGTAGGATCTATAGCATTTAATATCTTTAATGCTTCTTCATCTGACGTTGCATTAACAAATATTTCTGTATAAGCAGGAAGTATAACCCACTTCTTAAACTTATAAATCATATATTGTTTTTACGTCTACTTGCTTCTAACGTTCTAAATAGATCTATAATAAGACCTTCTTTATCACGTTTGTTTTCTAATGTTGATGATTTAACTTCTGCTTGAAACAATTCATCTATTGCAGATTTATATGTATCACTTGCATAGTAAGATTGTTCTTTAGCAGATATGCTTTTATCTTCTGTGTTACCAGTTATATGTAATGCTTTTTTACGTTTAAGTAATCTATCAAGATACTTAACATTAGCATTAGCTTCTGCATTACTTTCATCTGTTTCAGATAAAAATGCTAACGCTTTTTCTAATCGTTGTTCTGTAATCATTTAATCCATTCTCCTTTTTTTGATTTGCAATAATGTGCCCAGACTATAGTATTTTTATATAACACTCTAGTTTTTTCTTTATTAACTTTTACTAATTCCATAAATTTATCATTACAATTTTGACCTTGATATAAAGTTACTGGTATACGTTCTACTTGTCCATTAACTAAATAAAGAAATATAAATATTATTTTCATAAAGTCCTTAAAGTAAAAAGGCACTACTACAGAGAAGAACCTTATTCTGTAGCAATGCCTAGTTTTCTAACTCGAGGGAGATAAGAAACTGTTAAAATGGTGGATCGTCTGATAGTATTTCGTCTACACTATTAGCTTTTGCATCTAATACTTTTCTTACCAGATTATCAATTTGTTGAAACTCTGATTCAGTTGGTATTTTGCCACCTGACATATAAGAACCTATAAGATTACTCATAGTTAATCTGTATTTTTCTGAAAATTGATCAGTAACATTTCTAACTGCTTGAACTCCAGTAGCACTAACCATACTTGGTGCAGCACCAGAATTATCTGATACTTCACTCAAACATTCTATTCTACTTGCAG
>Ga0315320_10004116_pt1 | contig 11917 bp, 10 predicted proteins | sample M140m21515metaG_FD_203458 | JGI IMG/M metagenome (GOLD analysis project Ga0315320, IMG submission 203458) | Ammonia-oxidizing marine archaeal communities from Monterey Bay, California, United States - M1 40m 21515 | ecosystem: Environmental > Aquatic > Marine > Coastal | place: USA: California...
GGAAACCTTGGGCCTCATTGCCGGCAACCGTTCCCTGCCGCTGGTGCTGGCCCGTGAAGCGCGGGACGCCGGCGTTCAACGACTGGTGGCCGCCGCTTTCGAAAAGGAAACCGACCCCCATCTCGAGGCGTTGGTGGATGAGATGGAATGGCTCCGTGTCGGCCAGCTCGGCAAATTAGTGGAGATGTTCCAGAAACACGGCGTCACCCAATGTGTGATGGTTGGCCAAATTGCGCCCAAAAATCTTTTTGATCTCCGGCCGGATTTGCGCGCGCTCAAGCTGTTAACTTCGCTTAAGGAAAAAAACGCCCACTCGATTTTTGGAGGTATCGCGGATGAATTGGCCAAGGACGGCATCACGCTGATCGAAGCGACGCCTTGGCTACAGACGGCCATGCCGCAGACCGGCTTCCGACTAGGACCTGAGCCCGATACCAAGCAGCAGGCCGATATTGAATTCGGCCTTCGTATTGCCAGGGAAGTGAGTAAATTGGAGATTGGCCAATCGGTGATCGTCAAAGAAGGGACGGTCTTGGCCGTGGAAGGTTTTGAAGGCACGGACAGTTGCCTGCAACGCGGCGGAGAATTAGCTGGCAAACATGGAGGCGCGGTGGCGGTGAAAGTTGCCAAGGAAAACCATGATTTGCGCTTCGATATTCCTTGCCTCGGCGAAAGGACTCTGGAAACCTGCGCCTCCGCTGGTATTCGGGTGATCGCCTTTGAGGCCGGCCGTACGTTGTTGCTGGATCGCGAGGCTGTGGAGGCGCTCGCCCAACGCCATCAGATTACCGTAACCGCTATTTGACGCATCATGCTGAATTCATTTGAACTGCTCGGATATATCACCGCCGACTTAAGCAACCGCATCCTGTCTGACTCGGCCGAGGACAACCGCGACGTGTACGATGCCACCCTCGCCGGCGTGGCCAAGCTCCGCCGAATGCGGCCGCAATTTCTGAAAAGCCAACCCAAGCCAACCCGCCATAAGTTGATGATCGAATCACTGAAGCGCCCGGCTTTCGAAGAAGTGGCCTCCCAACTCTTGCGCGGTTGGCTGATTAAGCACCAACAAGACATGCTGACTCAGTTTCTCGATGCCCTGAAAATTGAACACGAAGATGGCGTGGTGGAAGATCTGCCCAAAGTCATTACTGACGAAGCCTTGGAAGCCGCCATCAGCGGTCTCTTAGCCCAGCACGACAAGGAAATCGTGATCCTTTACCTGCACGCATTCCACAGTATGAACGACGCCGGCTGGAGCAATCTGGAGGCGGCGTTGGACTCGGACGAGCGTCTTCAATTCATCTAAAGGCCATTTTCGGCCATTTTTTTCAAAAAAAGGGCTTTTATCCGCCCTCTGCATCGGTATTCTATCGCGCCTTCCGGTAGGGATAATTAGCAAATGGAACCTCAAGGCGATATCGCTCTCATTGGTCTGGCCGTTATGGGCCGGAATTTGATTCTAAACATGAACGACCACGGCTTCACGGTCGTGGCCTACAACCGTACTGCCTCCAAGGTGGATGAATTTATGGCCAACGAAGCGGCCGGCACAAAAATTGTCGGAGCCCGTTCCATTCCCGAGATGGTTGCCAACCTCAAGCGACCACGCCGCGTGATGATGCTCGTGAAAGCCGGCAAACCTGTGGATGACTTCATTGATCAGCTCCTCCCTCACCTTGAGCCCGGCGATATCATCATTGATGGGGGAAACTCCCTATACGAAGACAGCATACGCCGCACCAAATATGTGGAATCGCGCGGCCTTCATTTCATCGGCACCGGCGTTTCCGGCGGAGAAGAAGGCGCCCGCACTGGCCCCTCCATCATGCCCGGCGGTTCCGAAGCAGCATGGCCTTATGTGAAAGAAATTTTCCAAGCTATCTCCGCCAAAGTTGAGGATGGAGCTCCCTGCTGTGATTGGGTGGGCGCCAATGGCTCCGGGCATTATGTCAAAATGGTGCACAACGGTATTGAGTACGGCGACATGCAGTTGATCTGCGAAGCCTACAATCTCATGAAAAACGGCCTCGGCATGAGCGCCGATGAAATGCACGCCGTGTTCAAGGAATGGAACGAAGGTGACCTCGACTCCTACCTGATCGAAATCACCCGCGACATCCTCAGCTACAAGGATGAAAACGGCGAACCGCTCGTCGAAAAAATCCTCGATACCGCTGGCCAAAAAGGCACCGGAAAATGGACCGTCATCAACTCCGCTGAACTCGGCATGCCCACCACCTTGATTGCCGAAGCCGTGTTTTCCCGATGCATTTCCGCGCTCAAGGACGATCGCATTAAGGCTTCCACCAAACTGCGAGGTCCCAAGCCTGCCATCACTCGCGACAGGGAGAAGTTTATCGAGGACATCCGCTGCGCTTTGTACGCCTCCAAGATCGTCAGCTACGCTCAGGGCTTCATGCTCATGCGCGCAGCCGCCAAGGAGTACGACTGGAAACTTAACTATGGCAACATCGCCCTCATGTGGCGCGGCGGCTGCATCATCCGCAGCGCGTTCCTTGGTAAAATCAAGGATGCCTACGACAAACATCCGCGCCTGCAAAATTTGTTGCTCGATACCTTCTTCAAGCGCGCCATTCGCCACAGCCAAAAGGGCTGGCGCAATGTGGTCGCCGTGGCCGCTAAACGCGGCATTCCCGTGCCCGCTTTTAGCACGGCATTGGCGTTTTTCGACAGCTACCGCACCGAGCAGTTACCCGCCAATTTACTCCAAGCGCAGCGGGATTATTTCGGCGCGCACACCTACGAACGCATTGACCAACCGCGTGGCCAATTCTTCCACACTAACTGGACTGGCCGTGGCGGAGACGTGTCTTCCACCACCTATAACGCATAGCCATGAGCGATCCCGCACAGGTGTTACGCGAATTCACGCCGTCCAAGGAATTCTTCGTCGGCATTGATTCGGATGGCTGCGTGTTTGATTCCATGGAAATCAAACATCAGGAATGTTTCGCCCCGATGTTCATCAAACACTACGCGCTCCAGGCGGTCAGCAAATACGCCCGCGAAGTCTGGACCTTTGTAAACCTCTACTCCAAAACCCGTGGCTGCAACCGATTCCACGCCGTCATTCGCGCGCTTGATTTGTTGCGGGTCCGCAAGGAAGTCAAGACGCGCGGCGTGGAGGTTTCAAGTTACCCTGCCCTGCTCGAATGGGTGGAACGCGAAAGCAAACTCGGCAACGCAACGCTGGACGCTGAAGTGGCCGAAGGCAACGAAGCCCTCGTCCCGATCAAGACCTGGAGTGATGCGGTGAATGTCACCGTCAAGGATATCGTACACGGCGTGCCGCCCTTTCCGCTCGTACGCGAAACGCTCACTCAAGCCAACTCGCAGGCCGATTGCATGGTGATCTCGCAAACGCCTGTGGAGGCCCTCGAGCGGGAGTGGGATGAAAATGACATCCGCCAATTCGTGCAAATCATTGCTGGTCAAGAGATGGGCACCAAAACCGAACACCTCGCCTTTGCCGCCAAGGAAAAATACGCGGCCGACAAAGTATTGATGATCGGCGACGCGCCCGGCGACCACAAAGCCGCCGCCGCCAATGGAGCATTATTTTTTCCCATCAATCCAGGCAATGAGGAAGCCTGCTGGGAACGCCTCCATAACGAGGCCTTGGAAAAGTTTTTTGCGGGTGCATTTGCGGGCGATTATCAGCAGCGGTTGGTGGATGAGTTCGAAGAGTATCTTCCCGAAATTCCGAGCTGGGCTTAGTCTTCAGCCGGAGCCTCGTCGCTTGGCTCACGATCGCTGAGCTGAGTCAAACGTGCCTGTTCCACCTGCAACCGGAATGTTTGTTCCACGCGCAATTCGTACCGGCCCAGCTCCAGCACATCTCCGACTTTGGGAAAGGATCCCAGCCGCTTGGTGATCAGTCCGCTCACGGTGGTGACGCCCTTCTCATCGCAATCTTCTTTGATTAACTCCGCCAATTCGTGCAACGGCATCGTGCCCTGAATGGACCAGTTGACCTCGTCCAGCTTTTCAAACATTGGCTGCTCATGGTCGAACTCATCCTGAATCTGCCCGACCAATTCCTCCAAAATATTCTCCAGCGTCACCATACCCACCGTGTCGCCGTACTCATTGACTACTAGAGCGAAGTGCAGTTTGCGCTCGAGAAAAATCTGAATCAACCCCTCCAGCCGCGCGGTTTCCGGGGCATACACGAGATCGCGGGATAACGGCTCCAGTTCGGCGGCCGTTTTTGCCGTGCGCCGCTGCGCATACAAATCCTTGATGTGCACCACGCCCACCGTTTCATCAATATTGCCTCTCGTGCACAAGGGGAACCTTGAATGGCGTGTGCGCTCAGCCAACTCAAGACAATCCTCAATACTTGCCTCGGTGTTAAACCCCTCAATCTCACGACGTGGTCGCATCACATCACGCGCAACCCGGTTCTTGAGGTCAAACGCATTCAACACCAGACCCCTACGAAACTGATCCTTATCTGACCCATCGCCCGCCGCACCGATCATCATCCTTAATTCCTCTTCCGAGTGAGTATGGCCATGCTCGTCCGCCTCACCGAGCCCCACCTTTTTGAGCAACCACAACGCCCAGTTGTTCAGCAACCAAATCAATGGATACATTGTCCAGTAGAACCACCGAAGCGGATAGGCAATCCATAATGAGGTCTGCAGAGAGCGCTGAATAGCTACCCATTTAGGCGCCATCTCACCAACTACAATATGTAGAATGGTAATGACCCCAAAACCTACCCCATATGAAATGGTATGCCGCCATTGATCACTGTCCAACAGGACGGCACCATTAATCTCTAGGTCATAAACCGGTTCCAAAAGTTTTTCGAAAATCGGATGCCCCACATACCCCAAGGCTAAGCTGGCAATGGTGATGCCCAGCTGACAGGCGCTCAGATACGCATCGAGGTTGGCTAATAAATGCCGCGCCATTTTTGCGCGCCGGTGCCCTTTGGACGCCATCGGCTGCAACTGGGTATCGCGCACTTTTACCAGCGCGAATTCCGCTGCCACAAAGAATCCGTTCAGCAACACAAGGAACGCAACCGCCAAGCACAGGCCCAAAACCACCATGATCTCGCCGGCATCCATCAGACTTTCACCTCCCCAAATACCACCTTGAGAATATCCGGCAGGCTCACCATGCCCAGTTCACGACGTCGTTTATCCAGAATTATCACCACCCGTTGGCCGGAACGTTGCATCACCTGCAGGAGCGATTGCAGCCGAATGTCTTCATCCTGATACAATGTAGATTCCAAAAAGTCCCCCACCGGCCGCTGCCATTCAGTTTCCGGCAGGAAAATCAGGCGCCGCAAATTCACCACACCCGCAATGCGTCGGCGCACGCCGCCTTCAGTCCACACCGGCAATCGTGTGTACGGCTCCACGCTATGGTTTCGCACTAGGTCTGCCACACGATCATTTGAATTGATTTCCGGCAGTTCATCAAATGGTGTTGCCAATTCGCGTACGGGAATTTTTTGCAGATCCAACACGCGATCAATCATCACCCGTTCGTCATTGCTCAAGCTCTGGCCGCTCTCGGTCATCAATTGCCGCAACTCTTCGCGGCTGCCGAACAGGTTACCCCGACTCGCCCCTCCAACCGGCGCAAACAACAATACCTCTGAAACACTCTTGAGCACTTCCACCAACGGGCTCAGCAACAGCTCCACCCAGTTGAAGATGCCGGATAGAAGCACACACAAGCGCGTGGCGTATTTGCGAAAAACCATTTTCGGCAATAGCTCGCACACGGTGTAAAACAGCAAACAACCAATCAAAAACGCCAACCAGAATATGGCAGCCGTTTGTGTTGGCCGAAGCAGTTCGCTGTAGCCATCCACATCGATCAACCGTGCCAGCCCGTACAACCCCACCAACCCCAGAATGACGTTAGCCATGGTGTTGCCCACCAGAATCGTCCACAGCGTGTCTTCGGGTTGATCCAAATGCTCCAGCAACCGTGCCGCACGCGTATTGCCTTCACGTGCCATGCGCCGCAACCGCAACCGACTAAGCTCCACGAGCCCAGTCTCCAGGCCCGATAAGAAAAACGAAAGGGCCCCGCATAATCCGCCCAAACCCAGCAAACCCCATTCCAGAGAGGTCATCCTTTACCTCCCCTTGTTTGGGCCACTACCTCGAGGACGCGCCGTGTGTCCACGCGCGTTACTCGAAAGGTTAAGCCACTGAATTCCACCACAGTATCAACTACCGGAATAGAATCGAGCTGGGAAGTCACCAAACCGCCTATGGTATCCACGCCCGGAGCGGGCTCGAGCGCGGGGTATTCACGGCGAAAATCCTCCAACCACACGTTGCCGGTCATTCGCCAACGCCCTTGCCCTTGCTCCTCAAGAACAAATTGAGATGCGTCCCCTTCCCGGCGCAGTCCGCCCACGATATCCGCCAAAATATCCTCTAGCGTTACCAAGCCCGCGGTGGTGCCAAATTCATCCAGTACAATCGCCATGCTGTGCTTCTTGTTTTGAAAACTCTTGAGCAACTCCAACAGGTTCATTTCTTCGGGCACAAAGGATGGAAAATCAATGACCTCCACCATGTCCACCTCCGGATCCGCCAAGAGCTTGGGCGTATTCAAAATACCCACGATGCTATCCGGGCTCTCACCGTACATCGGCAATCGGCGGTGTTGGTGCTTGCGCGCGGCCTCCAACATTTCCGGCACGTTTAGGTCGTGCGGGATGCTGGCCATTTGTGATCGCGGCCGCATCAGGTCTCCCACCGTGCGCCGATCCAGATGGGTAATGCTGAGAATGATTTCCTTTTCCGAAATGCCTAGCGTACCGGACTGCCATGCCAGCTCAAGCAGTTCGCGATATTCTTCATCGGATAAGGCCGGCAACGGCTGGATGGATTTAGGCACCAAGCGCAGCAGTTGATTGTTCACCGCTTGCGCCACCCGACGGACTGGCCCAGTGAGTTGCACCAACCAAAGCATCACCGAAGCCACGCGCGGCGCCCACGCTTCCGGCCGTCGAACGGCCAATGTTTTGGGAACGATTTCAGAAAATAAAATCAATCCAGCCGCCAGCAGAAAACCCATTAGGGCAAAGCGCTCGGAATTTAGTTTCCAACCCAGCACCAGAGCCACGGCAATCACTGCGCCATGCGCTAAGGTGTTCCCCAGCGTCATGGTCGCGATCAAATCCTGCGGAGATGCCAGCAGTTTCCGAATAAATACGCCGCGCTCGGGCTGATGGGCGGTGATCTGGCGCAGTCGCCATTTCCCCAGCGTGAGCAAGGCTGTTTCCGCAAGGGCAAAGAAGAAGGCCACGCCGGTGAAACCCAGCAGCAGAATCAGTTCAGTATACCACTGCATGCCTATAGAGCCGCTCTAGTTCAAGATCATGTTGCGCCGCAAAAATGTGGGCACATCAAGGTCCTCACCATCATGAAGGTTTGGTTCGCCCTTGTCAAAGCGCCCCTTGGAGATCGGCACAAGCGGCAGTTGTTGTTGCTGGAAATCGCGAGTGGAGGACGGTTGAGTTCGGGACGGTTTGGGCATGGAAATTTGCAAGGTCTCCCGCTTCACAGAAGCGGGGTGTACCGCCTTCACCGGCCGTCGCGGCATTAGCACCATCGCCCCCATCCCCTTACCCATGGCGTCATCCACATGAACACCCAAAATCACCTTAGCTCGGGATGCCGTAGCTTTGAGGTGAGCCATAAACTCATCCACCTCCTCCATGGACATGGATTCGTCTCCCACGAGACTCACAATCAATCCCTCGCAATTTCGAAACTCCGAACCCGCGTACAAGTACGGATGCTTCAGGATCGCCTCCAGTAACGCCCTTGGGCGAGCGTCTCCCGCCACCTCAACTGTGACCAAGCTGCTCTCTCCATGGTAACCCGTTATCAATCGTCGCACGTGCGCAAAATCCGCATTCAATTCCCCATCCGTTCGCGCCAAACGGCCCAGCCCCATCAAGGCCTCCAACACGTGACCATTGGCCGCTTCCATACATTCGGGCACCGAGGCCCCTTTGCCTAGGGTTTCCATCACTTTTTGATTAGGCATAAGGACCACCGTATCGGCCACTTGCGTCAACCTGTTCACTGCAACCTGAGCCGTTTCATTTCGGCCTTCCAAATCAAAAGGCTCGATCGCCAGAGCCAAGACCAACGCGCCCCCTTCGGAGGCGATTTCAGCGACCACCGGCGCACCGCCTCCGCCCATGCCTCCGCCCATGCCGGCAACAATGACCACGAGATCCGCCCCCATGAGCTTGCCCGCAATCCGGTCGCGCGCTGCCCGCACACAATTGGCCCCCTCACCTTCATCGCCGCTACAGCCCCAGCCGCGGCGATTCGTTTCGCCCAACTGAATCCGCTCAGCGATTTGGCAACGTTGCATGTGTTCGCAATCCGAATCCACCGCCAGAAAATTCGAAGCCGGGAATCCGGCCGCCGCCACGCGATCCAGCAACCGCAGACCAGCACAGCCCACGCCCACCATTTTCACGCAAATGTTGGATTCGGAATTCATCGCTCGTTAATGCGTCAACCAACCCAGCATGCCTTTTCGCTGATATGACCGGGCCCGCACTTGCCGTGCCCCAAACTTCACCAGCCCCATGGCTGCCGTGCATTCGGGGGCGTGGAGTAATCCCCCTTCCTGCGCCTCATCAGTTTCGTGCGGCAAACAGACATCCAATTCAAAAACCTGTTGCGCTAGGAGATTGATCTGAGGCAAACGCGCTCCACCACCGGTTAACAGCACACTGCCATTGATGCGGCGCAACAACCCGTGTTGATCCAGATCTTCGCGGATCAACTGAAACAGCTCATCCAGCCGTGCGTGCATAATTTGCTGAATGTGCCCCACGCCCACCTGTTTATCATTCAACCCCACATCACTGGCGAAATTCACTGCCCGATGCGCCACGCGCGGGTCGGGCACAGCGCTGCCATGCTCAAGCTTCAGGCGTTCGGCCCGTGTCTGGGAAAGTTTCATGCCCACCGCCAAATCATTGGTAACATGCTCGCCGCCCACCGCCAACACTCCCGTGTGGCACATGGAGCCACCCAGATAAACCGAATACTCCGTGGTGCCTGCACCCAAATCGACCATCAGTGCACCTTGTTCGCCCAGTTGCGATGTGAGGATCGGCAAGGCGGCTACGCGACCGTTAAAGGCCACATCCTCCACATCAATGCCCAACCCCTTCACCACCCGTACCGGATTTTGGATCCGAGTGCGTTGGCCGCAAACCACATGCACATCCACCTCCAGCTTGGAGGCCACACGGCCCACCGGCTGCTGCACATCATCCTGACCATCGACCCGAAAATGCTGGCGCACGGTGTGCAACACCTCCTCATCCGGCGGCAATTGAGGTTGCGCGCCACGCACCACGCGCCTGACATCATCATCATCAATCTCGCGCCCCACCGAGGCAATCGGATGGGCCCCGCGATTGTTAAAGCCTTTAATGTGCGCCCCCGTCACTCCGAGATAAACACTCCCGATTTCAATATCCGATTGCTGCTCGGCTTCATTTAGGGCTGCGCGCACGGCATCCTCAGCCACTTCGGCGTTAATGATTTCCCCTTTGCGAACCGCTCCGGCTGTGGGCGATTGCCCCAGCCCAATCACATGCAGCCCTTCGTCCTCGCTTAATTCACCGACTACCGCACAGACCTTGGCTGTGCCAATCTCTAGGCCCACGATGATTTCAGTGCGATCGAACATGGCTTACTCGATGCGCGTGCGACTGGCTAGTGCCCATTTCACGGGCAGATTGTTTTTGATGGATAAATCAGCCGTCGCGATGGCGCGTTGATGTTGGCGGCCCAGATCATGAATCTGCCGCCAGCGACTCAGCTGGCGATCCAGTCCGTACAACGCGAGTGTCATGCGCCCGCCCTGCCAGGTCACCACCTCCATTGTTTCGCGGCGGGATACATCGATCTGTCGCAAATGCGCCAACCCTGCCATTGGAGACAGATCAAAATGCCGGATCAATTCCAGCGCTGCTGAAAGCTGCGGGGAATCAATTCCACGTCCGGGCATTAACTCCGCCTGACTCAGTCCCACGATCAGCGGCATCCATTTCGGCGGTGCGTCCGCAGTGGTCAGCTTGGTATCAATTGGTGGAATCACCACGCCTTGGCCATCAATCCAATAACGCACTCGGCGCAGGTTTCCATCCCCCTGCTGTTTATAGCCAATCACCTGAGCCAACGGCCGTCGTTCGGTAATGCGCAGGCGCAACGTCTCGGGTAACACACGATCCACCGCCGCAGTTTCGATCAGAGGCACCATTTCCAAATCGCGCTTCACCCGTTGTAAATCCAAGTTGAATAAATTGTCGCCTTTTTGAACACGCGCCCACGCTTGAATCTGGCTGGACTGAATGACGCCGTCGGTGCGGATGTCTACCGAGCGCACGGAAAAATGGTCGTTCTGGTAAAACCCCGATTTCAGCAGATAACCGCCCCCATACCACACCCCCACAAACAACGCCATCGCGCCCAGCACAAATCCAGCCGTGCGCGCTGCCCAACGTAGGCGTTGTTGGCGCACTTTTTCAGCCGGCAAATCCACGTTCAACAACGTGTATCGTTGATGCCCGCGTCGGTTGACTTGGCGTCGTTTTCCCCACATGACTAGTTTCGGCGCAACGCCAGCTCCAGCATGCGCTGACAGAGCGCATTAAAATTCATGCCAGCCACCGCGGCGGCTTTGGGCAGCAAACTGGTTTCGGTCATACCCGGCAGCGTGTTGACCTCCAGAACATACGGCTCGGATTCGGCATTTAGCATGACATCCACCCGACCAAAATCCCGTGCCCCTACAGCCTCAAAAGCGCGTAGCCCCAATGCCTGCACTTGCGCGGTAATCTCATTCGGCAATTCGGCTGGGCAAAAATAATCGGTGGCGCCGGGCGTGTATTTGTTTTCGTAATTGTATCCACCGACCTTTGGGCGCACCTCCACCACCGGCAACGCGACGCCACCCAAAACGCCCACCGTCAACTCGCGCCCTTGAATACATTCCTCACACAATACCGCCCCACCATGCCGAAGGGAATCCGCCAAAGCCACATTCCAACCGACCTCGTCCTCAACCCGGTTCAATCCCACACTGGATCCCTGTGTCGCCGGCTTGAGAATCCAAGGGGCGGGGATTGTGTCGGGCGGTGTGGAAGTTGGAGAATCAATCAGGACTCCCCGCGGCGAAGCGACTTGGTTTTGTTGGAAGATTTCCTTGCTGCGCGCCTTATCAAAAGCCAAGGCACTGCCTACCGCATTCGTGCCGGTGTACGGCACGCCCAGTGTTTCCAACCGGGACTGCACCTGCCCATCCTCACCATATTCGCCGTGCAACGCCAAGAACACCACCTCTGTTTTGGCCGGTAATCCCCATGATTCCCCGGCGGGATCCACCTCACTCACCGCATGCCCAAGGTCACGCAAGGCACGAGCCACAGCCGCGCCGGATCGTAATGAGACTTCCCGCTCCGCGCTCCTGCCCCCAAGCAGAACCGTTACCTGGAACTGGTTTACCAAACCTCCTAGGCCTGAGTATACAAAAATGGGGGTTCAGGACAATACTGATATGCGGAAATTATTCGCTTTTCGGCAGAGGCTCCCCTACCACCTGCACCTCGGTGTGGAGATCGATTCCGCGCTCAGTTTTCACGCGCTCCCGCACTTGCTCGATCAGCGCCAGCACATCATTTGCCGTAGCGGTGCCATCATTGACGATAAAATTTCCATGGCGCTTGGAAACCATCGCACCACCCACACGCAAGCCCTTGAGCCGACATTCATCAACCAATTTGCCCGCCGACGAGATCTCAGGATTCTTGAACATGCAACCAGCACTACGATTGTGTGGCTGGCTTTCAGTCCGTTGTTTCCGAAAG
>Ga0315320_10004127_pt1 | contig 11901 bp, 9 predicted proteins | sample M140m21515metaG_FD_203458 | JGI IMG/M metagenome (GOLD analysis project Ga0315320, IMG submission 203458) | Ammonia-oxidizing marine archaeal communities from Monterey Bay, California, United States - M1 40m 21515 | ecosystem: Environmental > Aquatic > Marine > Coastal | place: USA: California...
ACTTCTGGAACTAGTGGCTCTTCTGGAACTTCTGGAACTTCAGGTATAGATGGAACTGCTGGTAATGAAGGATCTTCAGGTTCTTCTGGAACTAGTGGCTCTTCTGGAACTTCTGGAACTAGCGGGTCTTCTGGAACTTCTGGAACTAGCGGCTCTTCTGGAACTTCTGGAACTAGTGGCTCTTCTGGAACTTCTGGAACTTCAGGTATAGATGGAACTGCTGGTAATGAAGGATCTTCAGGTTCTTCTGGAACTAGTGGCTCTTCTGGAACTTCTGGAACTAGCGGCTCTTCTGGAACTTCTGGAACTAGCGGCTCTTCTGGAACTTCTGGAACTTCAGGTTCTTCTGGAACTGATGGAACTGACGGTACTTCCGGGGTAAGTTCTACTTATGTAGGGGTATCCACCACTTCTATAAATCTATCTAGTTTATCTGTAGGAGCTCAAACCTCTTTAACGACAACTGCTGGTTTGAGTTACACTAATGGTCAGTCAGTTTTGGTGTCTCACAATGCTAGTAACCGTTTTGATGGTTACGTTATTTCGTATAACATAAGTAACGGAAATTTAACTTTAGAGGTTATTTCTATTACTGGAACCGCAAGTTATTCTTCTTGGGACACAAACTTGAATGCTGCCGCTGGACCTTCTGGAACTTCAGGAACCAATGGAACTTCAGGAACCAATGGAACTTCAGGAACCAATGGAACTTCAGGAACTGATGGAACTGATGGTACTAGTGGAACTAGTGGTTCTTCAGGTAATACTGGTGGTTCAGGAACTAGTGGATCTTCTGGATCTAGTGGATCTTCTGGATCTAGTGGATCTTCAGGTAATACTGGTGGTTCAGGAACTAGTGGGTCTTCAGGAACTAGTGGATCTTCAGGTAATACTGGTGGTTCAGGAACTAGTGGGTCTTCAGGAACTAGTGGATCTTCAGGTAATACTGGTGGTTCAGGAACTAGTGGGTCTTCAGGAACTAGTGGATCTTCTGGTAATACTGGTGGTTCAGGAACTAGTGGGTCTTCAGGAACTAGTGGATCTTCTGGTAATACTGGTGGTTCAGGAACTAGTGGATCTTCTGGATCTTCTGGATCTTCTGGATCTAGTGGATCTTCAGGTAATACTGGTGGTTCAGGAACTAGTGGGTCTTCAGGAACTAGTGGATCTTCTGGTAATACTGGTGGTTCAGGAACTAGTGGATCTTCTGGATCTTCTGGATCTAGTGGATCTTCAGGTAATACTGGTGGTTCAGGAACTAGTGGGTCTTCAGGAACTAGTGGATCTTCTGGTAATACTGGTGGTTCAGGAACTAGTGGGTCTTCTGGATCTTCTGGATTATTAAGTTTAACGGGATCAACAGATAACGGTGTAATCACATTGAATGGTAGTGCTCCTAACGCCACTGTTGAAAGTGATTTTGTATTTTCTAATAGTAATCTTCATATTACTGGATCTGGCAACGATGTGAAATTTACTTTAGACCGTACTGATGCTAGAACTTACTCGATTTATACAGATTCTAATAGTAAACTACATATAAAAGACGATGATGCTAATGAGGATCGTTTAACTATTTTATCTGATGGTAAAGTTGGTATAGGTACAGATGATCCGCAATACAAATTAGATCTTTACGATGATACTGATAGCGCATCAAAAATAGGCTTTCATAATGCAAGCACTGGCAAAACTGCAGCAGTTGGAACTCGAATAGGTTTAAATCAAAAAGAGTTATTTATTAATAACCAAGAAGATGCTGCGATTAAAATTTACACTCAGTCCACTCAAACAAATGGTATAACTATATTAGGTTCTGGTTTAGTTGGTATAGGTACAGCAATTCCTATATTAAAATTACAAGTTGAAGCTGGAACAATTTACGCTAATAGTGCGAAATCAGACACAGTATTAGCAACGAGTATAACTGGAACAGCAACTCACAATATAATAGGAAGCGCTGGGTATTGGGGCATACGAACCGCAACTAATAATTCTTTTAACTTAGATATTTACAATGGAGGTTCTCCTACGGCAGCTTTAACTGTTTTAAATGATGGCAAAGTTGGTATAGGTACTACAAGTCCATCTTATAGATTAGATATAGGTGGAGATACTGCAGCTACTACTAATACACTTCGGTTACATCAAAATGGGGGCACAGCCATAAGAGTTGGAAGTAACGGTCTTGATGTTACTTTAATTAGAGTTGATGGAAATGTTCCTAGTGACGGTTCTTCGGATTTAGGCGAGTTTGGTTTTAGCCTGAATTATATGGGATCTCGAAACGGCAACCTCAATAGTTTGTCAATATTTTCTGATAATCAAGGGGCAGCGTCTCAAATAGAAGCTGTTACTATTTTGCAAGATGGTAGTGTTGGTATAAATACCGCAGCCCCTACTTACAAATTACACGTAGTAGGTACAATGCATGTAACAGATACATTTACTGTAGGTAACGGGGGTGGTACTGGGGGTGCAACTGTAAACCCCTCTGGCGTAACTAACTTATACGCTTTGAGTTTAAATCGCTCAGGTTCAGCAACTTCTGTTGATATATGGGATGCAGGTTCGGATTCTGTTATTATAGGTGCTACTAATAGTGAACAAACTCTTACTGTTAAATCTGGTCTTAAAGTTGGTATAAATAAAATAGCTCCCGTAACTACACTTCATGTGGGAGGTAAAGTATCAATAGATACTCTTGATACAGATGCGAGTTTAACTAGCTTTATAGTTGTTGATAGTAATGGAGAATTACACAAAAGAACAAGCGGAGCTTCAGGGTCTAGCGGTTCTTCTGGATCAAGCGGTTCTTCTGGATCAAGCGGTTCTTCTGGATCAAGTGGCTCTTCTGGATCTAGTGGTTCTTCTGGAACTTCAGGATCTTCAGGATCTTCAGGATCTTCAGGTTCTTCAGGTTCTTCAGGATCTTCAGGTTCTTCAGGGGTAAGTTCTATTTATTCAGGAGTATCCACCACTTCTATAAATCTATCTAGTTTATCAGTAGATGCTCAAACTTCTTTAACAACGAGTACAGGTTTAAGTTACACAAATGGTCAATCAGTTTTAGTGTCTCGCGATACTAGCAATCGTTTCGATGGTTATGTTGTTTCATATAATAAAAGCAATGGAACTTTAGTTTTAAAAATCATTTCTATTACTGGGACTGGAACTTATTCTTCTTGGGATACAAACTTGAATGCTGCTGCTGGACCTTCTGGGACTTCAGGTACAGATGGAACTGATGGCACTAGTGGAAGTTCAGGCTCTTCTGGATCTAGCGGCTCTTCTGGATCTAGCGGCTCTTCTGGATCTAGCGGTTCTTCTGGAACTAATGGAACTTCTGGAACTAATGGCACTTCTGGATCTAGCGGCTCTTCTGGATCTAGCGGTTCTTCTGGATCTAGCGGTTCTTCTGGAACTAATGGCACTTCTGGAACTAATGGCACTTCTGGAACTAATGGCACTTCTGGAACTAATGGAACTAATGGAACTTCTGGAACTAATGGCACTTCTGGAACTAATGGCACTTCTGGAACTAATGGCACTTCTGGAACTAATGGCACTTCTGGAACTAATGGCACTTCTGGAACTAATGGCACTTCTGGATCTAGCGGTTCTTCTGGATCTAGCGGTTCTTCTGGAACTAATGGAACTTCTGGAACTAATGGCACTTCTGGAACTAATGGAACTTCTGGAACTAATGGAACTTCTGGAACTAATGGAACTTCTGGAACTAATGGAACTTCTGGGCTTTTAAATTTAACAGGATCTACAGATAATGGTGTTATAACCTTAAATGGTTCTGCTCCAAATGCTACTGTTGAAAGTGGTCTTGTTTTTGATAGTAATGCTCTAAAGATTAATAGCTATACTGGTAGCGAACCGTTAGGTGTTAATACTGCTGCTGCTGCTACTTATACTTTAGCTAGATTTCAAAATGATTTTAATACTAATGTTAATTGCAAAGGAATAGAAATAAATGCTAAAAATACTTCTGATGTAACCTCTTACTTTCAATTAGGCGTCGATGCTCAAACCAAAAAAGCTGGTTTGTCAATTCGTTTTAGCGATGATTCTTCCGGTAATTTTATTGGTACTAGTGCTCTTACTAATGCTGCCATTATTATCGATAGTAGTAGGAACATTGGTATAGGTATTAGTACTCCATATAATCGGCTTCAAGTAAATGGTGCTACTGAATCATTTATAGGTCATTTCGGTCAAGGCGAAAACAATAGTAACGGTAATTGGGGTGGAATATCATTAGGGTACTCTGAAGCTGATAATAGTAACTTTAGAAAAGTCGGTATTGCAGCTAAAGCAATTGGAGACAGCCAAGCAAGGCAAGAATTACATTTTCTTGTAGATACGGTAGCTGACCAAAATAGTGCTACTATTTCGGATAGCAAAATGATGATTGATATTGCTGGTAATGTTGGTATAGGCACAGTAGATCCATCTACGAAATTAGATGTGCGAGGTGATTTTAGGCTCAATGGAGATATCACTCAATATTCTACAGCAGTTAACTCTACAGTAGAGAATCGTTTTTGGGATAATACTGGAGGTGTACTGTTAGCAGAATTAGCGCTTTATGATTTTAACAGCATTGCTATGGGAGCGCAGCTTTCTTTTGGACAAGGAATTAGTAAATACGTTACTCTAACAGGTGTTAGTTCGACTGGAGGCAAACTGACACTAAAAACTGCCACTGGCTCTAGCAGTGTTACTATAAACGGAAATGGAGACACTATATTTAACGAAGGTGGTGCTGATTATGATTTTAGAATAGAAGGGGACACTGATACGAGCCTTTTCTTTGTCGATGCAAGCACTGATAGAATTGGTGTTGGAACAGCAAGTCCATCTACTAAATTACAAGTAAATGGAGATGCCACTGTAGACGGTGATTTAAGCGCGGGGGGAAGCGCTGCTGCTAACAGAACTTTAACTATTAATAGTGTCGCTCAGACAGGAAGACCTGCCGCAAAAATTAATAACCCTAATTTGGACACTGCTACAGCGTCAAATGGCAGGACTTTTCACGGGTGGTTGCCAATAGATTTAGACGGAACTGTTAAATACATTCCGGTATACAATTAAAGGAAAAAAAATATGACATACACGATAAGTAAATATGAAATTTTAAAAAATAATTCTAGTTTCGTCGTTGGTTTTAACTTAACAGACGACGACGAAAACGCAGCTTATGTAGAATCTATCTTAGACATTGCTGATATAGAAAACAAAACTCAAGAAGAGGTCTGTCAGTTAGCTTACGAAAAAATAAAAGAAAAAATAAAAAGAATAGAATTGGATTTTATTGAAAAAAACGAATCTATTTTAGGTAGGGTTTTTGTGCCTATTGAAGATTAATTGAAATACCTTTTTAGATAGGTATAATATTTAGTGGTGAAAGTAGATTATAAAAATGTATTATACATTAGCGCGTCAGGGGATAATGACCAAGCGATGTACGCAAAAAGACATCTATACAATTTAATTAAAAATGAAGTAAATGTAGTTTGGAAAACTTACAAAATAGACGATTCTGTTGAAGAAAAGAATAAATTTAATGCGCTGCTTTTAAAGCATAAGCACAAGTTATTAGCGTACTCTGAAGTTGTTATAGATGGAGATCCAGAAGTCTGGTCTACTATCATTGAGGACTTTAAAGTTAAACTAGAAGGTAAAACTGTTATAGGTAGATGTTACTGCAATTTAGACGCTGTTCCTCCTGAGTTGGTTCAGTCTATTAATTCTAGCCCTGTAAATGTTGTAAGCGTAGAAAGCGAGTACAATAAGAAAACATTTGAAGATTTTGGGGTAACTAAACCAATAATTATAGAAAAATGTCCCGATTTAGATCTATGGACTTTTGGAGTAGATATAAAAAATGAAAGCGCCGCTTCAGAAGCTTATTTGAGCAAAAGTATTTTTGACCAAAGCCAAGATGTTCAAATATTAAATTTCCCTTATTCTCAAGAAGACTTCTTTTTTAATCCGTGCATATTTGCTAAAGATGACAAAGTGTTAATGCTAGCTAGGTATGCTAATTTAACCAATGATAACCCATATGAGTTCACAAACACTATAAGGTTATTTGAATTAGATGATGATTTTCAGCCTTCAATAGAATTACCTTTTAAAATTAAAGACGAGCTGGAAAAAGAACAGTACGAAGATCCTAGACTCCTTTATTATAAAGATAAATATTATTTAAGCTGTGCTAATTATATTTTGAATAGAGGTGGTTTTATTCATCAAAAGGTTTTAGTTTTTGATAAAAATTTTAATCACATTGATAATTTGCATATTAATTACGATGGGAACGGATCTTTTACAAGCTCGAATACTGTTCATCAAAAGAATTGGGCTTGGTTCGTGTGTGAAGATAAATTAATGTTGGAATACAGGATGAATCCTCATGTGGTTTTAGAGATAGATTCTAGTACAGGAGAAGTAATCGCGGAACATAAACATTTTCAAGATTTAACTAAATTGTGGAAATTTGGGGAATGTAGAGCTGGAGGTAATCCTGTTCTAAAAGATGATGGATTTTATCATGGCTTTTTTCACAGTAGTTTACCTTGGAAGAATCATAAAAGAAGATATTTTATGGGGTATTATAAATTTGAATCTAAACCCCCATTTAAAATAGTGGATATATCTGAAAAACCAATCCTATACGGAAATGAATATGATGAACGAACTTTAAAAGATTTGAGTCCATTAGTGGTATTTCCTTGCGGGGCTATAGAAAAAGATGGTAAGTTTATTGTTAGTTTTGGGTTTAATGATGAAAGGATTGGGATTATTAAAATATAAATTTTATTACTATTTAAATGAAAAAAATCGAAAACATTGTTTTAGGTATTATTACTTATAATAGATATGATTATCTAGATAATTTAATTGATAATATAGAAAATCAAACTATATTGCCTAAAAAAATATATATATCCGATAACGGTATTGGATATGAATTAAAAAAACAAATTAGTTTTCCAGTTAACATAATTAAAAACTCTTATAATTTTGGAACCTGTAAGGGGTTCAATCAAATTTTAAAGCTAAACGTTGGTGAAACTTTATTACTGATGTGTGATGATAATTATTTTATAGAAAACGATTCTTTAGAGAAAATTGTTAGTAAGTTTACGGAAGAAAACACTAAAAATAATATTCATTTAACTTGGCTTAACCACTGGGCTTCTTTTATCGCCTCGGACGAATGGTTTAATACAGTTGGACATTTTGATGAAAATATATGGCCGTGCTACTACGAAGATTCTGATTTAACTGAACGAATTAGAAAGTTGGCTTCGGGTAATGTATCTCATAATTGTACAGGTTATCCGGGATTAAGATTAACAATTGATAATTGTGAAGAAACAGAGGTAGTCGGCAACAGGAGGGGCACTGGCGAAATTTTAATTGCGCCGAAATATTCTGATTTTAAGATTAGGAACTTATATTATCATAATTATAAATGGAAAAATATACTTTCTAATCCCGGGGATTTACATGAAACTACTCATAATTATTATGTGAACCAAAATGAAATTGATATTATAGATTTTGAAACTCAGTATTTAAAAAATAAAATTAAAGATTTAGTTTTTGATAATAACTACAATTGGTTAAGTGATTTCGTAGATGATATTTTACAATTAAAAAAATTTCAGTTTAATTCTATTGTGGAATATAAAACTCAAAGAACGTATATGTCTAGATTACTTTTGATGCTGAATCCAAAACAACTAGTATCATATGATGATGAATTTGATTTGTGTCATGATTATTGTTATCATTTTAATTATTTGTTAAAAAATAAAACTACAGTAAACCTTATTAATTCTACAGAAATCAAAAATCATAATTGCGATCTTTTAGTAATAAATTATGAGTGCGATATGAATATACTAAACAAAGTTAAAAGTAATTACTTGATGGTTTTTAATGACAAAGAATTAGTTATTAACAATTTTAATCTATTTAAAACTTTTAAAGGCAAGCATACTAATATGTTCCTTTATAAAATGTAGATCAATGATATTTCCAAAAACTTTCTGTATAACATTGAAAGATTATCCCAAAAGAGCTGGATATGTAAAAAATCATTTTGAACAACATAATTTAGACGTTGAATTTTTCGAAGGTATAAATGCTAAAAAATTTGGCCTTTCTACTAAGATACCTTATACAGATGACCATCCTAACTGGGATAAAGATTGCGGAACGCCGCATTTTATTTCTCAGGGGCATGTCGGATGTATTTTATCACATTACATGCTTTGGAGAATAATGGAATATTTACCGTATGGAGAATATTTAATTATGGAAGATGATGTGGAATTATGCAAGAATTTTAAAGAAAAGTTATTAGATGTTAAGTCTAGATTACCAGAAAATTGGCAGTATTGTTTTGTTGGTAATTGTTGTCTGAATAAAGAAGATTCTCTTCAAATAGATGACGGTATTATCCAAACTGTCACGCCACCATTATGTACCCATGCTTATATGATTAAAAAAAGTGCTTTAAAAAATTTAATAGATACTAATTCTATAGCTTGGTCTCATATAGATATACAAATTCAAAAAAGATCTTTACCTAATTTAAATTATTATGTTTTAGATCCCCCTTTAGCTGACCAATTATCTATAACTAACCCCGGAGAGATTTTCGAATCTTTAACTCATTCATATTAATAAAATGACAGTAAATAATTATAAATTTCATTTCTTGTTCGGTTTGAGTCCTGATTTTAACGGAAAAGAATTTTCTTATTTTCATTATTTGAATTTAAAAAGTTGTTGGCTTACGCAAAATCAACCAAATATTTACATTCATTATCTATACGAACCTCAAAACAATACGTGGTGGAATAAAATTAAAGAATTCTGCAAATTAGAACGCCATAAGGTCTTACCAGACCTCGTATACAATTGTAACAACAAGAAGGTTTGGCGAGTAGAGCACCAGTCTGATATTCTTAGGTTGCTTTTGTTAAAAGAAAGGGGAGGTGTTTACGCTGATATCGATACGTTATTTTACAAATCTTTTTTCCCAAAGTTTGAACAGGAAGAGTTTGTTTTAGGTCAAGAAGGGATATACCATATTCAACATGATTTTTACCAAATAACAGGTTTATGCAATGCTCTGATCATATCCCATAAAGATGCAGAATTTCTAAATATTTGGCTTGACTCTTATAAGGAGAATTACGATGACTATGATTGGAATAAAATGTCAGTGCGTACACCTTATGAAATTTCAAAAGTAAAACCAGACCTAGTCCAGATAGAGCCTTCAGCTTCGTTTCATAAATATAACTGGAACAACGATTTTTATCACAAAGGGGCTTTTTCTCCCTTCATGTCCGACGATGGAATCTATAGTAAACATATGGCAGAGTCCAAAATATTTCTTACTTTAAAAGAGATTGACGCAAATTATTTTAATGAAAGTTCCAGTTTATACTCTAGAATGTGTAAGAATATTAAAGGACTATTATGAGAACTGCTTTTGAAGACATTTACAAAAATAAAACATGGAATGACGAATACTGCACTCAAAGCGGATCTGGGGCGAGTATTGAATGTTCAGGCGATTATGTCGAATGGTTGAAAGGTTTTATAAGGCAGCAGGGCATTAAATCAATTTTGGACTTAGGTTGCGGAGATTTTAATCTAATGAAGCATTTAGACTTTGCAGGGCTTAACTATTTGGGTGTTGATATAGTAGATTTTGTTATTGAAGAGAACCAAAACAAACATGGGAGCGACGATATAAAATTCGTTAACGATAATATCATTGGATTCAATCCTGAAAAAAAATTTGACCTAGCAATCGTAAAGGACGTTCTGCAGCACTTACCAAACGATAAAATTATAACTTTTTTTAAAAAACTTAACTGTGCGAAGAGAGTTCTCGTCGTAAACGATATCGGAAAAAAAAATAATGATATTCTTAGTGGGAAGTATAGGGGGGTAAACCCAAGAAAACAGCCTTTCAATATCGATTGTAAAAAAGTATTTGAATTCAATGCTTGTGGTTTTTTAAAATACGTTTACCAATATGATGTTAAAAATATATAAATATCTACTCGCTTTTATTAAATGAAAGACTTGATTTTATCTAGTAATTTTAATTTTAAATCTGGTTATAAAGTAATTTTAGACTGCTTACTTGAATACTGCTTTAAAGATTTTAATCTTAATAAAAAATGCTATTCGGAAATCACCCCCGAATACGAAAAGTATTTCGAAGATTTGCCCCCAGTAAAAGATTGTTTAGAGCTTATATTAGCGCCGCCTTGCAATGGTTTAAATGAGTCTAACTTTTTCTATAGGTTAGCTCCTAATAAAAACCGCATCATTTTTACAATGTGGGAAAGCACTCGCATCTATGATATATTTATTGAAATAGCTAATCAACAAAGATCCATCATTGTGCCTAATCAATGGAATAAAGATAATTTTATACGGCAGGGGGTAACAGTTCCTATTCATGTTGTACCTTTGTTTGTTAATGAATTTTTTAATTACGCTACCCATTTAGACAAAGATCCTTTTGTGTTTGGGTCTGCAAATGGAGACCCAAGAAAAAGAATAAAAGATATTTACTCCTGCTTCGTGAAAGCGTTTCCTTTCGAAAAAGATGTAAAACTTAATTTAAAGTTATCAGAAAGAGATGGCAATCTACCAAGATTTACGGACACTAGAGTAAACATTTCTAAGAAGAATTTCAGTATGAATGAGCTAAAAGATTGGTATATAGAAAATGATATTTTTATTTCTTGCTCGGCTGCTGAAGGGTGGGGTTTAATGCAGCACGAAAGTATGGCTTGTGGTAGACCAGTAATTGCAGCTAGATACGCTGGCTTATCAGAATTTATGACAGAAGAAAATTCTTTTCCTGTCAATTATTCAGAAGTCCCAAGCGAAGGGTACTGGAAAAACCCCGGGGGCAAATGGTCAAAATATAATAAAGATCATATGATTGAAACGATGAGGTATTGCTACAACAACCCTGACAAAGTAAAAGGTAAGGGTATCTTAGCAAGTGAGGATGCTTTTAAAATGTCTAAATTACAATTTAAAAAAAATTTAATTAACGTGTTGAATGAATATATTTGAACTTATAGAGTGTTAAGTAAGTATTCTCATCTTCTCATGACCAATTGCAACTTCTGGGTCAATATAAATTATAAAACTGGTGACGCTGGAGGCATGATGGCCCATGAGCTGCAGAAATACGGAGTTTTTCATGGGATTACAGGTAAAAAAGATGAAATTTTATGGTCAGCTTTAAGAGAGTCTATCTCTAGAATAGAGAATTTAGAAAAAGAAGTCAAAAATCTCAAAAACTTGTTTAAAATGTCTTTTCCTTTTTTATAATATAATACTTAATATATTATGGATAACATTCAAATCACGTTTACATTGAACGAAGCTCAGGTTCTAACTCAGCTTATTGATGCAGCTATTAAGTCTCAAGGTCTAGGAGCTGCAGAAGCTGGCGTTTTTTTAACTAAGAAAATTCAACAAGCTTTTCAAGAAGCTGGAGGAGATGGTGCTGTTTTAGGTAGTCAAGGAAGCGATGGCACTGATGGTGCTAGCGGTGATGCTTCAGGGCCAATTACAGCATTCCCTTCAAGTGGTCCAAGTGGCCCAACTGGACCATAACACTTAAAAATAAAATCAATCGAAGCGCAAGAAATATTTTTTCTGCGCTTTTTTTTTTGTTCATTTCTCTATAATGCTAGGTATGATTTTTCTTAAATGTTTTATGGGAGTGTAAACATAAGTATGGAAAATGAATTATTTGCACCGGAGGCGAAAAAAATAATAGAAGATACGATTGGTTCATACGGCTGGTTTGTTTTGGCT
>Ga0315320_10004130_pt1 | contig 11898 bp, 8 predicted proteins | sample M140m21515metaG_FD_203458 | JGI IMG/M metagenome (GOLD analysis project Ga0315320, IMG submission 203458) | Ammonia-oxidizing marine archaeal communities from Monterey Bay, California, United States - M1 40m 21515 | ecosystem: Environmental > Aquatic > Marine > Coastal | place: USA: California...
TTCAAAAAGAGCTGCTGGAAGGGCAACAGAGCCTATTGATGAACCCTCGTCCTCTAGAAAAATGAAAGGTCTGGGAGTGTTATTAAGCCGCATAAGCTCCAGTGCAATTTGATTCTCAAAAGTGGATTGCGCCGGTTGCGGTGTCGCTCTGCGCCCAAACGCAGATCCTCGATGATTTGCTATCTTTTCTAAATCAATTTTGTTGGCTAATTTCCCAAGGAGGTGGGTTTTTGCACTTCCCGTTCTACCGCCTATGAGGAAAAAATTAGTTTTGATTAACGCTCCTCCTAAAGATTTTAATAAGTGGGCCCGAAGCGTTTTATAGCCACCCTCAATGCGAGGAACATGAATTCCTCTATGCCTGAGCCAGCCTTGTGCTGTGAAAGAGCGAAGGCCCCCTCTGGCGCAAAATAATGCGGTGTTAGTGCGGTTGTTAATTGACTCAACCCAAGACTCAATTCTCTTCTCTCGCGCTTCGCCGCTCACAATTGATTCACCTAGCGAAATTGCTGCCTTTTTACCGTTCTTTTTATAAGTGATTCCAATCAGGTGTCGTTCGTCATTATTGAGGAGTGGGCTGTTAATAGCCTCAGAAATCCCGCCTCTTGCAACTTCGATCGGGGCTCTGAGATCAATTAGATTTGCGTGTGAAAGAAAAAGATTATCGAGCTGGTTAAAGCTAATGTTTTGGTCTCTGTATATCTGAGTATTTTTCATAAATTGAGAACTAATTGGTCGAATAATAATGTAGCATATCATCAAACGTAAAGCTGATTTGCCAGTTATTTAAAGTCTGATTTAGTAGCGTATTTTTCTGATGGCTATTTGGGAGCACATGAGGTGGGAAAGATTACAGATGAAAACGCTGAGGCTGAAATTATTTCGGGATTAAAGGAAATTGATCGGTCTGATCTGCCGCCGGTGCATTTATGGGATCCACCATTCTGCGGTGACATAGAGATGCAGATAAGAAGTGATGGCTCTTGGTGGCATGAGGGTAGGCCGATTAGGCGTCTCTCTATGGTAAAGATGTTTTCATCTTTGTTAAAAAAAGAGGCAGATCAGTATTATTTGGTGACCCCTGTAGAAAAAGTAGGCATCAATGTGGAAATGTATCCTTTTTTTGTCGTGGATATGGAAGTTGTAGGAGGCACCGGGATCTACTTTACCACGTTAACAGACGATTCAGTTTTGTTAGGGGAAGAGGGCTGCCGGATATTCCTTGACGACAATATGCCACCACAACCCGTTATAACAATCCGAATGGGCTTAAGCGCTCTAATATGTCGCTCGGTGTACTATCGACTAATGGAGTTTGTGATCCAAGAGGGGGAGTTCTTCGGAGTGTGGAGCAATGGAAAATTTTTCCCTTTAGCGAGCGCATGAGGTGCTTTGAGGGTTTTCTAGTGGATTTGCACATTGACCTTCCCTTACAAAACCGGCATCATTTATCGCTTCAAAAGTTACGTCCTTCGCCGGTGAGATTAGACTGAAGTCCCTGCGGGAAAGTTAATTCGAGCATATTGGTAACCATCCCTGCAGAAAAGGTAACCCGACTTTTGGGGGGACGGCTGATTAATTGGAGAGTGCATGAAAGTTATTGTGGGTATAAAGCGCGTTGTTGATCCCTATGTAAAGGTCCGAGTGAGGGCTGACGGCTCTGGTGTTGATCTTGCGAATGCTAAGATGGCAATAAATCCTTTCTGTGAAATTGCAGTTGAAGAGGCTATTCGAATGAAAGAGGCCGGGACCGCAAGTGAAGTTATTGTTGTTTCAGTAGGCCCTTCTCAGGCGCAAGAACAGTTGCGAACGGCATTAGCATTAGGGGCTGATAGAGGGATACTTGTTGAGAGCGAAGAGCCTCTGGACTCCCTTGCGATAGCAAAGTTATTGAAAGTGATTTCTGAAAAGGAGTCGGCGGATTTGGTTATTTTAGGCAAACAGTCCATTGATAGTGATAACAATCAAACGGGCCAAATGCTAGCAGCCCTATGTGGGTGGCCGCAGGGCACATTTGCATGCAAGGCGGAGGTTGAAGGCGATCAGATTACAGTCACACGAGAAATAGATGGAGGAGAGCAAACTGTGAGGTTGTCGATCCCTGCGGTTGTCACTACGGATCTTCGATTAAATGAGCCTCGCTATGCCTCCTTGCCGAATATTATGAAAGCGAAGAAAAAGCCAATAGACCACCTTCAAGTTGCCGATTTGGGCGTAAGTATTGTTTCGAAGTTAAAGACATTGGCTGTCAACGCTCCTGCAGAGCGGACGGCGGGAGTTATGGTCGAAAGCGTCGATGAGCTCGTCGATAGATTAAAAACGGAAGCAAAGGTGATATAGGATTTATATGAAAATTTTGGTAATCGCAGAACACGATAATACAAATTTAAATCTGTCTTCAAGTAATGCCATTTCAGCTGCTAAACAATTAGGAGAAAATATTTCAGTTTTAGTGATTGGTAATGATTGTGACGATGTTGCGGAGAGTGTGGCTAGGATAAGTGGTGTAAGGGAAGTGCTCCTTGCAAGCCATGAGGTCTATAAGGATCTTCTCCCCGAAAATCTTGTCCCAACAATCGCAAAGCTAGCCGCAGATACGTCACATGTAGTGGCTCCAGCGACGACGTTTGGCAAGAATCTCATGCCAGGTGTAGCTGCATTGCTCGACGTTTCTCAAATTTCAGATGTTATAGAAATAAAAGCTTCGGATACATTTGTGAGACCCATTTATGCAGGTAATGCCATCGCAACAGTTCAATCGGCGGATCAGGTAAAGGTGCTAACTGTCAGAACAACAGCCTTTGCGCCTTCGCCTCCTCAAGACATTGTAGAAATAACCGCTTGCGATATAGTCACAGAGCAATCAAAGGCTTCTTTCGTCAAAGAAGAGCTCTCTGTCTCAGAGCGTCCAAGTCTTACAGCAGCATCCATTGTTATCTCTGGTGGACGAGGGATGCAAAACGGAGAGAATTTTGTACTTCTCGAGAAAGTCGCTGATAAATTGGGGGCAGCCATTGGCGCTTCGCGTGCTGCTGTTGATGCAGGCTTTGTCCCGAATGATTATCAAGTTGGACAAACGGGAAAGATAGTGGCACCAGACCTATATATAGCAGTTGGAATATCAGGCGCTATTCAACATTTAGCCGGCATGAAGGACAGCAAAATTATTGTTGCTATAAATAAGGATGAGGAAGCGCCGATTTTTCAAGTCGCCGATTACGGCCTTGTTACTGATCTGTTCAAAGCGCTGCCTGAATTGGAGGCAGCGCTCTAAGTTTGCTCACGAGTGATTGAACATTCAGTTAACGGGCTCGGTAAAACTTTTCATCTCCTGCATGCTTATTCTGTCCGCCCATCAGCCTCCTTTTTCCGGCGGGCGATTTCCCTTGGATCGTTAGCAGCACGCTGCTTTGCTGGGGCGCTTTCAGCCTCATTATCAGATGCGTTAGGGTTATTCTGAATATTCGTTGCTGACTCTTTCGATGCCGCATATTCTTCTTTTTTCTCGAATGATTCAGGAGAAATTACCGGAGTCGCCTGTGATGTGTCAGATAGTGAAGGCTCAGTATTTTTAGAGGGCAGTTCGTTATGATTATTTTCAAGCTGCGTACCTTCGCTCTTTTTACCAACGGCTTCGCTTTCGAAAACTTCCTTTTTGTGATCCGGCGATATTTCGGCTGGCTTTTTAAATTGCTCAGCGTCACTTCTGGCGCTTTCGCTTTCTTTTTGAGCAGTTTTGCTTTGCGAACTCTGTGATGACTTGTAAGAGCTTTCTTTTGCATCTTTTGCATCTTTTGCAGAGGCCTCGGATTCGATAACATTGCCATTTATGTCGCCATTGTCATCGAGCGGTTTTGAATCGCCTGGTCGAGTATCGCGCGGTCCTCGTCGTCGAGAGGTTGTATTTCTACTTCTCTGACTCGGTGGGCGCCTCTCGAATGATTTACCATTAGCTTCTCTATCTGATTTGGAACGAGATTCAGGCCGATCAGTTGGTTTAGTCTTGTTTTTCGCATCGGTGCTGCTTCGCACCGTATCTTTGCCTGTGTCTGGGTTATTTTTCTTGCCCGTCATGCTGCTACGCGGTTCAGGGTCCTTGCTTTGTCCTGTGTGGGAGCGACTTCGTGTATTTGATGGAGAGGGGCGTTGGCGTGAGTCACCTTTACGGTCATTTCGACGAGCACTACGATTTTGTTGATACGCCCGTGTTGTTTGTCGATTTCGATTTCGATTTCGGTTGCTTGACGATTTCTGGCTAGGTCTTTTTTTGCGAGTTGAATTTCGATTAAAAACACTCCAGAGAGAATCTAGAAGTCGGGCAATAAGGCTTTTACTCTTTGTGGAAGACTTAGTCGGTGCGGGACTGTCGGGAATCGGAATGTTTCGCACTGCAGGCTTTTGGAGCGAGGTGGCAGTTTGAGTAGGTTTGTTGTTTGGGCTAGGTTCTGGCAGCGCAGTCACTTCAACTTCATACGTCTCTGAGTTTTTATTCACGCCAGTGATTTCATAATGAGGAGTTTCTAGTTTCGGATTTGCACTAATCGTTACTTTTGTGGCGCTTTGGTTTTCAATCGCGGCAAGAGCAGATCGTTTTTCATTAAGTAAATATGACGATACCGCTAATGGAACCGCTGCCCTTACTTCATGACACTTATCTTTATTAGCTTCCTCTTGAACAATTCGCAGAACCGAGAGAGACAATGATTCAATGTCTCGAATGAACCCTTGTCCACTGCATCTTGGGCAAACGATAGCGCTTGTTTCACCGAGTGACGGACGTAATCTCTGACGTGACATTTCCAATAGCCCGAATCTTGAAATTCTCCCTACTTGGACCCTTGCTCGGTCGGGTTCAAGGGCGTCACGCATTCTATTTTCAACTTGACGCTGGTTGCTAGGTGATAGCATATCGATGAAATCGATCACCGCCAATCCGCCCATATCTCTTAATCGTAGTTGACGCGCTATCTCATCAGCAGCTTCTAGATTGGTGTTCAAGGCGGTTTCTTCTATGTCTGCACCCCTTGTCGCTCGGGAAGAATTGATGTCAATCGAGATTAGAGCCTCAGTGGGGTCAATCACGACAGACCCTCCCGATGGTAGTTTCACCTCACGCTCAAATGCGCTCTCTATCTGACTTTCAATCTGGTATCTGCTAAACAATGGAAGCTCATCTTGGTAAAGCTTAATTTGGGATTCATATTGAGGCATAACTTGCTTAACGAATGTAATCGCTTCATCGAAAGAATCTTTCGTGTCAAAAAGAACTTCACCAATATCCTTTCTCAAGTAATCTCTTATCGTGCGAATTATGACATTGCTTTCTTGGTAAATGAGGAAAGGAGCTTGCTTGCTCTCGGCCGCAGCTCCTATAGCTTCCCAAAGAGATGTTAAATAATTTAGATCCCATTGCAGCTCTTCCTGCCCTTTTCCTATTCCAGCTGTTCGGACAATAATGCCCATTCCCTCGGGGAGGGTTAAGTCTCTGAGTGCTTCTCGTAGCTCAGTTCTTTCTTCGCCCTCAATACGACGCGAAATTCCACCGGCTTTCGGGTTGTTCGGCATTAAGACTAGATATCTTCCGGCTAAACTAATGTAGGTAGTTAGCGCTGCTCCTTTGTTGCCGCGCTCTTCTTTTTCAACTTGAACGATTACCTCGGTTCCTTCGAGAATCAAGTCCTTGATTTTTGTTCGTTCTCCATTCACCCGCGGTTCTTTCGCATAATAACTTCGCGATATTTCTTTAAGTGGAAGGAAGCCGTGTCTTTCTGCACCGAAGTTTACAAATGCCGCTTCGAGACTTGGTTCCACTCGAGTAATTTTGCCTTTGTATATATTTGCTTTCTTTTGAATTCTGGTACGGTTTTCTATATCTAGATCATAGAGGCGCTGACCGTCAACAAGAGCGACTCTTAGCTCTTCTTCTTGGGTCGCATTGATAAGCATTCTTTTCATTATAATTTCACTTCCCTATTGTTCCAGGAGTGAAAGTTGGCGTGGTAACAGAAAAATTCATCAAAGTAACGAATTTTCAGAATGACGCTGATTGAGCAAAACAAGATAGTATTGCCCTGAGAAACAGGACGCCCGCAACCTCGGGAATTCTTCCGACGTAGTGTCTTGAGTAAGTGCTAATTAAGTAAAAATCACTCTACAACACAAGTTAATAACTTTTGCCTTTTGGTTGTACTCGCTCTGTATCAGTCATTCAGACATCTCGCTGCTTGCAAAAGCTTTGCGAGAGCTTCTATTTTTTTGTCCAACTTTCTCTGGACTTGCCGTGTTTAACACGAACATATGAATTATGGTCGACTACAAACATTTGCTGGCGCTCATCACATGATAGATCAAACATTCTGGGGTCTAATCCCTCAGTAGTTGAACCTTTGAGCCAGTCTTATTATTCCTTACGACCTCTTAAAATCTATCGGCCAAAAGCCTTTTTTGTTGCGTTATATTTCTGGTGTTGCTTTTTCCAATTCTTTGTCGCTTGTTTAATTAATCCCCTGATTGCTTAGGTAACACTACTGCGACTGGTTTTTTATGCAAGTTTTAAACACCATCTTAGCTTTATTTTTTCTCAAGGTAGGTAAAACCGTCTAACTCTCTATTGCAGGTTTTCACCGCTAAAAACTTAAAAAAATCCTAAGTAAATCTGTAGGGGATGTCATGGTATCAATAAAAATCATAAATCTCAATCACTTTCGCGACCCTCATTAGTAAAAGTAGATACTAAAGCCATGATTTTTATGAATTTTATGTATTTAAGGTGAGGATATGCTAGGCATTTTGTTACCTTCTGGACCATCGCTCTTGATTCTCTATTGGTTGAACAGCTAGAATAGGGGTGTTTTCTTGATCGAGCACTGACACGTTTAATTGGATCGTTCCCGGACGGGTCGAATTGCTGATGAATTAAAAGGATTATTTAGGGGAAACTATGGCAGTCTACGCCTATCTTTGCACCACTGAGCTAGAAGAAATTTTTAGGGATGATGATTTCAGTGCGCATCTGCAGTCAGAAGAACTCGCCATAAATACATATTGTCTTCAGAAAGGTTGGTTTTTAGCTAAGGTATTCTCGGATCTGAGTTGTACCGTAAAGGATGGATTTTCGAGTCGGCCGTCGGCCCGTGAAATGGTGGGGTGTCTAAATCGTGGGGACGTGGTGATCTGTAGCCAGTTGCTTCGTATCTTCACTCATAGTGAGGAGGTCGTTCGGTCGGTAAAAGTATTTGCATCATTAGGAGTATCTCTTCATATTCTCGATTTAGGTGGCAGTCTATTGAATGAAACTGACGGTGTATCTTTTTCAAAGTTAGCCGAGTCTTTTGCTGCTCTTGAGAAACGTCGATCGAAAGAAAGAATCAAGAAAGTTAAAAAGTTACAAAAAGACGAAGGCCGTTATCTTGGTGGTAGCCGGCCGTTTGGATTTTCAATTCATGACAATGGTCGTTTGATTGAGAACCCAATGGAGCAACGAATTGTTAAGACTATAATGAACCTCAAGAAGGAAGGTAAGTCTCTTCGGGCAATATCGAGCGCCGTTTCAACACCGATCATGCCGATCAGCTTTAAAACGGTGCAACGTGTTTTGAAGCGCCAACAGAATGCAAGTGAGATAACGCAGATCTAATCGGCATATTCCGAATTACCAAGAAGCCGTGTCAAGAATTTTACAGGGAGAGCCCATGCTACAGGCACTGCCCCTTTTTATTGGACTGCGCTACATTTTTTCTGGCAAGAAAAATATCTTTTTATCGATTGTTTCATCAATTTCGATGCTAGGGATCACCCTGGGCGTGGCAATTTTAATAATTGTTCTCGCAATAATGAATGGATCGATTACTACACTTCGCTCGGAAGCTCTCAAATCGGTGCCTCATTTAACTATAAGCTCTAACATTCGAATGGTTTGGTCAGAGCAATTAATTCAGAAATTGTTAGATCTCGACAACGTAGACGCTGTCGCTCCGTTTGTTCAGGGTGAAGCCTCTATAAGCAAAAATGGCGTAACTGAATTTATTAGGGTGCGGGGCGTTGATCCGACGAGAGAAGGGTCGGTCGCCACAAATGTGAATCAAACATATGCTGATTTATTAGCAGACTTAGCGCTTCGTGATTCGGGACTAATTTTGGGATATCGTTTGCTGGGTATTCTTCGACAATCTAGCTCAGATGAGGTGATGCTTAATTCATTGAAGAAGCTTGTTCAAAGAGATTTTAAAACGGCTAAGGCTTTTTCCGTTCTGGGAGGTGTCGATTTAGGAATATACGGCAGTGAGGATCTCGCGCTTATTTCGCTGTCGTCAGCGGAAAAATTATTTGGGGATACCGATCAAAATGAATTCCACTTGCGTCTCAAGCTAAAAGATCTAGACGCTACCACTGCGACTAAACTTGAAGTTATTAAAATTATTAGAACTTTTTTTTCTAAACTTTCGGATAAAGAGCAACAAACCGCAGACCTGACTGGAGCCACATGGCGCGAGAGTGAGGCGAGTCTTTTTAACGCGCTACAAATGGAGAAACTGCTTACAAGCATAATGCTTTCTATGATCGTGATTATTGGCGCAGTCAACATAGTTTCGACCTTGATAATGATGGTTTCTGAAAAAAAAGCAGATGTTGCGATCTTAAGAACGATGGGTATATCTCGACTCGATGTACTGCTAATTTTCATGATTCAAGGATTTATCGTTGGTTTTTTTGGGGCTTTTTTGGGATTGGTTTTAGGTGCGCTAATAACGTTAAATCTCACTGACATTGGTGTGGTCATAGAAACCCTGGCTGGAAGCTTTTCGTCTGACCAGCAGCTCTATTTTCTATCACACTTAAAAGCGGAGTTAATTTGGTCCGAATCTTTGCTTGTTGTCGTTAGCGCACTTGCCGTAAGTATATTCGCAACCTTATACCCCGCAGTTACAGCGAGCAAAGTCATGCCGGTAGATGTGCTTCGCTATGAATAAGGCAAGATCGTACGATAAAAATGGTGTGCAATATGAAGAATAGCCCTGAGGGAGACGGTTTCATTTTGGTTTGCGATCGTCTCAGCAAAACATACGGTGAGTCCGGCTCCGAAATCAAGGTGCTAAGCGATGTTCATTTTAGCGTTCGAAAAGGACAGCGTCTTGCTGTGATGGGGGCGTCAGGTTCCGGGAAAACAACTTTACTTAATTTACTTGGTGGACTAGATAGTCCCACTTCCGGCACGGTTCATCTGGCTGGAGTGAATCTCTCCCAAGCCAACGAGTCTGAGCTCAATAGGTTGCGGAATCTTGAGCTTGGATTTGTCTATCAATTTCATCACTTGCTTGGTGAGTTTACTGCTTTAGAGAATGCTGCAATGCCGCTTTTGATACGCGGGTTGTCGAAAGAGGAGGCGCAGAGCGAGGCCAGGGCGGTTCTTGCAAATGTCGGGCTAGCTTCCAGACTAATGCACAAACCAAGTCAGTTGTCTGGCGGTGAAAGACAAAGAGTCGCGATTGCTCGAGCGCTAGTTGGCAAACCTTCTTGTGTTCTTATGGATGAGCCAACCGGAAATCTCGACAGAAAAACCGCAATTGGAATTCATGCTTTGTTAGATGAGCTAAGTATTTCATTGAATACAAGCTTTATAATCGTAACGCATGACGAGGTATTTGCTTCCTCGATGGATCAGTGCTTTTCTTTAAATGACGGTAAGCTGCAAATATAGGCTTATGAAAAACTTACCCTTGCACATCGCTTTGAGATATCTTGGTGCTTCTAATCACAGTCATCTTTCAGTATTTATGTCACGCCTTGCAGTGTTAGGTCTTGTATTCAGTACAGCTATTTTGATTTTGGTTCTCTCAGTAATGAATGGCTTTGATCGTGAAATGCGCGAAAGCATATTAGGCGTGATTCCTAACATATCGGTCTCACCTCTTAATCATACGTCTCAGCAAGACTGGGATAACATAAAGAAACGCGTTGAGACTGAATCAAGTGTTATTTCAGCAGGCTATAGTATTGAGGCTTTTGGCGTTGCTTCGAGCGCAAGCACTGTGAAGGCTATTGCAATCAGTGGAATAGACCCAGAGTTTGAAGTCCGTAACTCGGAAATAGAGAAATTTATGATTTCTGGTGGTCTTTCAAGTCTGACTTCAAACTTGTGGGGCATTGTTTTGGGTAGAACTCTTGCAGAGGACCTTGGAGTTGGGGTCGGTGGGAGCACCGAAATTTATTCATCGCGGCTAACGCAAAATCCTGTTGCAGTAATGCCAACGTTTAAAAGATTCACAGTTGTGGGAATTTATGATGTTGGGACACAGACTCTGGATTCAGAGATGGTAATGATTAACATAGATGCTGCGAGACGGCTTACCAGGTTACGATCAGGATCAACTAACTTAAATATTCGGATTGCGGATGTATTAGACGCAGACGAGATTGCGCGAGACTTGCGCAAAGCGCTTTCAGATGAAATTTCAGTAGTGAGCTGGACGTCTTCCCTTGGGAGTATTTATGAAAACATTCGTTTATCTCGAAGTATAGTGGGATTAATGCTTTGGTTTCTTGTCATGATCGCTGTGTTTAACTTGGTGGTCAGCCTTAGAATGGTCGTAAGGGAAAAAAGAGGGGATATCGCAATTCTAAAAGCGATGGGGGGTTCTCAATGGCTTATTGCAAAGATCTTTTTATTACAAGGGTTGGGAATAGCGATTGTTGGTGCTGGCGTGGGCCTCTGCTTAGGGGTGCTTGGAGCATTGAATATCGACACTTTTTTATCTTTTTTGGAAAACCAATTAGGGCGTCGCATAATGAGCAAAGAGATTTATCCGCTAGATTTTTTGCCTATTGATCTTCGGATATTTGATATCGCTCTCATAATTTGTGGAGTGATCTTCCTTTCGGTTTTTGCATCTATGCTGCCGGCATTTAGAGCAGCAAAGAGCAATCCTGTTGTTATGCTTCGCGGCGATAGCTAACTTTTTAAAACGGACTTTTAATGCGAACAATCGAGAAAATTTGGCACTCAAAGCCTATCGCGTCAATGCCGCTTTGGCCTTTTGCTTTAATTTTTTGGTCGCTGTCGATAGTTCGTAAGAATCTACTTCGTGCATCAGTAAAGGCTGAGACGAAAGTGCCTGTTATTATAATTGGAAACATTAGTGTTGGGGGCACAGGGAAAACGCCAATCCTATTAGAGCTTGCTCACTATGTAATTTCTCAAGGATTAAAAGTTGGCATCGTAAGTCGTGGTTACGGTGGGAAAAAGGCATCATATCCTGTTTCTGTGTCGGCGGATTCCGAGGTTGCGGAGGTGGGTGATGAGGCTCTAATGTTAGCGAAATCTATTAATGTGCCTATAGTCGTCGATCCTGATCGACGTCGTGGACTGCGAGCTTTGGTCGCTTCAAATACAATTGATGTTGTTCTGAGTGATGATGGCCTTCAGCATTATCAGTTGGAAAGAGCCTTGGAGATTGTTGTAGTCGATGGAGCGCGTCTTTTTGGAAACAAGCTCCTCTTGCCGGCCGGGCCATTACGAGAGTCAGTCGGTCGTTTAAACACAGTTGATTTTGTTTTAACGAATGGATCGAAAGATGAATTGGAAATCGTAAAGTGTGAAGCGAAACGCTTTAAATATTTTAACACTAACTCGTTCTTCAGTACTTCAGTTACGCCACTTTTTTTTGAAAACTTGTTGAGTGGCGATCGTCGAGCATTTGCAGGTGCTCCATTTAAAATTGGTAGTGAGTTACAGGTTGTATCTGGTATTGGCAATCCGCAGCGGTTTTACAGCCTTCTTGAAGGGCTGCCTTACGGATTAAAAATTTTCGAGTTTCCAGATCATCATCAATTTTCTCTACAAGGTTTGGAGAAGGCAGGTGTTGATTTTTTTCAACCGATCGTGATGACAGACAAGGATGC
>Ga0315320_10004131_pt1 | contig 11898 bp, 9 predicted proteins | sample M140m21515metaG_FD_203458 | JGI IMG/M metagenome (GOLD analysis project Ga0315320, IMG submission 203458) | Ammonia-oxidizing marine archaeal communities from Monterey Bay, California, United States - M1 40m 21515 | ecosystem: Environmental > Aquatic > Marine > Coastal | place: USA: California...
GACAGTGCTGTCCCAGGACCAGGCTCGGTCTGACAGACCTACGCCGGCCATCACCTCGACAGTGAGCTCGACCGAGATGGCATCCTGAAAGATGATGATGATGACTTCGTCTGGATGTGTGACCAGAAAGTCTTCAATCTCTTGGAGCCCCTCTGCGAGAGGCTGTGCACCGAGCTCGCAGTACCCATGGCACAGATAGGGCTCTCCATTCCACTCCATGGTGTCGAGCATCAGCGCACGAATACCATCCTCCAGCTGCCGAGTGAGTCCATGCTGCTGATTGGGCACCTGCCATCCCGCATCGGCATTGGACATGCTGTTGTGGGTTCCAGGAAAGGTCACTGTGTCGATGGTTCGGTCGCAGAGTTCCTGGTGACCGTTACACGTCTCCCCAGCATCACTGGGCTTCGATGGTGCGGGGCTGCAGCTCGAGAGCAGCAGCAACAGTAAAGGTCTGAGCAGCAACACGTCGGCCTCTCCCTTGGTGAGCACTCATTATACGTCGAGCCAAACACACAGGCTGGATGATAGACCCTCTTCATGCGCTACACCGGTAAGCTCTATCGGCCCCCATCAGAGGCCCACAGCTATATCTTGCAGGCCACCATTGGCTGCAGCTGGAATTCTTGCACATACTGCGATATGTACCGAGATAAGCCTATTTTCAGACAAAGGCCGCTCGCTGAGTCACTCGAGGATATCGCAATGGCCGGCATGCAGTACGGCCCATCGCTCGAGAAGATGTTTATCGCCGACGGTGATGCGTTGATCATGCCCATGTCGTACTGGGAGCCCATCCTCGAGGCCGCCTATGACACCTTCTCGAGTCTGAGGTCTGTGAGCTGCTATGCCACTGCCAGCAACATTCTCGAGAAGACAGAGGATGAGCTTGCTCGACTCGTTCAGGGTGGTCTTGGCTTGCTGTACATCGGTCCGGAGTCTGGCGACGAGACGACCATGCGGCGCATTGCCAAGGGCCCGAGGCCCAAGGGCACGCAGAGGTCTGACGATTATCTCTTTGATGCCCATGTTGAGGCGGCCGCCAAGGCCAAGGCTGCGGGCTTTAAGATCAGCACAATTTTCTTGCTGGGGGCCGGTGGAGTGGAGCGCAGCGATGCGCATGCACACGGCTCGGCTCGGCTCGTTACCGCTATGGATCCGGACTTTCTCTCAGCGCTGACCCTCACAGTTGTGCCGGGGACGCCTTTAGATCGCACCCGAGGCAACCTGGGATGGGTGCTTCCTGAGGTACCTCAGCTGCTCGGAGAGCTTCGCGTGATTGTGGATGAGTCGCGCCCCACGAACGCTCTCTTTCGAACCAATCACGCGAGCAACTACCTGCCTCTCGGCGGGCGGCTTCCCGTAGACCGAGAGCGTATTGTTGAGACACTAGACTTAGCACTCTCTGGTGACATCCCACTCCGTCCAGAGTGGAGCCGAGGACTGTAATGGAGACTGCTGCTTGGATATCGATAGCATCCGTCTGTGCTGCCGGTGCGATGTCGCCTGGACCGAGCTTTGCTGTGGTGATGCGAAACACGATTGCTGGTGGGAGGCTGCAGGGTGTGCTCACGGGAATCGGCCACGGTCTCGGTGTGGGTGTCTATGCCTGTGGCGCAGTCTTCGGTATGGCTGTTGTCATCGAGGCCTTTCCTACTGCCACCATGGTAGTCGAGAAGCTGGGTGGGCTGTACTTGCTGTGGCTGGCAGTGCAGGCCTACCGTCATGCAGGCCAGGGAGACATGAGTGCAGCGGACAGCGGCACCAGTCGCGGTTTCATCGATGGCATGGCGATCTCTGTGCTGAATCCAAAGATCGCCGTCTTCTTTTTGGCGCTCCTCGGTCCATTCATTCCACCTGACGCTGCGGCAATGGATCGACTCGGAGTCGCGGTCCTGGCGATGGTCATCGATGGTAGCTGGTACGTCTTCGCCGCAGTCATGCTGGTCACGACTGGAGCCACGGACTGGTTAGCCGAGAAGGGCATCTGGGTAGACCGCTTGTTGGCGGCTATTTTGGCAGGTCTGGGGACCTGGTTGGTGCTCCAGTGACACGGACGACTGATTCTTGAGATAGAGTGCCTGCATGAGACTCAAGACACTTTCCCTCTGTTTGCCGCTTGCGCTCGTCGCATGTGGCGGTGTCAGCGATGACACTGGTGATAAATTGACTGTTGGTGCGGATGCTGACGCCGATACGGATGCGGATGCGGATGCGGATGCGGATGCGGATGCTGACGCGGATGCGGATGCGGATGCGGATGCCGACGCCGATGCGGATGCCGACGCCGATGCGGATGCGGATGCCGACGCCGATGCGGATGCCGACGCCGATGCTGACGCCGATGCGGATGCGGATGCTGACGCCGACGCCGACGCCGATGCCGATGCCGATGCCGATGCGGATGCTGACGCCGATGCCGACGCCGACGCCGACGCCGATGCGGATGCCGACGCCGATGCTGACGACACGGGTCTTCCACCCCCGCCACCGCTCTGTGACTCATCGGACCTGGTTTTCTCCGCTGAGCTCTGGAGTGAGGACGGCTCTGCCTTTGATACCCCGATCACGGAGGCCGACGAGACCTGGGGGGTCGGAGTCGTGACCAACCCGTGTGATGAGGACGTGGACTACATGAGCACGAGCGGATGCTTGGTCGGCAGCGTCAGCTACGAGGGCCCCACGTCTGGGTCTGAGGCACCGTTCTGTACCTCTGCGATCACATTCTTCACTGTTCCTGCGAGCAGTCAGATCAGCGAGTCGTACCCCCTCGGGACCATGGATGCGGGTGACTACACCCTCTCCGTGAACTTCAACGGCAGCGGAGGAACTGCAGAGTCTGAGTTTACCGTCGAGCCCGAGCCCGAGCCTGAGCCCGAACCCGTACCAGACTTCAGCCTGACCGATGACAACCCACTCTCCCCGTCGTTCGGTGAGACTCTCTCGCCCCGCGACCTGATGGGTCAGGTGACCGGCTGGTACTTCATCAAAGCGACCTGAGGTTACTGCCGTACCCAGTTTGGGTATCTCGCGACAATGGCCGATGAGCTCGCCGATGCAGGCATCGATGTTCAGCTGCTGAGCATCAACAAGATCAGCGCGGAGACTGGTGTCTCGTCGTTCTCTTCAGACATGGTGCTTCCGATGGTTCAGGACACTACAGATCTCGGACTCTGGACTGAATGGGAAGCAGACTGGCGTGATGTGTACATCGTCGATGAGGACAATGTCCACGTCGCGACCTACAACCTCACTGGGAACAGCCTGGCAGTGACAGAGAACTACGAAGAACTCAAGAGCATGTTCATCACCGAGGCCTCAGACTAAGCGGTGCAGGCTGGGCTGGTGCGGTTAAGGCCAGCCCATGTCAGATGCTGCTGTACACACTCGACTATCCGCTGAGCTCAACGACTTTGTCGCTGGACTCGAAGGCGAGGACGCCTCGATAGGTGAGGTCCTTGATGCCATCGCTGATCGTGGCTTTGGCCTCATTCTGCTTGTCTTGGCGCTCCCGGCGGCCCTCCCGCTACCGGCACCAGGCTATGCCACGCCATTTGGTCTGATGATGGCGCTGCTTGCGCTTCAGATGATGCGTGGACGGACGACGCCGTGGCTTCCTGAGCGTGTTCGTCGCCGCCGGGTAAGCAAGAGTAAGCTCGCCTGGACCATGCGAAATGCTGGGGTCCCGCTGCGCTTTGTTGAGTGGGTGATTCGACCCCGACTCTCTGGTCTGGCTCGAAACCGAGCATTTCTGGCACTCGTGGGCTTGGTTGTTCTGCTGATGTCCATCAGCATGTCGATGCCGATTCCGCTCACAAACACCGCACCGAGCTTTGTGATCTTTGTGCTCGCTGCCGGAATTCTTGAGGAAGATGGCCTTGTATTGCTCGGCGGGCTTCTGCTTGCACCGCTCGCTGCGGGCATTGCCGGCGTGGCTGTCTACTTCGCATGGACACATGGTCTGGATGCCGTAGAGGCCCATGCAAAGCCGATGATCAAGGGGTTGCTGGGACTTAATTGACTCAGGTTAAACACCAGGTGTTGGCCATTCTCAGTGGACGGTCACCCACTCGGCTTGTGTATGGGGCTCGATTTGTGGTTCTCTGGGGTTCAATCCTCTGGAGACAATAATGCGCCATCAAGCTTCACTCTTTATCCTCACTCTGCCACTGCTCTACTCCTGCGGTGACATGGACAAGGGTGTGACCATTCACAATACCGCGCCGGTTGTGACCTTCGAGTCGCCCATCGAGGGAACTGAATTTCAAGTGAGTGAGGCCATTCAGTTTGAGGCGATTGTCGAGGACAAGGAGACAGATGTAGCGGAGCTTGCGCTCGAGTGGACCAGTGATCTGGATGGACTCATGCAGGAGGGGACGACACCGAGCATTGATGGCCTGGCGACCTTCACGACTGCTGGACTGAGCGAGGGGCTACACACCATCACCCTCAAGGCCACGGATCCCGGAGGTCAGATTGGCTCAGATTTCATGACGGTCAAGGTCGAGACCGACTGCCTCGCGCTCACAGGCTGTGACTATGACGAGGACGGCTACACCGAAGAACAAGGTGACTGCGACGACAACGACGACACTCGCCATCCGGGGGCAGATGAGATCGAGAACGGTATTGATGACGACTGCGATGACCTCGTCGATGAAGGCACCCAGCGCTACGATGACGATGGTGACGGCTACACGGAGCTCGAGGGCGACTGTAACGACGACAACGACGGCATCTCACCGGTGGCAGAAGAGATTGCGGATGGTGTCGATCAAGACTGTGATGACATCATCGATGAAGGCACTGATGTCTACGACGACGATGGCGACGGCTTCAGCGAAGAGGACGGCGACTGCAACGACGACAATTCAGCGGTCTACCCAGGAGCAGAGGAGGTCAGCAACGGTGTTGATGACGACTGTGACGATATCATTGATGAAGGATCTGACGGCTACGATGATGACGGTGATGGCTACACAGAGCTCGCCGGCGACTGTGATGACACCGACCCCTTGGTGAGCCCGATTGGAATCGAGGTCTGTGGAGATGAGATCGACAACGACTGTGACTCCTACATCGATGACGAAGACGACGACACCGATGAGGACGGCGATGGCTTCTCAGCCTGCGAGGGAGAGGAGCGGGACTGCGATGACGACGACGAGGACATTCACCCCGATGCTGATGAGCTGTGTGCCGATGAGATAGACAATGACTGCGACGGTGACATTGATGCGGATGACTCCGAGACCGACGCGGATGGGGATGGTCAGTCAGCGTGTGACCTGGACTGTGATGACACCGACCCCGACATCTACTTTGGCTCAATAGAGATCTGTGATCTGCTCGGTGTTGACGAGGACTGCGACGGCGAGATCAACGAGGCGGGCGCTCTTGGCACCCTCACGTTCTACGCCGACTCGGATGGAGATGGATTCGGTGGCCCGATGACCACAGCCGCCTGCAGCGTTCCGGATGGCTACACCGCCTCGAGTACGGACTGTGACGACACTGACGACGCTATCTACCCTGGTGCTGTTGAGGTCTGTGATGGTGCAGACAATGACTGCGATGACTCTGTCGACGAGAGCGGCGCTGTAGGAGAGACCACCTGGTTCTTCGATGGTGACGGTGACGGCTATGGCTCTACACCGCTCACAGCCTGTGACATGCCTCCTGGGTATGTAGTGGCTGATGGTGACTGCAACGACGCCAGGGCTGATGTGAGCCCAGCGGGGACCGAGGTCTGTGATGAGGCGGATGCAGACGAGGACTGTGATGGTATCTCGGATGATTCGAGTGCCATGGGGCGCACGTCTTGGTACCACGACTGGGATGGCGATGGCTACGGGGACCCAGATGACTCGGAGCTCGCCTGTGATGCGCCAGCCGATCATGTCTCCAATGACAACGACTGTGATGATTGGGACGATGACATCAGCCCCGCAGTTGATGAGGTCTGCGACCTCTACGATGTCGACGAGGACTGTGATGGATCAGTCAATGAGACGGGTGCGGAGGGGTGTGCGATCTTCTATCTGGACTCGGATGGAGATGGGTACGGCCACGACAGTGAGTTCCTCTGTCTGTGTGAGGCTGATGATGTTCCCTCTTACGATGTCCTGAACAACGACGACTGCTGTGACGATGAGTATTGGGCAAAACCTGGGGCAACCGACTGGCATGATGAGGCAACAGCATGTGGTGACTATGACTGGAACTGTAATGGCTTGGAAACGCGTCGATGGGACGAAAATGGCTTCTGCGGGATTCTACCAAGCTGCGACGATGTGCTTTACAATTGGGGCTGGAGAGAGGGCGGCTATATACCGGCCTGCGGGGTCGAGGCGACGTTCCTATATGACTGCGACCCATATTGGGCTAGTTGTGACGAGGACACAGAAGAGAGGGCACAGCAGTGTAGATAGCGGTACTTCGGTGATGGATTAAGCCGAGTGTATGACCCCAACCACCGAGCGCCTCCTCACTCAAGACACCGGTCCTTTGACCACGGCCTTGGCCGAGGTGCTCGGTCACAAGACCTTCATCAGCTCAGCAGGCTTTCCCTACCTGGCAGAGTCTGCCTACGATGCCATGAGGGACCGCATTCCACAGATCTTGGGCTGGGGGGCTCATACCTGGGATGCCCTCGAGGAGCTCACAGCGAAGCTCGAGGGCTTCAGCGAGGCTGAGCGTCAAGAGATCAATCAGAGCAAGCGTGTGGTCCAGCAGGTCCTGCGAACGGCGGCCATCACAGCACCGCCGGCGCTCTGGTTGGCCCGTCATGTGCTCGGCGCGATGGCAGACGTGGGGCTCACCCGACGCTTTCTGGCGGAGGAGGCCATCCCGTATGACGAGACCGAGTTCAACGCTGAGGAGCTCGACATTGATCTGAGCTTCTTGTCAGTCATTGGCATCCTCGACCGCGTTGACGGCGCGTTCAGGCTGAGCCGACGCCCGGAGGCCCGACGGGTGATGGAGAGCCTCGGACCTCTGCCGTCAGGAGAACCTGTCCATGCCGCAGCGATGTGGGCGGATGCGTGCAGCGGAGCGGCGCTCGACGAGGAAGACCGAGACCACCTGCTGGTTCTGGCGGGCGGGGCGCTGCCGCGGAGCAGCCATGCGCAGACCAACTGGTTCCCGACCTATGAGGAGATCGCGCTCGGCTATCGTCTGGTACCGCTGATTGTGGGCATGGCCTCCTCGGGCACGGCCTCAGATTGCCTCAAGCAGACCAGCATCGCCCCTATCGACATCGTTCCAGACGACGCTGCCCTCGGCGCTGCTGCACTGCAGTTGCTTCATGCCGCTGGCGTGGTGCGGCCCGTGCCGGGCCTCGAAGAGTGCGTGGCCACTCCGCTAGGTCGTCGCCTCCTCGAGCGGGGCCCCGGACCATTCGGCATCATCGAGGCATATCAGCCCTATATGGCGCACTTGGTGACCATCCTTAAAGAGGGCCGGGGATCGGTACACCTCACACGATCGACCAATATTGCTGCGAGCCAGCGCGCGAACCGAGAGAGCTTCCGCAAGGCAAACGATGCCCTCGATCGCTACTGCCGAGAGACAGGCTTTCGCTTCACTGTGTTCATCGAGCACGCCCTGGGTCGAGGCGAAGCCACCCGCCAGCGCTTTGTTCGCTCGGGAGACAAGGGCATTCAATATGTGGGCGCAGACTTAGAGGACGCGGCCATCGATGCGGCCATGGGCGAGCGCGATGCTGGTGTGCTGCCCGCTGAGATGGTCTTCGTTCGAGATGCTGACATCGGTCGAGCGGACATTCTGCTCGATGCGCTTGCAGCTCATGGCATCGACCCCAAGGGTGCGGTCATGATGGTCGGTAACGGCTTTCACGAGGTCCGCGATGCGCACGACGCGCGCATTGTCGAGGTCTTCAAGGCCTACGCTGATGCTGGCATCGTGCTGATCTTTACTGAAGAGACTGCGCTCTCCATTGCCGATCAGCGTGCGACCGCCTGGAACACCTACCACCCAGCCTTTCGCTATGTGCACGAGAAGTCTGGCCAGGGCCTCAGACCATCCATCACGCGACCACAGCTGCCTGACGATCCCCTGCCGATGAGCTGGACAGCTGCAGCTGAAGCGGGAGGCTATGAGCGTCAGGTTGCCTACTGTACCCCGGGCCGAACCATCTACCCGTGCACACCGCCCAGTGGACACAACCCGTCGACCTATATGAACTACTTCTTCGTTCCAGTGAAGTAGTGCCAGGTCAGCTGGATGGCTCCCACAGTCGCATGGGGTGTTCCTGCATCGGTGCCACCAGGCGATAGATCTCATTGGGCCAGGGTGCGATGGCTGAGCCTTCGACTCGTTCTGGATATTTCGGAAACAAGATGGCACCGTCTTCGGGAACCGTGATGCTCGGTGAGTCCTCTGCGTGGAGGGTCTGTCCCTTGGCCACGCGCTGAAAATTTACCAAGCCTGGTTTGAGGCGGAGCTCGGGATCCTCGAAGGGCTGCGCAAATGTGGTCTGAAAGAATGCAAGCTCGGGCTTTCGTGCAGCGAGGGTGTCTATATCTGTGCCTGACCAAGCCACGTCAGCGAGCCTGAGTGTCTCCAGCATGGTGTTCCAGCACATGACATCCGCAGCCTCTGAGAAGCCCTTCTGGGACAGCTCGAGGGTGATGCCTGGTTTTCCTCTGTCTCCCACATACTCATCGGTGCACTTAGAGCCTGACGAGAAGACACGCTTGGGGTCTCGGGTCACCCATACATCTGTCCCCCGAATTGCGCGGGCCCACTGCCAGCCTGGCTTGTGCCAAGGAAAGATGTAGAAGGGCTGCGTTGTCTCGAGGATGGTCTGATGAAAGTCGATCAGCACATCGGCATCATCGAGAATCGGCATGATCATCGCTGCACGGAGATCCTCGTGTCGCGTCTCTCCAGTGTCGAGGAAGACGCGATTGAGGTCGGCCTCGAGGTACCGGGCGTCCTCGAGTGCGGCCTCTGGGTTTCCAATAAAGACGGTGACTCGGCCCTTAAATTTCAGGCTGCCATCGTTGAGGGCGTTCACCAGGCGGACTGCCGCCGGGAGCGATCCATGCTCGTTTCCGTGGATCATGCAGCCAAACACCACATGACCTGGATGTCTGCCGCCGTCGTGGTGGTGAGCCCAGCGATAGCCGTATGGACCTGGTGAGGCTGCGGCAGAGAATTGGCTCAGCAACACCTCGAGTTGAGGCCGGATGTCTGTGGTGAAAGACCTGCTCATCATCAAGGCATATCATCCGGGCGGCTGGGCTGTTAGATGGCGCCTTGAGGAGATTTCGCCATGCGAACCTTAATGATGCTTATGTCGCTCAGCACGGGCTGCGCTTACGTCACAGACAAAGAGTATGACGACCGGCTTAGTCGCGGCGATGACGCAGCAGATGACTGCGTGGAGTTTCAGCTGTTCTATGCGGACGCGGATGCTGACGGCTTCGGCAATCTGCTCAACCCCATCGAGGCGTGTGCCATCGGGGATGGGATGTCCACGAACTCCGATGACTGTGATGACACAGACGACACCAAGTATCCGGGAGCTGTTTGGTCAGCCGATGCAGATGGTGATGGCTATGGTGATGAATCAGATCAGATGGAGAGCTGCGAGCCTGAGGCAGGGTACACCGGGACCTCGGGTGACTGTGATGATGACAATGCTGCTGTAAACCCAGATGCTGTCGAGGACTGTGCCACAGCATTGGATGATGACTGCTCCGGGGACCTCAATCAGGTTGACGCACTCGGCTGCTCGGACTTCTATGCGGATGCGGATGAGGACACCTTTGGCGGTGAAGACTCCGCGTGTCTGTGTGAGGCCACCGACGACTTTCCTGCGGCGGAACCGCTCGACTGCGACGACACTGACGCTTCGGTCAGTCCGGATGCTGAAGAGATCTGCAACGATGGTGTGGATAATGACTGTGATGGTGCAGCGAATGGGTGTGGTCTGAGTGCAGAGCTTGATCGCAGTGACTCGGCCATCCGCTTCGCGGGCGGAACCGGTGCGGGCCTTGGCTCGAGGCTCCACTACAGCGAGGACATTGATGGTGATGGCGACGCCGATCTCCTGATGGGTGGCTACCGGCAGAGTGAGCTGGGCCTTGTGTCGGGCCCCGTCCTGGATGGGGCGGCCACAGCCACCCTCACGGGAAGCCCTGATGACTGGTTCAGTCGCGATATCGCGACGGGCGACTTGAATGACGATGGTGTCACCGATCTGATCCTCGGTGCTCCGCGTGCGTCCTTTGCCTCTCGAGCTCAGGGTGGCATCGCCAGCGTGTACTGGGGACCTGTAAGCGCAGACAGAGATCTAAATGATCATGACGCAGAGATCTGGGGCCCTGACGGCAACGCCTATCTCGGTCGAAACTTGGCGGTGGGTGAGGTGACCGGTGACGGCGTGGCAGACCTGATTGTGGGCGCGCTCGACGCTAAGGCTGCGGGCATTCGCGTCGGCATGGTGGCCATTGTCGCTGGGCCGGTCGACACTGAACTGATGGACACTGTCGTGTTCTCTGACACCGATGCGCGCATCTATGGCATCAGCGAGGGTGACAAGCTCGGTGTCGAGGTCGCCGTCAGCGGCGACTGGACAGGAGACGGCATCGACGACGTGATCGTGGGCTCCCGCTTCGCTAACGCCAACAAGGGCGGTATCTACGGCTTTGCCTCTGGTGCTACTCTCAGCGGAGACCTGAGTGCAGCAGATGCTGATCTCATCATCACGGGTGTAGGCCTCAACTCACGCACAGGCGAGACCATCGAGTTCGCCAGCGATGTCGACGGCGATGGGCTCGACGACCTGCTGGTCAGCGCGCCACACCGCAACCTAGAGGGCGTCAAGCGCGGCGCCGCGTATGTGATCACAGAGCCCATCGATGGAGAGATAACGACGGTCGCATTGGTCGAGCTTCAGGGTCTCTTGGATGACGGCTACTTCGGTCAGTCGCTCACTGTCTTGGGAGACGTGGACGGCAGCGGTGTGGGTATTGCTGTCGGTGCTCCCAATGCGGGGAACGGCCGCGCCTTTATGTTCGGTGGTGGGCTCTCAGGTGTCTACACGAGCGACGACGCGATCGGCATGGTTCGCGGAGCGGAGTTCTCAGGTGGTGTCGGCAGCGCGCTGATCGGGAACATCGATTACGACGCTGACGGTCTCCTTGACCTCATCGTCGGGGCTGACGGCAATGGTCTGGGTGATGGTGAGGTTGTGGTGTTTCTTGGAGGTGGACTGTGATTCATTGGCTTGCCCTCTGGGCTCTGGGAACGGGCACTGCACGTGCCGCCGATGACTGTCCCGAGCGTGTCTCGACAGCCACGCTGGCGCAGCACATCTCCCAGGCAGACATGGCCTTCTCCACGATGGATGAGAACAACTTTCGTACGGCCCGCTGGACCGCCCAGCGGTCGGTGAAGTGTATGGGCGAGGCCGTCCAGCGTGGTCAGGCTGCGGCCTACTATCGCATGGAGGCTTTAGGCAGCTTTCTCGACCAAAACCACGCGCAGACGGTGGGCTTCTTCAAGAGCATGCTGAAGGTCGCGCCGCACTACATGTTGCCAGAGCCCATGGCGCCGGAGGGGCATCCGCTGCGGATTGACTTTCAGGTCGCGCAGGGCAGCATGCCGGTCGCCGGAGACCCGGTGCCGCGTCCGACCGACGGTGTCATTCGCATTGATGGCACTGTCGCAACAGACTTTCCGCGGGACCGACCCTTCCTCTTCCAGCACCAGGCAGAAGATGGAGCCATTCACAGCTCGACCGTCGTCGGCATTGGTGTCAAGACTCCCTATTCTCCAACTGCTCGTGGCTTTCAGACAGAGAGCTCGGGGGTACGGCGATCGACCAAGATCGACCAGGCCAAGCGCAAGGGACCGGCTGTGTCCGTG
>Ga0315320_10004134_pt1 | contig 11893 bp, 8 predicted proteins | sample M140m21515metaG_FD_203458 | JGI IMG/M metagenome (GOLD analysis project Ga0315320, IMG submission 203458) | Ammonia-oxidizing marine archaeal communities from Monterey Bay, California, United States - M1 40m 21515 | ecosystem: Environmental > Aquatic > Marine > Coastal | place: USA: California...
TCACGTGTATCACTGACGAAGAAAACAGCAGTGGCAGCAGAGCCATTCGCATTCGCCACTTGCCAGCGTTTCAACCCGGTACGGCTGGTCGCGTCCACCTTGATTTGAGCCGGTATCTCGCGCGGAATCGGAAAGGCAGGCAAGCTGCCCTTTTCACCAAACCAGTAAGGTGGTCCCGGAACAAGAAAATCGCCTGGTGGGCCTTCGATCTTCAAGCTGGCGTTGTCACCATGGACAAAGAACTCCATGTCTGGCGTGAAATCGTAACCACCCAGAATGACCTGCTTCGTCTCACCCACTGTGATCGCAGGGGGAAAGACATATCCCAATTCGGGAGCCTTTTGGGCAAGTACATTTGACATTCCCATCAACCACAGGAGGATCAGTTGCGAACACATCCTTCGCGACGCGAGTAATTCTGGTGTCATGATGTTTCCGCCTCACTGGAAAGATTGGATTCACTCAAGGGCTTGTCTCAAGCGAGCAATTCTTCGATCACCGCACCACCGTTGACGATGGGAACGGGGCGGCCCAGCGGGGTGTGATGGGTCTTGTCTGCATTGATCCCCATGAGATGGAAGATGGTGCGGAGCAAATCCTGAATGCCATAGGGTGTCGTGGTGGGGAAGCTTGCCGTTGGATCACTTGCACCGATGACGGCTCCTCGTTTCACACCGCCTCCGGCAAAGATTACGGTCTGGCATTGTGACCAGTGATCGCGGCCAGCATCCGCATTGATTTTGGGAGTTCGCCCCATCTCGCCCATCATCACCACCAGGGTTTCGTCCAGCATGCCTCGATCATCCAGATCGTTGATCAACGCACTGAATGCCTGATCGGTTGGTGGAACCAGCGCCTTCTCATGACTGGTGAAGTTGTCGACATGTGTGTCCCAGCTTCCATGATCGATACCAACAAAACGGCATCCGGCTTCGACGAGCCTTCGCCCCAGAAGTGCACATTGCCCGATCGAAGTCAGTCCATAACGTTCGCGGATCTTGTCTGATTCGTCCTGAATTCGAAATGCCTTTTTCGCAGCTGGCGAGGTCACCAGTTCAAGCGCTTTTTCGTAATAGCTGGACATCGTTCGTGCCCGACCTGTCTGGCCTTCTTGTGTACCGAGTCGTTCTGCACCAGCGAGCAGTTTTCGTCGCAACTGAAAACGGCGATCTCCGATATCGTCGGGCAGGTTAAGGTCCCGGACTTGAAAATCTGGCTGGACGGGATCGGTTTCAATCGTGAAGGGCGCATGCTGAGCGCCAAAGAATCCCGGGCCCCCAGGCCCTAGCGGATTCGGCATCTCGACATATGGTGGCACAGCACCACCTTGACCGAGTTCACGCGAAACAATCGAACCAAGGGAAGGGTAAAGCTCATTGAACGGCATTCCCTTTGCCTGACCGTCAGCAAAACTCGGGGGGTACCCGGTAAGAACCCAGTGCCGACCCGTCTGGTGCGCGTTATCACGATGACTATGCGACCGCATGATCGTGAACTTGTCAGTAATCTTCGAGCAGTGGGGCAGGATGTTACCGATTTGCGTGCCGGGGACCTTTGTCGAGATCGGTCGAAACGGCCCGCGAATCTCCAACGGAGCATTGGGCTTCAGGTCCCACATGTCGATGTGGCTAGGCCCACCTTCCAACATGATGAAGATGCACGCCTTGGCCTTAGGGGGCGTTTCGCCGGCAGCTGACGCTTCCAATTGAAGCACCTGAGGCAACGAAATTCCACCCAGCAACCCAGTTGCCCCGACACGCAACGCCTGACGGCGAGATACTCCATCACAGCATCGATGCTGATTGAAATTCACTTTAAACATGATATCTGCCGTGTACCTTGAATCAGTGGTTGTAGACAAACTCTCGTGTGTTCAGCAGTGTCCAGAGGATATCTTCCGAGGCTTCGCGACGCGTCACGCCCGGTTGCTGAAACGCCTGCTGCATCAAAGCCTGCTCAGCTGCCGTTGGCTGGCGACACAATGTTGCGAGGTATATTTCTTCGATAATCTGCGTGGAAGATATTTCCGAGGCAGCAAGACGTGCCGCCAATCCATCACGGTGACGGATTTTACGAACGGACTCCGGAGAATTCATCAAGTGCAGTGCCTGAGCGATCGATGGCTCGTTCCCGCGTTCGCATTCACAGACGCTTACACGCTGCGGACGCCCGAAAACACGGAAGAAATACGACGGCATCCGATTGTCCCAAATCTGAATCGCGCGATACCCCTCAGGCCATCCATTGAACTGCTCAGGCACTCCCGTCGCTTGACAAATCGCATCCAATAAAACTTCCGCAGGCATGGGTTTCCAGGCTGCGTGTGAAAAATTCTGCGAGTCCATTTCGTTCGAAAGATTCGGCACAGACCCCAATTGATATGCATTGGTATTTAGAACAGAGCGAGTGAACGCCTTGAGGTCATACCGCTTCGCAATCAGGTGATCTGCGAGAGCTTCCAGCAGCGGCTCATTGGTCGCCGGATTCGTTGCTCGAAGATCGTCGATCGGCTCGACGAGTCCGCGTCCGAAGTAATGTGACCAAATCCGGTTGACAATCATTCTGGCAAAGAAGGGATTCTCTGGTGACGTCATCCATTGCGAAAGCACGTCTCGTCGATCCTCCACCCCATCCAACGCGACTTCTTTGGCGCCCAGCCCGACAGGCAGTAGCTCAACCCCTGTCTGCGGATGCTTCAGATTCACACCACCGCGTGAATAGATTTTACGTCCACCCGAGGCGGCTTTATTGCGTTGAACCCCGGTGAAAAATCCTGCGAACGCAAAGTAATCAGCCTGCCCCCACCGCTCAAACGGATGATGATGACATTGGGCACACTCGATCCGAACGCCCAGAAAGATCTGACTGACCGAACGTCCCAACATCTCCGGATCCTTGTGCACTTCATAAAATGAAGCCGGTCCTTCGGCAAGCGTGTTTCCTTCCGCCGTCACAATTTTGCGTGCAAACTGGTCATATGGCGTATTGTCATGAAATTGGTCACGAAGCCATCGTGTCATCGCCACAGCGCCTTGTGGTTTCACGATCGCCTTGTCCACACGGAGAATGTCTGCCCATTTCATTGCCCAGAAGTCGGCATACTCTGGGCGTTTCAGAAGCTGGTCAATCACTCGTGCCCGTTTGTCTGGCGACAAGTCGGACATGAATCGCCTGACCTCATCGGGAGTTGGTAAGGAGCCAATCGTGTCAAGATAGACTCGACGCAGGAAAGTGGCATCGTCGGTTACCTGACTAGGTTGAATGCCGAGTTGCTCCAGTTTGTTCCAGACTGCCCGATCAATGAAGTTGTTCTCTTCCGGCCGCTGGAATGTTGCAAGGTCTTGCGGAATTGTCACGCGGCAAATGCCCACATGCCCAAGATAGCGAACGAGGATCGCTGCTTCACCCGGGTTGTTGCTGACGCGGATCTTTCCATCACGATCCGCGGTAGCAATCTCTTTTGCGTTCGAGTCGAACTCGGCTTCCACCGTCACGCAACGTCGGGTTCCATCGGAACCAATGGCAGTCACCAATAACTGCTGCTCGCCGTTGGGGGCCATCTGGACCCGTTCCGGGTAGACGTCAATCGCGATCACACCCTGTGACGCTTCGTCATCCAGCTGGGTACCCTCGGCGATCCAACGTTCAATCCGACGGTACCAGGGCGACCCCAGTTCGATTTTGGCTCCGCCGCCATGTGGTGTCATGCCTGTTGCCTTCTTCAGCAGCAGACTCTGTTTTGGAGCTGCCGTCGAAACACGGCGACCGCGTGCCTCCTTCACCACCGCGTTGTGATCAGCAACCGCATTAAAACCGAAAATACTCAGTCTGAATCCATTCTGCCCCTCTGCTTTGCCATGGCAACCGCCCGAGCTACATCCACTCTTTGTCAGAATCGGGAGCACTTCCCTGCGAAATGAAACGGGCGCTGGAGAGCCTAGCCCGACCACAACCACCGGAACGCGAACCACTTCATCATCACAACGCACCACGATGGCTGCTTTCCCATCCCGTTTGGGAATGACTCGCCCCTCGCCGTCCACTTCAACAATCTGCGGCTCAGTCGTCTCAAACTTGCAACGACGACTCACATCCAGACCAGTTGTATTGTCGCCCTGCATGACCAGCAACTGCTGTATGGCCTCGGGCCGATCAAGTCGCACCGATGGTGGAATGACTTGCAAGCGGCTGTCGGCAACCACGCCGTTGGAAGCGCAAGCCAGTGCACCAATGAAAAAGAGATATTGGTTGACGAAAAAATTCCGCATTCAATCACTCCGGGAGCGTGACCGCGATATTCATAAAAATACCCTGATTCGAAGGGTGCGGCAACTGCATGGCATGCCATGCCCCAAGACCGATCACCCTGCGATTCTCACTCAAGCCCTGATACGCCTGCATACGCCGCCAAGTCAATAAAAATACAGCGGGTATGGCGAGGCGGTGGGGTCAAAAAAGTCGAACGAGCACTTTGCCCGATGGATTTCGAGGTTGCAACGTCGACGGAGGACCAATTTTGGTTCGAAATTGGATCCAACGTGGACGACAACGCGGGCAAACCGAGCCAATTCGCCGTCACCGCGCAGCAGCGAACGTACCAAATGATTCACAAGCAGTGTCGGGAAGCAAAAGAAAACCGCCGAGCTAAGCAGCCCGTCGATACGATCGAAGCAAGCCACCAAGACGCTCGGTCGTTTCGATCTCAGCATCCATATCGGGCGGTCTCACCATCGGGACGATCAAGTCGTTGCCCAGACCCTGATGATTTCGCGCAGTGTGATAATGAACGAGGAAAGATCGAACAGCTCTGCGCGTCGCGTTCTCGCCAAAGAGAATTAGTTTGTAAAGGCACTCGGATTTCAAAGATCCGAAAAATCGCTCCAGGTGTGCGTTCAAGTTCGGGCTTCGCGGTGGCAACCGAACAGGCTTCACGCCCTCGCGTCGCAGGCAAGCACGAAACGATTTGCTGAACGTTGCATCGCGGTCCATGATCAAGTACTTCTTGTCATTTAGGAAACGGTCCTCATGGTTGGTCAACTCACGGGCAATCGCTTTCATCCACGCCTCGTTTGGATTGGTGGTGCAGCCGGCGAAGTTGACGCGACGTGTTTTCAGCTCCATGACAAAGAGCAGATAGAAAGTGGTCAGGCCGCCCTTGGTCCAGACCTCCACGGTGGTGAAGTCAATCGCAGCCATCACGTCCCAATGCGCCTTTAGAAATGTTTCCCAGGATCCGGTGGGTTTGCGGGCCGGAGCTGGCTCAATGCCGTGGGCTTTGAGGATATTGCCGATGGTGGAGTCGCAGAGGTGGTAGTCGACGTTTGATAGCGTACCGCTGATACGGTCGTAGCCCCACGTCGGATTCTCTTTCGCGAACTTGACGGTCAAATCAACGATCACTTGGCGGATCCTTGGCCGACCTGTTCTCTTCTCTTTGCGGTGGGAGTAGTCCCACTTATTGGCCACCAATTGTCGATGCCATCGCAGGATTGTGTCAGGTGTGAACAGAGTCCCAACCTGCTCGAGTTGGTTGCGACCGAGAATCTTCCCTTTGACTGCCAAACGACGTCGCTGGTCATCGGTTAGCAAGATACGCTTCTTGCCGAGCTTCTCTTTGAGAACGGCATTCTCGGTGCGTAGGTACTCAATGACTTCTTGTTGTTGATTGACCCAACTGGCAACAATGATCAGCATCAACTGCCACGGTTGCAGAATGAATTTCATCGGCGTCTCGGTGGTTCGGAAAACCCGAGAGGCTCATTGGTGCGAAACGAAATGTAAACCTGGGTGGGCAAGCGTGAAAGCAATCGGAGCTTGCCTGCGTTCCGGTTAGAACGATCGCAGAAACATTACCGCCGTCGACAGCACGTCGGTTCGGCTGAGATGTATGCCTGTCAAACATTTGGAAGTCGCCTTTTTGCAGTGTTTAGTGCTCGGCTGAGTTACTTGACCCCATGGGCTGTTATTTATTCGCTTCCGTTATGTTCACTGGACAGGTTTTTATCACTGGAAGCGTTGGTATTTCCAAGCGGCAAAGGCGGGCCGCAGGACTACGCTGACGCCGTGAATCGGTAAGTACGGGATCAGGACGCAAGTGCGAGTTGTGAGCCGGCGAGTTGGGACTTGGGCGCATCAGGTGACTTGGGCTGTAGCTCTCGTTTACGAGCAGCCTTGGCCTCCTTGCGCTTGCGAATCGTTGTCGCTTTAATCAGCTCGGCTGCAACGGGGTCGACGGGGCGCAGTACACGTTGAACCCGTACCAGAGATCGCAAACTGGGAGGATTCTCGTCAATCGCGCTTGCCCATCCCCGCGCCAGGGTCTGATTCAGATTCGGCTGATTCCAACCTGTAAAGGTGGAAATGGGTTCGCCGTTGTAATCTGCAGCAACAATCAGCGGTCTGGCATTTCCTGTGGCTTCATAAGGGGGGCGATTGGTGACTTGACTTAAGGCTGCAGCCTCCTTCAGCGGCATGACAATCACCACGTATTCCTCAATCATCCTCCGCGTGGCAGGTTTCAGCGGGGGAAGCTTGTAATAGCCTTGGTGTGATTGCCCATGGAGTACAAACAGCAACGGTCGCTTTGTCGTTTTTGCATACGCTAGACGTGCCGCGGCTTGTGCCAATCGTGGTTTGGCAGTTGAAATTTTCTCGTTGAGGATCTTGCTGAACACCGTAGGGTAGACCTGACCTAGTCGGGGCAGCGGTTGCTTGCTTAACAATTCATGGATGCGGCGGTCCTTGTTGGAGATCGACACCATGGAGGCTGCATAGTGCTGAGATGAGGAATAAATGGCCCGTTGCTGTGGCGGTTTGGAATTCAACTCTTCATACAGTTGAACCGCCCAGTTGGCCTCGGTTAACAACTCCGAGGCTGAAACGGGTCCAGCCACGGCATGGATTACAACTCCCCTGGGGGTCATGAAGTAACTGGCGACATTACCACCCGTTTTCTTAATGCGGCCGTTGATGTTCTCTACCTTGAAATCACCGACCTGCTGTTGTGTTGAAACGAATGTTTTGGCGAAATAATCGCCAACCTCAGAGTCTGACAGAGCGCCCGCCCTGTATTTTGAGGCGTTGTTTCACGTAAAGCCGGGAATTTTGAAGTTGCCGGATACGTGCATCATGAAGACAAGTTTTTCCTCGTCTTCTGCCCGTTGGGAAGCATCGGCAGGTGAAGCAGCCCACTGAATCGTTGTTCCGTATGTGGGCAGCGACGACGTGGGGCATTGGCCATCGTTGCACTTGGGTTCTGTGGGAGGCAAACTGGCGATTGTCTCTACTGTTTCCAGTTCAACCATCCGTTGGGCGTCCCATTGCCATTGCGGTAGCCCTGGCTCAAGCGGGGCCAGCCGGAACTCGACAGGATCCTCCGTTAAGGTTAGTTCTCTGGTGTCGTCGTTCCTGTCGGAGTCCCCGGTAATTGAGGCGACGGAGGTGATTGAAGGTTTCTTAACAGCGGCCACAACTCCGTCAGACTCCGTTTTGTGCCAGGTATCGCTGCCCACGATCGGAGTGGCAACCGCTGCGATAGCCTTGGGATCAGAAGCTTTTCGCGTTGCAAGGGAAACACGTCCGAGGTGTGAAACGACAAACTCAGATTTCGTCTGATGGAGCGGGTCTTGGCTCTGACCCGGAATCATCGAGTCGATCGGCCGCGCATTCAGGGGTGCGGGCGGGACAGCGATCTGCGTTGTCGGCCCCTGCCGAGCCGTCACACTTTCTGGCGGCTCGGGCAGGCTGGTTTGAGACGGCGATGATGCCGCGTACGCAGTCAGGCCGTCGGACCCGTGATTAAGTAAACTGCTGATACTGACGCCCACGATGAAAAGGCACGTCGCAGTGATGTACAGCCATGGGGATGCGACAAGATTGTGAAGACCAGCGAAAGGTTCACGACAGCAGTCCGCCCCTTCTTCAGATTCGCTTACGACGGCGTCCTGATCAGCGGCAACCACCGGAGGAGCAACCACCGGGGGGGCCACGATTGGCGGCGCCAGCACGTGACAGGGTAGATTTGGTTTCACCATGATTCTCCTTAACTGTCGAACGACTAAGAGATCAGCGCTCTTGCATCCTGTAACACTCTACAAAGCTTAACAATTCCACCACGCCATGCAACTGAACGCGGGATATTTGCAGTGCTGTCCGTCACGACATTCTGGAGTTTTCAGCGCGAGTTCTCGCGCCGCACCGTCCGCAACGTACTCAATTCCATCCAATTGGCAGGTTGGCCGACCCAACGTTTCGCTCACAGCTCCAGGACGCCCGCCAAAGCCTCAGGGAATCAATCCTGGCCAAGCTGTCGGATGCTGGCCACGACGCAGTCGGGACGCTGTGGGAACTGATGCAGACGGCAGATGATGAGGGTGTCCGGTTACGGGCTGCCAAAGCGGTGCTGGACAGCCTGCGTGGGTTCCATGCCGAGAGTCCAACGATTGAAACGACCACGCGGATGCAAGTTGAACGCACACACCGTGTGATTGACGGCGCATAGCGGTCCGCCGCCCATATGCGCCCGAGCGGCGTGGTGTTGCTGTATGCTGGCTGCGGTCAATCTCTGAACAGCGAGCCAAGCATGCATTTTTTCAAAACTGTTGTTGTTACTTCGGTTGCTGTTGCGATTTGTGGGTGTGGTGAATCAAGCGAGGAGCTACGGAGCAGGGCAATCACAGGAGATATGTCTGCCTTGAAAGAGTTAGCGGATCGTGGGGATGCGGAGGATCAGGGCGACATAGGTTTTATGTACTACGAAGGCTTCGGCGTGCCACAGGACTATGCGGAAGCGTTGAAGTGGTTTCGCTTGTCTGCAGAACAAGGGTATGTGTATGCTCAGTCCAGCCTAGCTAGGATTTACCGCAGTGGCAGAGGCGTGCCAAAAGACCACGTGGAATCATACGCATGGTACTCTGTTGCTGTGAGTGGCGGTGACGCAGACGCTGCTAACAATCGCGACATCGTCGCTGGCGAACTCACGCCCGACCAATTATCGGAAGGGCAGAAACGGGCAGGCGAATTGTTTAAGAAGATCGGCAGTGGTAAGTAGCCATCTCAAGGCGAAGCCACTGACGAACCTGGCACTTCGGCGGGGTCCACTTCGCTCAAGTCTTCGAGCTGAAATAGCCGGCCAGCAAAAGAATTTTGGCAAAATCAGAGTTTCCGTGCCACGTTTTCGCCGCGAATCGTCCTCTGCTTATTGCAGCCTCGCCCCGTCGCTCTGCCCTGAGCGGCGTGGCTCTGTTTATGCTGGTTGCGGCCAATAAAACTTTAACCACCTGGGCGAACGTGAATCTTTTCAAATTTGCTGTTGTTTGTATTGCGGTCATTGCGATGTGTGGATGTGATCAGGGGTAGCCAACACCACCTGTTGCCAGCAACCCCACACCCGTTGCAAAACCCGAACCCGCATTCGTCGCAACCAACGTTGAGGACATGGAGTTACCAGAATCAGCGGAGTCCATTGGCATGGAGTTCAAGTTGATCCCCGCTGGTACGTTCATCATGGGTGATGCAAGGGTTGATAAAGATTGGACGCCTCATGAGGTAATTCTCACTACGTCTTTCAAGATGGGCGTTCATGAAGTGACGCAGGCTCAGTACGAGCAGGTGATGGGTGTTAACCCGAGTGAGTTCAAAGGTGCTGATAACCCCGTTGAAAAGGTAAGTTGGGACGATGCGGTAGAGTTTTGCCGCAGGTTAAGCGACCTGCCCGCGGAGAAGTCTGCCGGTCATGTTTATCGTTTGCCCACCGAAGCAGAGTGGGAGTATGCGTGTCGAGCTGGAACGACGACGAAGTATAGTTTTGGAGATGATGAGTCGGACTTGGGCGATCACGCTTGGTTCCTTGAAAACTTTCTTGAAAACTCTGGCACTAACACCCATCCAGTAGGCAGGAAGGGACCGAATGCGTGGGGCCTTTACGGCATGCATGGCAATGTTTTGGAGTGGTGTCAGGATTGGTATGGTGATTACCCGAGTGGTAGCGTGACGGACCCGAGTGGTGCTACATCTGGCTCGTACCGCGTGCTCCGTGGCGGCGGTTGGCACGACACCGCCGGGTTTTGTCGGTCGGCGTACCGCCGCAGGTTCTTGCCGTCGATCCGCAACTACTACTTCGGCTTTCGTGTTTGCCTGAGTCCGTCTGGCAAATAGGAGGAGCCCAGGGAGTTTGTCTTTAGGCATGTAGGTCGCGGAGAGCGGAACCGTGACTGAGCTGCCGTAGCGTAGGACGTAGCGGGTCGGTGGTTTAGGTTCGTGTTAACCCAGTACATCCCCAGACCGCTCACTCACCCACACGGCCTATCCACCATCAATGCAGCCGCCTGTTCGCCCAAGACGTCAGCAAGCCACGCTTCCGATTGCTCGCGGAAGCAACCCACCATTCCATTAGTGCTGCTATCACGCCGCAGCAGAAGCTTGCAGCCCACACGGGAATGTGGTGATACTTACCAGAATGCACCTGCATTGACGCCGCCGCATCAGCGAGCGCAGCGGTCGCGCCAGAGCGGGAATTTCGGTACGTGTCCAATCAGCGAGGCAAGACAATGGATTTACAGTTTGCAAACGATGCCGGTCAGAGATACACGTTGAGGAAAGATAGGGACTACAGGGCGTTCGTACATTGCTTCGACCAGGAACAGGTAGCTGACTTAATAACTCAAGCGTGGAATGATTGGCCAGCGGCGTGGAAGCGAGCCGTCGCTGCCTGGGACAGCGGGACAGACACAGACGCTACGTTGATTGATCTGGGTGAGGCCCTCGACAATCTGGTTCAAGCGGTCCAGCTATCCAATCTGACAGACCCATTGGAATGGGTAGCGAATCAATACGATCCCAGCCCGCACTATGGAACAACCGACGAGCAAGATGCAGACGCCGTAAAGCTGCTCAGCATCGCTTTACTGGCGATACATGGCGGAGAAAGCTCTCTACAGGTTGCTCGGCAGTTGCTCTCGCTAGAACATCGCCCCGCACTGGGGCGTGGCAATCTACTCAAACGTTGCCTGATCGCATCTAAAACGGAAACACCTCAGTGCGAGGGCTGCAGTTGCATACAGCCGCCCAGACGCGTCCATGCCAAGTTCTGCGAAGCATGTGAAATGGAAGGCAAGGCAGTGACTCTGGCCCACCTAGCAGCTCCGCCAAGCCCGACGAGTCGTGTGCCCAACGGCCTGCAGAAATCAATCACCAAGATGCACACTGAAATTGAACAGGTACTTCGAAAGCTCGAGCTATGGGGGCCAGGTATGACCGAAACCCAGGCCGTCAAGTCATTGATCGGCTACCTATCAAACTGGGATGGCAACGACGCACACGTTACAGGTGCCATGCCCGTGCGTTTGGCTCTGGAACATGCCAACCAACTGATTTCTTCCATAGAACGCATCAAAAGGAAAAACGAGTCAAACACAAATCAACCAGCGGCAAAGCACCAAAAATCACTCAAACAATTAGAGAGAGAAACACCAGAACTCGATATCAAAAGTGCGGATTGGATTGCTGCGAAAGCAAAAAACGAAAAAAAATTTGGCGTTAAACTTGGCACTCTCAACGATCACAGGTCTGAATTGAATGGTGGACGGCAACTTTCATGGCGTTTTGGAGTTGATAATAAAGGTCGCAGGTGGCGCCGTGCCGCTGATAAAACTAAAAAATCCACCGTCTATTACTGGGCGCGGAGTCTAAAAAACAACCGGTTAGCGGCACCGGTTGTTTTGAAATGGCCGGCTGACTCCCCATGATTGCGACTGACTTGATGGCACTTCGCCTGTCAGGCATTGACTCGCAACATGGGTGAAAAATGACAAACAACAGTAACCAGTCCACGGGTGCTCCCCGCAAAACACAGTGGGCAATGTTCAGCGTGGAGGACCTCGCAGATCGCTGGAGT
>Ga0315320_10004135_pt1 | contig 11893 bp, 4 predicted proteins | sample M140m21515metaG_FD_203458 | JGI IMG/M metagenome (GOLD analysis project Ga0315320, IMG submission 203458) | Ammonia-oxidizing marine archaeal communities from Monterey Bay, California, United States - M1 40m 21515 | ecosystem: Environmental > Aquatic > Marine > Coastal | place: USA: California...
CGAGGTCTGGGTCGATGAGGTCAACAATGTACGCTTTGATGCGGGCATTGAGGAGCGAAAAGGCTGGCCGATGTCTGCCGCAGTAAGCGGTACGAGTGATGCTGAAGGTGCCGAAGAGTTCAGGGTTCTGGTCACAGGTGATGCCACCTGGGCGAGCGATCTGGTCCTCCCTTTGTCGATGGGTAACCAAGAGTTCCTTCGCGATGGCTTGGCCTGGCTGGTCAACGATCCCAGCCAAGGCGGAACCATCAACGATGAAGAGGACGTGAAAATTAGACACACCAAGGGTGATGAGGCCTGGATGTTCTACGGCACGACACTCTTGGTTCCGGTGCTCCTCTTTGGTCTTGGCTTGGTGCGGGTTCGTGCTCGTCGGAAGGATGGTGCTGCATGAAGCGGGCAACAGTAATTTATGGAGCTGTGCTCGTCTTACTCATGGCTGCGTCATGGGTTCAGTGGACTGCAGACGAGCCTCTGGACCTCGAGGGCAAGGTTGTCGTACTCCAGGGTGATGCGGATGCCATCACTGCAGTACGCTGGGTGAGCGATGAGTCAGAGGCGACCGTGAGCCGCGAGTCGGATGATCTGGGTACGTTCTACTGGGTCGACTACACCCGCTGGACAGAGAAGACGCTGCCTGCGGATCGCTCGACTGATGACACGGGTGATGCTGACGCACCGCCCGAGAAGGAGCGCGTTTCCAGTCGCTCTGAATTCAAGAGTTCTGCTAAGGCGGAAGCCCTCATGGCGAGCTTGAGTCCTCTTGCAGCCCGGCGAAGCTTGACGGTGACTGACGATGAGAAGTTGGAAGCACTGGGGCTTGATGTGGTGACTACGCGAATCGAGATTGATCGCTCTGGCTCCACAGAGGTGCTGGAGATTGGTGCGGAGGCCTACGGGACTCGGGACTACTATGCTCGGCACGTCAGCAGCGGTCGCATCTATTTGTTTGAGCGCGATCTGGTTCAGCCGCTCAAGTATGCGCGCACTCGTCTTCCTGATCGGACTCTTTTTGGGCACGAGAGGGCGGACATCAAGACCGCGAAGGTGACGGTAGGGCAGGCATCGCAGAGTTGGAACCAGCACCACGCAGATGATCAAGGCAAGGCCCGATGGGCAACGTCACAAGATCCAGAAGCTGTGGCCGAGCAGGCGACGACGTGGCTCGATAAGTTCTTGAAGCTCAAGGGCACCAAGTACGCCGACCCCAACGATCCTCCCCCGGATCTTCAAGCGCGCTTTAGTGTTGAGCTGAGCACCTCGGATGAGGCCACGGTGGTCGATGTGGTTCAGGTGGGTGCTGATGGTGACTGGTATGCCAGAAGTCAGCACACACGCGGACTCATTAAGCTCGTGCGCAGCGGCGCTGTAGCGCTGTCGGAGGATGTGTCGGCTCTGGTTGCTGAGGCCAAGAAGTAGGCTCAGCTACTCTTGAATGTGAACCACTACGACGGTCACATTGTCTTCGGTGCCATTTTCGATCGCCTGCTGCACCAGCACTTCAGCCAGTTCATCGGGGCGCTGCTCTCTGCAGATCTCAGCGAGTGCTTCATCATCAAGCGGGTCAGTCAGCCCATCAGAGCAGAGAATGAACACATCACCTTCGTCAATCGGTCGTGTGGAGGTATCGGGCTCCACAGGCCCGTGATAGCCTACGGACTGCGTGAGGATGTTCTTGTGAGGCACGATGCGGGCCAATTCCGGAGTCAGGGTTCCGGCATCGATCTCTTGCTGAACCACAGTGTGGTCTCGCGTAAGACGGTGGAGTTTGTCATCCCTAAACAAGTAGATTCGACTGTCACCGACATGGCCAATGTGGGCCTCGTCGTCCTCGATCAAGAGGACCGCAAGCGTGGTGCCCATGCCTGTGTGGGCAGGGTTCGCCAGGGCGGTCTGCCGAATCGAGATGGATGCCTGGTTCATTGCGTAGCGGAGCCGCTCTCGAATCTCTTCTTCTTGGTCCATGCCCCCGCGATCGAGACGGGTCTCGTCGGGGTTGATAGCACCGAGCAGGACGCCCTGGACGGCCTCTACAGCTATTGCACTCGCGATTTCCCCGGACGCATGTCCGCCCATACCATCGGCAACAACGAAGAGGCCCGAGTCTACATCGACCAAGAAGCAGTCTTCGTTGCTCTCTCTGACGGGTCCTGGATCTGTACGGGCGACGGCATCGAGCTGCATGGTGAGTCCTCTGAGTTCACGACTATAGAACGAATTCCCAATCCGGCGTTCAATCGGATGGCTGCATGAGCTCTGTAGCGGTCTCTGTGATTCCAGAACCGGGGACTCAGATCGGGGCCTATGAGGTGATTCGAGAGGTTGGGCGCGGCGGTATGGCCACGATCCTTGAAGCTCGACACAACGAGACGGGCCAGGTGCGCGCAATCAAATTGATGCTGCCGGGTGCCCACATGGAAGAGGTGGTGCAGCGCTTTCATCTCGAGTTCGATATTCTCGCTAGGCTCGACCACCCGGGCGTGCTGCGTGTGCATGATGCAGGGGTGCTGATCAAGCGGCCCTACATCGTCATGGAGATGATCGAGGGTATCGAGCTGGGCGTCGCCGTCGAGCGGTGGATGGAGCTTCCGCCCTCGATACGGTTTGTGAATGCCCGAGATGTCCTCGTCAAGGTGGCGACGGCACTTGAGTATGTCCACAGCCAGGGTCTTGTACACCGTGATGTGACACCCTCAAACGTCATGCTGCTCAAGGATGGCAGCATTCGCTTGATGGACTTTGGTGTGGTCAAGGAGCCTGGCGCAGACCTGACGACAGTCGGTGAAGTTGTGGGCACTGCGGCATACATCGCCCCCGAGCAGATCACCGGAACTCGGGTCGATGCAAGAACAGATCTATATGCACTGGGTGCGGTGCTCTACTTGATGCTGACCGGTAAGCGACCCTTCTCGGCACGAACCTTAGCGGGCTACCTCGACAAGCATCTACACCGCCCGGTGCGTCCCCCTCGGGCGCTGGTGCCGACGGTTCCGAAGACGCTCAATGATGTCTGTGTGCGTCTCCTCGCGAAAGAGCCTTCCGATCGCTTTGGCTCATCGAGTCACCTGCTTCACGCTCTGGACGAAGCCTCAGCGAGTGACGGACTTGTCGCTTCCAAGAGCTGGAATCCTGGTGTCGTGGGTCGTGCAGGCGAGATTGCGGCTGTCCGAGAGGCTGTGGCCAGACTGGCATCCGGAACCGGTGGTGTGATGGTCATTGAGGCCACCTATGGCATGGGTCGCTCAGCGCTGGCTGATGAGGCCATAAAGGCAGCAAAGCGCTTCGGTCTCAGCACGTCGATAGGTCGGAGTACAACGCCAGATCAGCGCGCCTTTGAGAGCTACCGCGCGCCCTATGAGTCGCTGATGACGGACGGCACAGGTCCGACGGCGCTCTCTCTGGCCTTTGGGGGGCGTCACGATGACGAGGTGACACTCGAGAAGTGGCGCGTCTTCTCCGCCTTCAAGGCGCTCTTGGTTGAGAGTGGGCCGCACTTGCTGGTCTTGGATGATCTCGATCGGGGCGATCGGGGCTCCATTGAGATGTCTGAGTACCTGGTGCGAAATCTGGTCGGTGAAGCCAAGCACCCCGTGTTGATTGTGATCACTCGAGAGCCGGCCCAGGGGCCAGATGTCCTCAATGAGCTGCTCGATGAAGGCGAGACAGGTGTCTGTCCGGAGCGGGTTTGTCTTGGTCCGCTAGGGGAGGGTGCTGTCGAGGAGCTTCTCCTGTCTCTGGTTCGTGAAGATCCTAAAGTGGGGCTGCTCGCCAGACGCCTTCAGCGCGAGGGTGAGGGTGTTCCCTTCTTTATACGGGAGATGCTCCGGGGCTTGATTGAGCAGGGTGTCATCTGTCGTGGACGGGACGGTGAGCGGGGCCACATTACTCTCGAACAGAGTGAGATTGCTGAGTCTCAGCTGCCCGTGCCCAGCTCTATTCGTGAGGCCATCAAGGATCGACTCGCGCCGCTCGGTGAGGTCCCGCGGGCCTTAGTGGGTGTGCTGGCGGTGGCTCGCCAAGAGGTCGATCTGGATCTGCTCTGTGTTGCAGCAGTGATGGACACCAGCCGTGTCATGGCTGGGATGGAGATCTTGATTGATGCAGGACTGGTTCGAGAGCGACAGCTCGGGGAGACAGAGCGGTTTGAGTTGGCTCAGAATCGACTCAAGGACGTCGTCCTTGAGGGCCTCTCGACAGATGTTCGTCGCGGAATTCACCGCCGCATAGGAGAGGCGCTCGAGAAGGTCTACAGGCGACGCGTGTCCTTTGTTGTGGAGTCGCTTGCCTACCACTTTGAGCAGGGAGAGGTGGCTGCAAAGGCATATCCGTACCTCATTCAGGCGGCAGATAAGCTCATGCAGCGCACCTTTGTCGGCGAGGCCCTTGAGTACTTGGATCGGGCCATACAGATTGAGGCGGATGCACGCGAATACATGACCCTGGACGATGCCGATAATCGGCTGGCTGAGCTCCGGCTCAAGCGCGCCAAGGCGCTGTATCACCTGGGTCAGCTTGCACTCTCAGCAAAAGAACTGAAGCAGGCGGAGTCGCTAGCCTCGACACTGGCTCAGCCAAAAATACAGATTGGCGTGCTGACGGAGCGGGGCTGTCAGGCGAGACGAGTACGCGAGCTGGACCAGGCTGAGGAGGCACTCCAGGGTGCAATCGATCTTGCCCGAGAGCACGGCCATCGGCGCATGGAGATTCTGCCTTTGTATGAGCGTGGCGGGGTCGCTTGGTCTCGGGGTGATCTTGAGGGTGCTCGTGACTGGTGGGTTGAGGGCTTGGCTCGCTCAGAGCAGTTTAATGATGAGACCCGCTTGGCCTGGGGCTACGGTGGGCTGGGCTTGCTCGCCATGTGCAAGGGGCAGAGCGCTGAGGCGCGCCGAAAGCTGGAGCAGGCCATCGAGGTGTGTGAGCGACATGGCCTGATTGAGCGACTGACTGTTGCCCGCATCAACCTGATCGAGCTGTACCACTTTACCGGTAATTTCAGGAAGGGTCTGGCCGTCTCTGATCAGACAGTCAGTCAGGCCCGTGAGGTTCGATATCGCTATGGGGAAGCCCTCGGTATGCGCTATCGGACGATCATGCTGACTGACATTGGTCGGTACAGCGAGGCAATGGAGAATGCCCTTGCGAGTCTCAAGATTCACCAGGACATGGAGATTCGTGAGGACGAACTCGCGAGCCTGGTTGTTGCTTGTCGTGCTGGCCTCGCTCAGGGGGCCACCGATGAGGTGGAGCCCATGCTTGAGGCAGCCACCGAGCTGCTCGATGACTACGACACTGAGGGGTTTGCACCAGTTGTACACGCATGGCGTGCACGTGTGTACGCCATGCAAGATCGGATGAGAGAAGCCTGCGACGCCATCGAGCTTGCAACTCAAGTAGAGTCTCGGCCGTGGCCAGCCCAGCGGGCCCGTGCCAACCTGAATCTTGCCCGATCCTATCGTTTGTTGGATGCCAATGCGGAGGCACTATCTCTTTCGGAGGAGGCGCTCAGGTTGTCGGACGCCAGCGGCTATAGGCACTACGCAATGCGAGCCCGTCGACTGATTATTGACTGCTCGACCGACGAAGTGATCATTGCGAGGCACCGGCGTGTCGCGGAGGCCTTGGCTCGGTCCTTGGCTGCGAACTTGAGTAGAGAAGATGCAGCAGCGTTTCTCGCCCTACACGGTGTGAAGCCACGGGTCACCCTGATATAGATTTGGATCGTCCGCTCTGCAGTCACCAACGACGTGCTTGGTACTTGAATTGGCTGGGTTTGGTCAGGACTTCATGGATGTAGTTGGGCTTCTCTGTTCCTTCCGCTACACTTCCGCCGATGTCCACTGTCACGCCGCCGCCGACTCCAGGCGACCTTGTTGGTCCCTATGTGCTCAAGGAACTCCTTGGAGTGGGTGGGATGGCGACGGTCTATCGAGCAGTTGATGACTTAGGCAATGTCTGTGCGGTCAAGATTCTCCACCCAGGAAAAGCGCAGACGGATGAAGTAAAGCGATTCGAGAGAGAATTCCTAGCCCTTCGTGATCTTCGACATCCGTCGGTTGTTCAGGTCTTCGAGGCCGGGGTCGCTGGAGACTATCCGTGGATAGCCATGGAATATGTCGATGGGGCCGATCTGGGCTCGCTGGTGGACCGGTGGACTGCCAACCCTCCTGCAGATCGATTTGCCCAAGCTGAGCGCATCTTTAGGGGGCTGTGCGCCGGGCTGACGTTGATTCACTCCAAGGGGCTGATTCATCGTGATCTCAAGCCGAGCAACGTAATGGTGACCTCCTCGGGTGAGGCCAAGCTCACAGATTTCGGTGTCGTCAAAGCGCCCGGTGAGTTCACAACCCAGCTCACTGTCGCTGGTAAGTTGGTGGGAACCGTGGCGTTTATGTCTCCAGAGCAGATCACTGGAGATCCGGTCACGCCGTCCTCCGATCTGTACAGCCTGGGTGCCGTTTTGTATGTGTTGCTCACCATGCGGCGACCCATCGAGGCGGACAATGTGGCTGGCTATCTGGCGCGTCACATCACAGAGACTCCGAGAACACCGTCTGAGCTTGACGGCAATGTTCCTCCGCACCTCGAGCGCATCTGTATGCATCTGCTCAAGAAAGAGCCTGCACAGCGCCCAGCTTCTGCCGCGGATGTCCTGGCTGTTCTTGACGGCGAGACGGTCGGACCAGAGCGGGCGCTTCACGGACGGGACCCTGAGGTCGATTGGTTCAATACCCGCTTGTCAGGCATCGAGCGTGGTGCGGGTGGCCTGGCTCTGGTTCAGGGCGAGGTGGGCTCTGGAAGAACCGTGCTGCTGGAAGCTTTTGTTGACATGGCCCGCGCTCGCGGAATCGCGGTTGCTGCGGCCAGCGGGGCACGGTCGGAGCTGGTGGGGCAGCTTGCTCGGCAGTTGCCTCATCAAGCAGCAGGAAGCGCATCTTGGATAGGGCTGGCTGCTGCCGCTGCACTCCAGCCCACAGTGCTGATCATCGATGATCTTGACCACATGGATACAGCTGCTGTGGCTGGAATGACAGAGCTGCTGAGGAGTCAGGTGGCCATTGAGGGCCAGCCGATACTGCTTGTGGGTGCGATCGAGGGTGATGTTGGCATCACCGCTGGCTTGAGTTCGGGTGCGGCGACGGGCCTGAACCCTGAGCGACTCGAGCTTGCGGGATTACAGCGGCCAGCAGTGATCGCTCTGGTTCGAGATCAAGGTGTCGCTGGAGCTGTCGGTGCCACGCTGGGTCGTCGCCTCGCTGAGGAGCTGGGCGGCAGTCCTGGTGCCGTGATCGAGCAAATTGGCGCCATGGTCCGATCTGGTTGGCTCGTTCCGACGCCGGATGGAGCACTTCGAGCCGGATGCACCATGGAGGCCCTTCGCAAGGACTCATTGCCGCTGCCTGAGCGCCTCAGGCAGCAAGAGGCGCGACGGATCGAGGGGCTCGGGCTGGACGCAAGACATCTCTTTGATGTGCTCGTTGTCCTTGATATGGAGGCGACGATTGAGCTTGTGGGTGAGATAGCTGCGCTTGAGGCTCACGCGATGGGCCGAGCCCTTCATGAACTCTCCGTGGGCCGACTCACTCAAGAGAGAACAGAGGGTGTTCATCAGATCGTCTCTCTGCGCGGTGATCGAAACAGAGAGGTCGCCTACCAACTGATCGCGAAAGACAAGCGATCTCAGCTACATCGCGCAGTCGCAGCATCGCTTCGGCGTCGATCACGGCGTCGCTCGGGTACCTTCGCGGAGGTCATTGCTAGCCATTTGCTGAGCGGAGGTCAGGTAGGCGAAGCCTTTCCTATGTTGCTGGTCGCTGCTGAGACGACACTGCGTGCTGGGAGAAACCGTCAGACGGTCAAGCTGCTGGAGAAGGCAGAGCGGGCACGAAGCACTGCAGCGACAGATCTCGAGGGCGGAAATCAGCACGGCTACGATCGGAGACTGTATGCGCTGTGGGGCAGCGTTCACTATCGTATGGGTAAGCAGCGGCAGTCGCTGGATTCCTGGCGCCTCAGTCTCGAGTCCGCACGGAGCGAGGGCGATGCTGAGGCTGTAGCGCGCGCGCAGGCCGGAATAGGTCTGGCACGTGTAGCCCTGGGGGATGTCATCGCTGCCAGCAGTGGACTCGAGCAAGCCCTGAGTCAGCTTCCGCAGGGTGATCCGATGTGGGCTCAGGCCGCAGAGGCTCTGGCGGATGCCAGACTCAGCCGAGGTGATGTGGATGGAGCCAAGCGTCTGTGGGCAGAACTGCTTGAGCTCGGCAAGGAAATGGGGGCCGGATCAGTTCATGCGCGCTCAATGGTTGGCCTCGGCTTGATTGCCTTGGTTCAGGGTCGGCTCGCTCAGGGTCGTGACAGCCTTGAGAATGCGGCCTTTAGGATGCGTGATCAGTCAAGTCCGCGCGCGCTGCCCTCAGCGCTGCTTCGGCTGGCAGAGCTTGCGCACGCTGAGGGGCGACTTGAGGTGGCGAGAACACTCGCGCTTGAGGCGGAGACTGTCGCTCGAGATCTCCCGCAGCTTCCGCAGTGTGTTGCGGCCCTCGGAATGACGGCCCAGTGTTTGCTGGACATCGGCGTTCCCCATGAGTCGCGAATGATTGCGAAGGATGCAGCTACACTCGCGAGAACACTCGGCCCTGTAGAGACAGACATGGCCATCAGCTGTGTGCTTCCTGCTGTGCGTGTCTTGGTTGCCCATGGTGCGCTCGAAGAGGCCAGCGCCATCTTGCCATCCACACCTCCATCCAGCGAGCAAGGAATAGGGATTGCAGATCCTGTAGGCGGCTTGCTGGCCATCAAGAGTCGAATCGTCTTTGAGCGCAACCCCATTGTTGCGGTTGCCTTGGCTGGACAAGTCGTCGAGCGTGCACCTGCAGCGCTCGTGTGGGCTCAAGCTCGTCACCTCTTGGATGCAGCCCACACCCTGTCTCTGGCCGGCGAAGATACCGCTCGCGGAACGATTCAGCGCGTGCTGGATTTGATAGAGGGTAAAGACTTCAAGCTGCTGGAGATGGAAGCGGGCTTGCTCGCGGGTCGACAAGGAATGGATCCAGTTTTTGCTGCTCGCGCAAACCAGACGTTCAACGTACTGGAACACCAACTCGGCTCTCCAGAAGGGTTCCGATCTCGCTGGTTCGATTGAGGATGCTGTAAAACGGCTGAGATTTGCTGTGACAACAGCAGAATGACCGTTAGAAACGCGCCGTGAGTGACAGCAACGAGAATGGCGCGGACGCGCTTCCAATTGAGATCTCGATGGGAGGTTTGACCCTCTCACCGGGTGACACCATTGGGCCGTATAAGTATGAGCGTCCGCTCGGGCGTGGCGGCATGTCCCATGTCATCCTGGGTCGGGATCCCGGCGGCCTGGCTGTAGCGCTCAAGATTCTGAAGGCCAATCGCTTCCACACGGGCTTGGCTCGCTTTAGGCGTGAATTCAGAGCCCTCGCGCGATTGAAGCACCCAAATGTCATTCGGGTCGAGAGCTATGGCGACATCCATGGTCACCCCTACATTGCGATGGAGTGCGTGGAAGGCACGGATCTCTACCAAGAGATTCGCGGGCTGCCGAGGACGGACCTCTCAAAGCGCTGGGCGCGCGTCGAGGAGGTCCTGATCGATCTGTGTCGCGCCCTTGCGTACATCCATCAGCGCGGGTTGATTCATCGCGATCTGAAGCCGAGTAACGTGCTGATCAGCACCGACGGTGTGTGCAAGCTCACAGACTTTGGAATCGTCAAGGAGCTGGACCCAGAGTCAGATGTTCAGCTCTCGACAACACTGGTCGGCACTTGGGCGTATGCGAGCCCAGAGCAGATCTCGGGGCGAGCACTCGACCATCGCTCAGACTTGTACTCCCTGGGTGTGATTCTCTACACGATGCTGACGGGTCGTAGACCCTTTGTGGCAAAGGACATGTCCGGCTATCTCAAGCAGCATCAGGCCCATGAAGCCACCCCACCCATCAAGCTCGTACCCGCCACGCCTCCGCAGCTCAATTCCATCTGTATGCGTCTGCTCCAGAAGTCTCCACGCAGCCGTTTTCAGAGCGCTCAGGAGATCCTGTACCAGCTTGAGCAGATCGACATGGAGGCCGGCACTGTCGATGCAAATGAGGTCTGGGAGCCCGTCTTGGTGGGCCGCGACCAGGCCGTTGATCAGGTTCGCGACTCGGTCGGGCGACTCACTCGCTCCGAGGGCGGCGTGCTCTTGGTGGAGGGCGGTGAGGGCAGCGGCAAGACACGCATGATGAACTTGGCACTCCACCATGCGCGATTGATGGGAATTCCCGTCCACAAGACGCGGATGGCCTCGGGCGCTGGATCCTTCGAGTCTGTGGTGTCTATCGGAAGGCGACTGAGTGAGGCGCTCGATGAAGAAGTCTCGCCAGAGCTCATCGAAGGTCTGAGTGCCTTTGTGAAGGAAGAGGGTCAGATCGGTGTTGATGCTCGCTATCAGCTCTTTGACGGCATGCGTGATGCCCTCAAGCGACTGCTCACGGATGGGCCCTGGATTCTCGCGATTGATGACTTCCATCACGCGCCAGGACCGCTGGTTGAGCTCCTTGGCTACATTGTTCGAAGTCTCATTGCCCGTGACTCTCTGCCGCTCTTGATTGTACTGACTGCACGGACGGATCAGCAGTTTAGGGTCATGGAGGGCGTCCGGGACGGGACATCCCTGTCGGTACACCCAGAGGTTGTACCTCTTGTGCCACTCGATGCGGTACAGGTAGGCCAGGTCGTCAGCGCGCTCCTCGGGGACGGAAAGGCTGCAGAAGATCTATCCAAGACACTGTGTGCGGAGACCGAGGGCAACCCCTTCTTTGTCGCCGAGTTTCTTCGATCCTTGATTCAGCAGGGTGTGATCGCTGCAAAGGACGGCGGCGGTCATCGCCTCACAGTCAAAGCAGTCGACCTGGCTGGTGGTGAGCTCACGATTCCGCAGAGTGTCCGTGCGATGGTGCGAAACCGGCTCATTCCGCTGGGCGCTCACCAGCGAGAGGTTGTTGATACCCTCAGCGTGGCTGGCAGAGAGGCCGATCTGGATGTCCTCCTGGATGTGTTCAATCTGCATGAAGATCAAGCGCTCGATGCCCTCGATGCGCTGGTGGATGTTGGATTGATTACCGAGCGTCGACTCTCTGGTCAGGTCCTGGTGGACTTCTCCCATCGCAAGGTCGGGGATGTGGCCTACCGAGATCTGGAGCCAGATTGGCGTGCAGCACTGCATCGCAGGCTCGCAGTCGCTCTGGAGATGAGGTCTGCCGATAATCCCATCATCTCGGAGGCCATCGGTGAGCACTATCTGCGTGCTGGTGAGAGCGGTAAGGCCTACCGTTATCTGGCGAGCACAGCGATTCGCCTCTGGCAGCGGTCGCTGACCGCCGAGGCTTGGGACATGTCGGAGCGGGCGCTGCTCTTGGCAGAACCTGCATCAGCAGATCTCTCAGAGGCAGACTTTGATCGTTCACGCATGGATGTACTGAGGGTCCGCGCCTATGTCACCTACAATCGGGGTGAGTGGGAGCAGGCAGAGCATGTCCTGGCGTCGCTGCATGGCGTGGCCAGTAAGCTCGGCGAGAAGACGCTGGCATCCGAGGCAACACTGGATCGCGGCGTGGCGCTGAAGCGTCTGGGTCGAGGGGATGCAGGTCTACAGATGATTGAGGAAGTCGTGGAGGCTGCCCGCACCAAGGGGGAGCGCGGCATGGTCATGGAGGGCTTGCGTCGTCTGGCTCTGTATGCGTGGGAGAATGGAGACCTCGAGGCCTGTGAGCGGCTTGCAAGCCAAGGTTTGCTGTCTGGAGCAGGCGCGGAGCTTGAGAACAGTCGAGCCGGGCTCTTGATCGTCTTGACGGCTGTTCAGGCTGAGCGTGGTGAGCTTGCTGCTGCAG
>Ga0315320_10004142_pt1 | contig 11883 bp, 9 predicted proteins | sample M140m21515metaG_FD_203458 | JGI IMG/M metagenome (GOLD analysis project Ga0315320, IMG submission 203458) | Ammonia-oxidizing marine archaeal communities from Monterey Bay, California, United States - M1 40m 21515 | ecosystem: Environmental > Aquatic > Marine > Coastal | place: USA: California...
CACCGCGCCACGTTGGCAGCGACTTGATCGTCACCGCCAAAAACGTATTCGCCGCGTTGGTTGAGCTTCAAAGTTGCGATTGCCATAGCATTTATTCCTTATGCTACGAGTTAGTAGATGTTCTGCTGAGTGCTATACATCTACACCTATATGTAGCGCTAAAAGAACTACTATTTAGCTCTGGTAGCTAAAAGAAAAAGTGAGGGCCAGATGGCCCTCACTAATCTTGCTACCTATCCGATGCAGCTTCAGCCGATGCTGCACGCATAACGTGCGGCTTCCGCAGCTGCTGATGCCGCTGCGTCCTCCTTCTGGCCTCGCAGAAGATGGTAAGCATCTGCGTGCAAAATGTCGTAGTCGTCGGTTTCGACGACCGCGCAGCCATCGCTCCCGACGGAAACGAGGCGGACGATCTCCACTGAGCGATAGTGCCCAGGGAATAGGGCGTGCGGAAGCACGCTAAGCTCCTCTCGCGCCACAGCGGGACGCGAGGTGAGCACGTCGTTCTGCCCGTGATTTTTACGGGTGATCACTACAAACTGATTTACCATAGCTTTATTCCTTAGCTACGAGAAAGTAGATGTTCTGCTGAGTGCTATACATCTACACTTATATGTAGCGCAAAACCACGGGTTATTTAGTACTGGGGGCTAAAGAAAAAGCGGGGCCCGAAGGCCCGCTTTATATTTGCTAGTCACTGGGATTAGAACCCAGTGACTTTGCACTTGTGGCTTACGCCCGCTCCGATCACGTTGCCGTGAACACTCTCGTGTTCATCCCCGGCATAACACAGCCGGTTCCAGAGCCGAATCATCGCCAGCTCGTTTTGCAGGCTACCGACAATTACCATTCGGTATCGTCTACCGCATCTTCCGGTGACGGTGTGGATAACCCACACGCGATTCGACTCCCGACGGTACATGCCGTCGGGTCGGGTGTCCTCAATCCCATCTTCCTTAGCCAGTTGGCTGAGGAGGCGGACTGGCACGTTCGGATGAGAGGACATGTCCACCCATCCGCTATTAGGCCCATCGGACTGGTAGTGCTGTGAAATCACAGCTTTCTCTCCCATTGCCTCCCACTCTTGATTGATTGAGGGGGCTTTTGCGAAGAGGTTTTTGATAGTTGTCCACATAGCTTTATTCCTTAGCTACGAGTAAGTAGATGTTCTGCTGAGTGCTATACATCTACACTTATATGTAGCGCAAAAACAAGGATTATTTAGTTCTGGTAGCTAAAAGAAAAAGCAGGGGCCGAAGCCCCTGCTTTATAAACTACCGAAGGGTTGTTCTAGTTGAACAACGGCTCCAGCTCTTCAGGCTCTGGGATCGTGTCTGCTACCCCAGCGTTATCCAACTTCTCTAGTTCCTCACCCAGTGCATCAGCGAACTGATCCCAGGTGACACCGGAGTTAGCGAGGGCAATAGCCAACGCACGGAATACTTCGTTCCCGAGGGTGACATCGAAGTCGCCTTCGGGTAGGTCTAACGCATAAGCGTTGAACCTCTTAGCCATGCGTCGGGTCAGGGTGTTGTTGGCATGGTCTGCGAACAGTACCTTTCTCCACAGTGGCTCCCTGTCTACCCTAGGAGCCATCTCCGGATCCCAACCCTCGAGCATGTCCGCGACTGACTCCATAACTGGAGTAGCCAAGTCCACTGACGCCGACTTACGGGTGTTCTCCACCCCGGTCTCAAGCGCCTTAGTACGGGCGCTTGCCTCCCCGATGTTAGCGGCGCCCAGGAGGAGCCAGCTAGTCAGCATAGGCCGACTAAACGCAGCCCTAAGACTGACTGCGTCCTGTGCTTCAGGCACCTTCAAGGTGTATGCCAGTCGCTCAGGGCGACAGGCCACCTCCTTTCTGACCTTGGCGACAAGGTCAGCGTGTGAAGCAGCCTCCGATAAAAACGCGCTAAGCGTCCCGAACTTGGGACGCGACTGTTTCACCTGTGCCTCCGCATTGGGGCACATTTTGTGAAACTTAGCGAACGCGTTTTCGATGGTTTTAGTATCCATAGCTTTATTCCTTAGCTACGAGTTACGGAGTTAGTTTAGCGGAATGCTAAACGTATACAGCCTTATGTAACAGTTAATTGGCACATATTTAGCTTAGACATGGACGTTGTAAAATGCCCAGACAGAAGCCATCCCATTAGGCGAGCTGACCTTGGGACGTTTGGTGTCGTCGGGGTAGAACTCCCTAACAGCCTCGATAAGTGCCTCAGTGTCATAGACGACATTAAACAGTGGGTCAGGTGCATCCAGGTCCGCAACTTTAGACAGGTTGACTGCGGCGATGAACGGGTCTGCAACCAAGTCCATGACTTCCTGATCTTGGAAGGCACCGGCCAGATCTAACTCTGGAGGATTGTTCTTTAGGATAAGAGTCTTATTCTCGAAGCTATGCAAAGCATTCAGGAGGACGACGGGAAAGTCTTCACGACTATACCGGGTAGTTTTGATGCGTCCGCCAAGACCTTCAAAGTCTTCGGATATCAGAGTGGTAGTACGGACGTCTAGAAAGGGCAGATAATTCAGTACAGGAAGAACTTCCATAAGCTCTTCTTTGTTATCTGGACACAAGATGACATGTAGCATTTAGGGCTCCTAAGAAAAGGTAGCCCAGATTATGCAAAGCCTAAGAGCAGTAATCAATAGAGGATTACTGTCGTCCGTCTCTGTCACGAGGAGGTTTGCTGTACTCTCTCACGACGATAATCCCCCACACACTCCCCGCTAGAAACAAGCCGGTTACTAGCCATGGTACGTTAAACGCGGATGAAGCTACTAGCGTAATTGAATCGGTGTCGAACGTGGTGCTGAAGCCAAGCTCTTCGGATTTGGGAAGCGATCCAATAATTACGGCTAACCCTAGGCCAACTGTCAAACTAACGAAGACAGCCAGCAGCAAACTGGCTACTGCTCGCATAAAGTTGTAGAGTTGAACGATGGTTCGGTATATAGCTTTGAACATTTAAAAGACTACTAGAAAGAAGTGTGTGCACCCTAAGGGCTACCGGTGGTGCCTACAGTAACCCTATCGCCATTCACTGCGGGTTACGCTTCTTCGTCTTTAGGTGCTTCAGACTTAGGCTCTTCGGCATTGCATTTACATTGCCGTTGAAGTCCATCTTTGACTTTGTCCTTCAGTTTAGAAGCCTGGTCTTTAAGTGCTTCACGACGTTCAGGTTTGCGCATAAGTAGAACTAGAGCTACAGCGCCAGCGATCAAAAGTAACATTCCCAAGGTGGTGCCTCCGTTGGGTAGTAGAGAAAAGAAGAGAGGGTGCCTACATATAAGAATAGCATAAAGTGCTAGGGGCTAAAAAAAAAGAAGAGAGCTATAAAACTCTCTTCTCTCTCTGCTATCCGCGCCGGGGATCGCTGCCCCGGTAGAGAGCTAATGCAAGCTCCCATAATTCGTTATTGTTATTATCCATAGCATTGTTCCTTATGCTTAAAAAAGAATTAAAGTGCAACCCAACCAATGGCCTGCATTAACATCGCCGCCAGGAAGGCGACACAAAGTACGGCCAGATAGACTCTGGCCTGGTCATCGTTATTGATCACAGCGATTCCTTGCTGCTAGTGTTATCGTCCTCTGCCACCATTACCTTTAATGGTGGCTAAAATCCCAGCCAAGGGTTCGACTTCGGAGTAGCTGTGCATAGTACACTCCCGTGTATGTGGTGCTTAAACATCTACACTTATATGTAGCGAGAAACTAGCGATTATTTAGCAGGCAGAAGAACAGTGCCTGTGCCTACTGGCTTGTCGGTTTCCTTAGCTACTTCTTCTTTCTTTTCGGGCTTGAACTCGTGCACCTCTAAGTCTCTGTCGTTGTCGATGTATTTCTCAACGAAGGCTTTGAGATCGCCAAGGTCATTACCAAAAGCCAGGGGGTCAATAGTACTATTTCCGCTGGATGGGACGTAAGAAGATACCAGACCAAGCAGACGTCCTTTGGAGTCAAGGACAGCCCCTCCTGAATCACCGGGAACAATACGTCCACGCATGCGACCGTCTTTCTGGATCTGCATAGCAGTGACACCGAAGTATCCACCGCCAAAGCCATAACCGAATACCCAGTCACCTGCTTTAGGCTTTTCGTCAGATAGACGGACAGGCTTGATGTCTTCTACTGCTTTGTCCAACTCAAGCAGCGCCCAGTCGCGGTCAAAGTCGATAGCGTCTAGTTTGCAACCATAAATGTTGTCACCTATCTTAACCTCCATTTGAGTAGAGCTAGTGATACAGTGTGCACAGGTGACTACGTGTCGTGGGCCAACAAGTACGCAAGAGCCCATGGTGTGCCCGGTAGATAGGCCAAGTCGAGCGTGATACGACTGTCCTCTTGTCATGCCGATTTGCAATCGACCTTCATGGGGGCATGGCTGCTTTGCGTAAGCAGACACGGCGATTAAGAGTGCAAGTGCTAGCGCAGAAACTATGCGTACGAGATTGACCTTTGACATGATGAGAAGTCCTTTCCGAGAATTGATTCTCGGGCTTGAATAGTTGGTGTACCACTCAAGTAGAAGGACTATGCGTTCATGTGCCAAAAAGAAAGATTAGCGGTTTGCAATTCTTTTTGCAACTTTAATTAGGTTTTCTTTTCCGCATTTCCACTTACGAAGACTTAAAGCCTTACGTGTAGGCTCTCCATTAGGCTTTTTCATGGGCCCTTTGTTACCTTTCATACGTGCGCAGAAGGACTTGCGGCGTTTCGCAGCCTTACCACCTGGCTTAACTTTTCCTGTAACAGGAGCTTTAAGATCAGAACCTGGGTTTGCTCTTTCGTAGCTTTTACGGCCTTTAGCGTTCAGTCCGCCTTTGGAGTTCTTACCTTCTGATCGCTGCCATGCAGGAGATTTCTTGGCTTGTTTAAAAATACTAGCAAGTTTGTACATATCGCACCTAAAATGGGTATCTAGAATACCCATACTGTAGCTGTACCCGTATGTCCACCAAATGAGCTCAGTCGCCCTTGTAAAGCGATCTACCTAAAACTGGACATATCACAGGGATATCTAGGCGGGTACTGATAACGCGCGCCTGGACTGGGCAGGATTCGACATAGAGGTGGCAGCCCAGGTCGGCTAGCCTATCGGCCTTCCAGGAGCCCATACAGTTGCCCTGTCGCTCCTCTTTGGTAGACCAAGGCCCCATAATTAGGTTCTGTACGTTCATGCCGTGACGCTGCAGCCAGTACTGACAGTACGGCCTGTACTTCTCTAGCCTAGCGGTAACTATGAATTTGATGTCAATAGGATTGGTAACTAACAACGGTTCCATTTCCATCATGGTCTTGGTGTACAGCTTACCGTCGTCATCTTCCTCTGCTGTGAAGTCTCTGTTAAGTATCCCATCCCAGTCACAGCCCAAGTTCATCACTTCATTAAAGTACCAGCTGCCCGGCCAGTTCCACTCGAACCAATGAGGCATAGGTAGTGTCTTGTGCCAGACCTGCAGCAAAGGCAGGGTTGCAGGTGACGCATAGATGGCACCGTACTCTATCTTGCGCTTGCGGGACTCATTTGCCAGTTTGGACTGTACGTTAGTTATGCTTTTACCACTAGCACAGGAGTCCTCTAGCACTAGTAGTTTCTCCTTGGCGATCTTAGGTTTAGCACGCTGCATCCGCAACCCACCGCCTACTGTGCCAATACCGTTACCATCAAAAGAATACAGCGGTAGGCCTAAGAATACTGCTACCTGGCTAGCAACGATCATGCCACTGCGAGGAACACCTACAATGCCCGTGTAGCCTCTATGCGTTATTGAGCGAGCAAAGCTGATCGCATCAAAACTAAGATTGGAATAGGTCAGATACGGACCTCGGGCGTTGTTTTCGTTCCAAGTGTGCACGGCTTCCTCCAAGTAGATAAGTAGTACCTAATATTACCGGCACTTGAGTGGGGTGCCAACATAAGAAAAGCCGCCCCGTAGGGACGGCTTCAAGTTTTACACTAGGGGCTAAAGACTAACTTAGTCCGGGAATTGTTACATTCACAATATCGTTACTAGCCATGCTAATCATATTCAGCTTGGTATAGTTCTGATCAGAAGGAATCACTTGATTCCTAATCATGTTCGAGTACGAGTCATTCGTACCGTCACCCATTAGCCAAACTTGAGTACCGTAGCTTGCAGTAGCACTGCCAACCTGGAAGTTGTATGACACGCCAGTATTCGGCGGTTGCCTGAAAGTGTTACCAACTTTGTAGTCGGTTATCCATTTAATAGGGTCAGTCAACATATCGTAAGCCTCTGCATCAGTAGGCATCGCTACACCGCACTTGAGCGTAGTGACAACACAAGAGGCAACGCTACCGTGGAAGTTACGGTTTCCACCGCGACCACCAACATTGAATTCACCTGTAATAGGCCGATCCATGCGACCACCTGTAGCACTCCAAGGACGACTTGTTGTGTTAGTGGTTAGAGGGTGGAGATTACCCATTTGTGGCAGGTCGTTAGTTGCAACCATCTTAAAGTCAAAGCAGTCAGCCAAGTTAGCAGCTGTTGCGTTAGACCCACTTAAACGAGTGCCGTTAAATCCAACATAAACTCCCCACCAGCTACCAACGCTAAGGTTGTAACTTCCACCAATGTTAAGAAGCTCAACTTCGTTAATAGCACCTGAGCGCCCCCAACCAAACACAACAGTGCTAGTGTCAGGACCAGTAGGCTTCAAACGAAGATATACGTTATCATCAGTACTGCCAGCACCTTCGCCTTGGTTCCAGATATGCTGAACGCTTTGGTTGCCATCTTGCCTAAACACACAGGCAACTGCCCACGGGTTAGCGTATGATGAGTTAGATGTAGTACCTGAACCGTTAGCATGCTGTGCTGTAACAGTCCCGGCAGTTGTTGATAAAGGCATAACCCCCGTGCTGTTGTTTGCCATCACAGCACGCTCGTTACTACCGCTAAAGTCAAGGGCTTTAGAAAAGGTAGTCATACTTGAGGCTGGAGGTGTAGGTATAGAAACTTCAGTGAGTCCTGTCCAGTCAATCTCGTCACCATCAATAGCAGCACCACCGCTGGTTGTCCAAAAACTCATTACAACATCAAGGCTAGAGATGCCATATCCTTGTTCACCAGTCTGCCCTTTATAAGAATTCCAATTACCATAAGTAACGGTACTCTCGTCTCCTTGAGAAACGCCGCTGCTTCCATTACGTCCCATCGCAGCTCTAATATTATTACCTGAGCCTGTCACTTCCAAGAAAGCACAAGCTGTTTCCCATGTGGATTGACTACTCATAGACATATAGCTACTAAGTTGATTATTGGAACCAATCCACATAGTGACGGTGGAAGCACTACTATTCCAAATACCAACAATGTAGAGATTACCTTTGAAGGTTTCATTGCCAGCTGTGCCTCCTCCCGCAGCAGCACCATTACTACTTACTTCCCTAGTATTTACCCAGTTGTCACCTTTAAGTCCAATTGCAAAGGCCGTTTGATTTCCACGAGCTTCACCAAAAAGGTCAGCAAAGAAAGCATTATCAAGGACAAGTCTTTCACCAGCACCCAATGGCTCATCAAGACTAATCCAACCATGTTCGCCAGCGTCCATTGCATTAGTGCCAGTCTGATTAGCTGAAGGCCCTTCCAAGTCTATGCCTGTTACATCAACGCTATATGTTGAACCAGCAATGGTGAGGGGAACGTCTGCGTAAGAAGTAGAAGTTGCTCCATCGGTAAATGTGATCTTCTTCCCAGGGCTCACGTCACTAGGGATCGCATACTGGAAATGGGCTCCAGAGTATCCTGCTCCAGCTCCCATTTGAGTCAGCCCATCGTTACCCAAAATGCCATTGCCGTTCTCGTCAACAATGTTAACTATATCATTGGTCTGCAGCGTCGTTCCGTCCAAGTAGAACTTGTACGTGCTGCCAGCGTTGAAGGTGACTGTATTGAAGTCAAGAACTGAAACGCCACCGTCCTGCGTGAACTTGATAGCGCCGCCTTGGTCTACAAGAGTAAACTCGTTACCAGCTAGGTTTGCCAAGACATTGATGGTGATAGTGCCTTGTACCGAGCCAAAGTTGTTCGCCTTTGTCACGTTGATGACGTGCTGTACTGCTTGGCCATACCCGTTAGTAATATTCTCGGCTGTCCCGATGATCGCGAAGCCGTTGTCAGCGTAGCCTGCTGGTACGTTTGTGAGGTTGAACGTATCGGTCATGCCAGCAGCTTTGTACTGGATGTTGATCGCACTACCTTCCTGCACGTTGTAGGTGATGTTGTTAAACGTAGGCAAATAGTTTGAGTCGTCGCCAGTTGGAATCTCATTCCATACTACGTTAATGCTGTTGCCAAACACCCCGCCCTGCGGAGCTGAAGTGCCAGAGTGGACTCCAGATGTACTTGGCATGTACCAAGTGTTGCCGCCGCTGTTGTAGGTGTCGTCATCAAAAGTATGGGTATGGCTTGTACCCCCTCCGCCTTCTACCGAATCAATGTAGTTAGCTTCTGCTTCGCTAGCGAACAACGGGTAGAAAAACTCCCCGTCAGGCGATTCAACGTACCACCAGCCGGTGAGTGTTGCGCCCGAATCCTCAGCAGACATGTCGTACTTGACAAGAACAGGGATGCGGCTTGCGTCGTGATCGTTTTCGTTAGCGCCCAGGTAGATGTGCTGCGCACTTCCATCAAAGGGGACAACCTTAGTAGCCATTAACACGTTGTCAGTCTCATGCCACAGCTCGACTGTGTTGTCGTTCATGTAGCGAAATGAGATCAAACCAAGATTGACGCTTGATTGGCCATATCCAACATCGGTTCCGTCGCCGTTAGGGTTGTAGCTATTGGCGGCGGATGTGTTCCATGTCCAGTCAATACCGTCGTCTGTAGCAGACTTCAGGATCTCTGAGGTGTTGTAGAACAGTCGAGTAGTTACCAGGTTCTCTGCGCTGGACTGGCCGATAGGAGTACCTGTGTAACCGAATCCGATAGTCTCGTGCCTACCGAAGTAGCTCAGGTTTAAGGTGATCTTCTCACCTGGACTGAAGCTCATGCGGCTGCGAAGGACAGTAGATTCCTCGATACCACCACTCCACTCGCCGCCCAGATTATCGTCTTCATCTGCAACAACTTCCCAGGTTTCAGTACGCTCGGTCATCACAGGGAATGAACCCTCGTTAAACGATGCCCACTGAATCATGACGGATGAACCTGCGATAGTAGAATTGGACTTACCAATGAGCGTGTATCCACCAGATACAACCTCAAACAGGTACAAGTACCCGTCTACGCCAAATCTAAGTGCCAACTGTCCGTTGGTAACGTTGTAATACCCAGCTATAGCAGAGTTCTCTTCTAGGGTAACTCCACTTGAGCTGCCCTGGCGGAAGTTATTGCCACCAGTTGTGGTGCCATGATAGTAGAAGCCTTGTGCCCAGTTAGATGCACTCAAGGCTGCTGAACCTGCCTGGGCTGTCTCAGCTGCTCCCCATAAACCAATCATGAAGGAGATCGTAGGATTCAGTGTCCAGATGAACTCATGGCCTTTCTCTAGTGCTTCACCATTATAAAATGGATTGTAAGCTCTATAGTTGTTTCCAATTGTTGCTGTTGGGATTTGAGTTCCTGCTTGAGAACCATAAGATATATACCAGTTATTGGCGATTGCAGGCAGTGAACCACCTGAAGACGCGTCACCGTTAACTCCAACCTCAGATACCAGGAAGGACTTGTAGTTAACCAAGTCCATATTGAAGGCAGCGTTCAAGCTATCGTTAGCTGAGTTAATGTCGTTTCCGGCAACTACACCATTGATGTAGACATTTCCAAAAGACAAGCCACGAAGCTGAATCTTGTCGCTAGACCTCTGAAGGATATCTACCTTGCCATTGACTACATCGGCTTGCAGTTCGTTGATGTGGTAGGTGTTTATTACATTCCCGCCTACCCCTTCGTGCAGGGCAACAGTCTGCTTCAACGTATCAACGACGACATCCACAGAAGGTACTTCCATCACATGATTGCTGAATGGAAGCTCAGCGTAGTTACCTGCCAGAGGGGCCTTAACAGCTCCAAAGCCCATTGATTGATATGAGTTATCACCAAAGGACAGGCGCAGGTTGCTGATGTCCACTTCGCTAAGGTCGATGGCATAGTCCTGGCCAATGAACCCAACATCGTCAACTTTGATGATGTTCTTAGGGTTATCAACCAATCCGCCGACGTCTGAGCTGATCAGGAAGCCTAACTTTTCAGTGTTGGAACCAAGTCCAGTGTAGTGAACCTGGGTATCCAGGATCTCAGCGATAAACCTAGCAGCTGAGTCCATCGTAATTGCGGTGCCAAATAGGTCGTAGGCCTCGTTGATCTGAATCGAGGCTTTAGCGTCACCTGGGTTACCGATACCGTTGTATGCAGAACGGTTGTTGTCGTACAAACCACAGTCACGCAAGGTAGCGTTAGCTGATCCCCAGAAGCAGGCACCAGCGTTCCAGTTACCTTTGACTTCGTTCTGACTGAACTTGTTGTTGATGCCACCGATCATAAGCAGACCGTTGTTGGCGTTGTATGCCGACAGGTTCATGCTTACTGTGATGTTTTGGCAACCGGAGTAGACTCCACCTGCAGCCAGGTAGATTCCACTCTCGATGTTCTCGTAAACCTGGTTACGAGTGATAACGCCTGCACCGTTCACACCACAGTCCTGGACTCGCATACCGCGAAGGTTGTGGTGAACTGAGTTACCTACTAGGAATAACTTGGTGACTAACTCAATTCGCATGGCTCCACCATTGGAGGCCGCAGTGCCAGCGTAGAACGCCTGCAAGCTGGCTGTGTCTGAGTCATAGCCCAGTAACCCAGATGCTGAGGAGTCTAGGATCGTATGTAGGGCGGTCTGTCCCCACCCGTTATTGAACAGTTCGCAGTTCTCCAGTTTGACTTCGGCAGCACTCTTAACGTGGAGTCCGTACTCGCCCGCGTTGGCAAACTGAATGTTATTAAAACTGTACGTCTGGGTACATGAAGCCGATGACTGATGAACCAAGTTGCCATTAGTACTATCGTATGTAGCGTACTTAATAATGGTTTCGTCGCTACCGTAGAAGTACAGTGACTTGTCATCCGGGAGCGTAATCTCCGAGGTAATCTCGAAGCTACCGTCGAGGAAGATAGAATCACCGTCGTTTGCGGTATTGATAGCCGTTTGGATGTCGGCGTAAGGGTACAGGATAGAGCCGTCTTTAACTGCTCCAACGTAGCCAGCCTTTACATAGATATCGTGCACCTTCAGAGATGACGTCTTGATATCCGTCTGGGTAGCTTGGTTCTCAGCTACGTGGTCGTAGCTAGTGCCGTTGAATACTAAGATATCGCCTACGTTCTTACCGTTGCCAGGTACAGTTACGCGGTAGAAGTCACCAAGAGTATCGGTACCAGTTGGGAGAGAAGGCGAGTCTGCATCTGCGTCGTAGGAACCTTTGTATGTCGATCCGGTAAGCAGGGCGTCTAAATCGCTCTTCAGAGCAATAGGCTCATCAGTAAAGAGCCTGTGCAGTACGTTGGTCTGGTATCGCAGAGGATCAGCGTCACCCTCACATACCTGAAGAATGCCGCCAACAACCTCTTCGTTGTCCACGACGCTAACCTTGTAGATCGAAGCACGAAGAGTAGTGCCAGCTTCAATGTCAAGTGGTTGGTCGAAGTACCAAGTAAGGTCTTCGTTAATAGCCAATCCACTGTGCTCAAGATATTGGACGTACACCTCAATGCCGTTAACAACAATGGCATACTTCAATTGCTGCGTTGGAGGTACAACTTCCGCAATACGACAAGTAATACCTACACCACTAATATTAAACGGGAAGAAGTTGTCCCCATCGTAGCCGATAGCGGTGTCGTTTAC
>Ga0315320_10004144_pt1 | contig 11880 bp, 11 predicted proteins | sample M140m21515metaG_FD_203458 | JGI IMG/M metagenome (GOLD analysis project Ga0315320, IMG submission 203458) | Ammonia-oxidizing marine archaeal communities from Monterey Bay, California, United States - M1 40m 21515 | ecosystem: Environmental > Aquatic > Marine > Coastal | place: USA: California...
GATGCCGTCGCCCAACTCATAAAAGCCTGGAACCTTGATTTCAAAATTTTGGTTACTGGCTACGCAGACCCAAACGAACGTAGGCCACGCCGGACATCAAGTGGACGCGCAGAATTGGTCGCCGCAGCGCTAACCGGCCGTGGCGTTCCTTCGGATCGTTTGATTGTACTTGGACGCGGCGAGGAAGCCCCCGTTGCGCCGCCGGGTGACGCTGCAAATCGCAGGGTCGCGTTTGAAATCGCCTGGCGGTAGTCTGCTACATAATAATTGTTAGAAATTGCCGGGAAGTCTCTAGACCTATGGTATCGGTCACACGCAAAGCTTGTCTGCTCGGTGAATTCTCCGTTGGCTAAGCCTCGATCGCACGACGCTATGTGACCGGAACATTCGCGCCGGATTATCACGCAACACTTGGCGTCAATATCTACAAATTCGCAGACGCCTGGACCTCCGATGAAGGCCAGGACATTGAAGCCAATCTATTGATCTGGGATATCGAGGGCGGTGAATTGGCCCCTGGCTTGCAGGAAAGCTACATAACAGGTGCTACCGGAGCGCTAGTAGTGGGCGATATCAGCCGTGCCGTAACGCTCGATGCGATGGCCGGACATGCGCAGATGTTTGCCAGTGAGGCACCAGGCCGCCCCCTGGCTTTCGCGTTGAATAAGGCGGACTTAGACGCTGCACCAGAAACAGATGATCATGTCTATGCCGAAGACATCACATTTGAATACGCACCAGAAGCGGAAAAAACGGAGTTTGTTGCGGATCGTTGAGCCATCCGGCAAATCGCATCTAACCTGCTCTCAAATGCTGCAAAGTTCTCACCGAGTGCTGCGACTGATCGTATTTAGCTCACAACCTCAGCTGATAGCCTAACAATTACCGTCACAGATAGCGGACCGTATTCATCACTGGTGAGAGTGGCGTCGGCAAAGAACTCTGTGCGGAAGCAACGCACAATCTGAGTTCGCGCCGCAAACGTCCGTTCATTCCCGTAAACTGCCCCGCAATCCCACGCGATCTGATGGAAAGTGAAATTTTTGGCCATGTGAAAGGCGCATTCACTGGGCCATCGCAGATCGGGACGGTGCCGCTGCGGCTGCAGATGGCGGCACCCTGTTCCTTGACGAGATTTGTGAGATGGACCCGTATCTACAAGCAAAACTGCTACGATTCCTGCAGTCCATCACATTCACGCGGCTAGGGACAGAGAAGCAGCAGAAGGTCGATGTCCGCATCGTTTGCGCGACAAATCGAGATCCCTGGGCAGAGGTGGAGGCAGGACGATTCCGTGAGGACCTGTTGTATCGCCTATACGTTCTGCCGATTGAGGTCCCCCCCTGCGCGAGCGTGGCCAGGATGTCATTCGGATCGCAGAAGCCTTACTTGCAGATCAAGCTGCAGAAGAAGGTAAGGCAGCCTGTGAGTTTAGTGCTGACGCCCGCACTCTCCTGCAATCCTATCCTTGGCCTGGTAACATTCGTGAGCTGCAAAATGCTGTGCGACAGTCCGTGGTTATGCACAACAAACCCGTCATCACGGCGGCTATGTTACCCACTCGGATTCAGAAGCTCGCAGGCATTTCACCAATAGAGGCCGCAACAAACGACATTGAACCCACAATAGAGGCTGAAACCGCAGTTCAGTGAGTCTCGCATGAGGCTGCCCATGCAGAACCGGCTACTCCACTGTCACCCGAAGATATTCGGCCCCTGGCAGATATCGAACAGGAAACGATTGAGGGTGCGATTGCACTCTGCGGCGGTGACATTACGCAAGCATCCAAGCGCCTGGGAATTGCATGCGCTACGATCTACCGCAAACTCAAGGAATGGCGAAAAGCAGCTAGAACTGCAGCTCCTGCTGTGGCTGACTAGCCCAAAAATTCACGTGTCATTGGCATGAACGCATCAAGCCTATCGTGATGAACCCAGTGGCCGGCGCGCTCGATATTTTCGACGCGGGCATTATTAAAATTCTCGGCCCGCCCATCTTTAGATGGATCACTCGCCCAACTCTCTGTCCCGCGGACTAGCAGCGTCGGGCAATCAATATTACGCCAGAAATCCTTTATTTCATAAGGTGATAGACCAAAGGGTCGGTCCACCCGGACATAATTATCGAACTTCCAGCTATAGGTGCCGTCCTCATTCTGGTTCACGCCGTGAACGGTTAGATGCCATGCTTGGTCTTCAGATAAGTGCGCATTTGCTTCGTGCATTCGCGATGCGGCTTCTTCAATCGTGTCGTATCGGCGCGGCAAGCGGCCCGCGACGCCGCGCATCTGCTCAACCCATTTCTGCATCTTTTCAGGCGTTGAGTCCTTTGAGCGCTTCTTCATGCTCTCTGGCGACAAGCCAAGCCCCTCAATCGCGATGAGTTTCGTGACCTTGTCTGGGAATGCGCCCGCAAAGTTAAGCGTGATAGCGCCGCCAAGGCTATGGCCGATGATCGGCGCTTTCTCTAACCCCAAATGGAAGAATAGCTGCGCGATATCATAGACATAATCGGTCATGCGATAGACGCCGCCGATGAGCCATTGAGAATCGCCGTGGCCGCGCAGGTCGGGTGCTACGATGCGATAATCACGGGCCAAGTCTGTAGCGACCCAATCCCAATTACGGCAATGGTCACGACCACCATGAATCAATACCAGCGGCGGCGCATCCCGATCGCCCCACTCGACATAGTGCAGGCGGAGGCGCTGTGAAATATAGAAACGGGAAGCGGGGCCAGTGAGCGCGATGGTCATATCGGCGGTTCCAGGTGTTCCGTGCAAGGATCTACGCCATCCATGCCCCCCGATGGCCCAGCTTGCAAGCCCTATGCTATGCGCCGTCCCGCATAGCTTGCTGGCGCTTCTCAGCATCGCTGCCGCGGCCTGGCATAACCATCTGCGTTTGGGTGACAACCGCTAGCTTCTTGCCAGCTTCATTTGTGAGCACCGTTTGCCAGACCTGGGTCGTCCGACCAACATGGATCGGTGTCGCCTCACCCATGATCTTGCCGGGATTGGCACCCCGCAGGAAATTGGTTTTGCTTTCAAGCGTTGACGTAACCGATGCATCCGGCAGGTTCATAATGGCACCACGGGCACCAAGCGTGTCTGCGAACGCCATATAGATGCCGCCATGTACAACGTCGGAGCCATTTGTGTGCTCCTTTCGAGCCGTCATCTCAGCAAGAATACGGGTCTTTGAGACCTCGATGAATTTTACGCCGAGGGCATCAATAAAATTATCATAGCTCATGGGGTCGCAGTTGCTTTCAATGCTTCGGTTGTTTTTTCGGTCGCTGGCTTCAAGTCTTCTTCGCCAACGGGTTCATCTTGATGTTCGCCACGCACCACCGGCGGCGGCAGTAATTCTGCGTCCACCAATTCAGATTCACGTTCATCCTGGTGATCCTCAAGCAGCGCTTCAGCATCGACCGGGTTTGAGAGCAATCCTACAGGCACGTAGTTAGGACGGCGCCATTCCAGGGTATCGAAACCACCAGACGGACTAATCGCCGCCCATTTAACAACGACATCACCCGAGTCTGAGCACACCCAGACTGGATCAGGTGCAGCATTCGACGCCCGTGCCATCCAATCCCGTGCCGCCATACGGTCACCACCAGACGCAAGTTCAAGGTCTGCCATCAAGCGGCAGATACGAGCATCAGGACCGCGCTCCGTCAGGGGCAAGAGATGCGTATGCGCATCATCATAGGCACCAGCGCGAATTGCTTCACGGGCCAGCATAATGCGGGTTTCGATATGGTTCGGGTTCTTTTCGCCAAGCTTTTTGAACATTTCATATTGCTTGGCAGGGTCGTAAACGCTGATGACGCGTTCATATACGGACACGAGGTCTGGATGCGGGATCCTTATCCAAGCATCGTGAATAGCTTTTTCTGCCCGCCCATTGCGCCCATATGAGGATTCCATATCGGCATACTGAACAGCGGCCGGAACAAACTCAGGGTGTGACTTATAGGCTTCCCGCGCATAGGACAACGCCTTGTCTCCGTCCTTGGCTTCTGCCCGTTCGCGGGACGCTTCAACGTCGATCACCGCCCGCCAATGCTTTTCTTTTTCTTTCTCGACCAGCTTTTTCTTCTTCAAGCGGTCCAGCGTTTCGCGCGCACCTTCCCAGCGGGAAGACATGGCCTGCAGACGGAAGAGGTTCTCTAGAACCCAAGGCGTATCAGGTTTTGCTTCATTCGCCTGTTCCAAAAGCGTTACTGCACGGCGCAAATCGCCAGCTTCCCGCGCTTGCTCAAACAACCCTTGTAGACCGAGGAACTTTGTTTCCTCTTGTTCCGTCATTGCCTCAAACTGTTCAGTGGCACCTGCTTCATCGCCGTTCTTTTTGGCGATGGCAGCAGCCAACATGCGCGCGAGTGGCTGATCCTCAGACAGGCGCGCTTCGGCCCGTAGTGACTGGCGAGCGGCTTCGCGGGAATCCCCGGTAGCAACTGCGACCATGCCTTTCGTCAGCGCCTTGTAACCTTCTTCGCGGCGGCGAAGACCCATCCTTTGGTAGATATCTTTCGGCTTCCGCCAAAGCAGCCAAGCCAGAACATTCCAGACGACTAGCGCCAGCACGACCACAACCGTAGCCGCAACAGCAGCCTCGAACGGCGCATAGGGACCAAAGATACGGTCACCCCATGTCAACGTGACCGGGGCAGAGATGCCGCTCAACAGATAAACGCCCCAGATTACAACAGCGGCGATAATGAAGAAGATTAGTGCGCGAAACATTGTTTATGCCCCATCCGCAGCCGCAATCGCGGCCTTCTGTAGGGCGTCCAGATCATTACTTGCAGCGGCGGTCGCTCTCGCCTTTTTAAGCCATCCGGTAAACCGGGCTGCGCCTTCGCCTTCAAGCGTTTCCACTTCCTGGATCGCCTGGGCGATGTCGCCCTCCTGCAGTGCAGCTTCGGCTCGTGCAGCGACTGAGGCAGGATCATCCCCTTCCACACCCGCACCAACACGGCGCACCTTCAAGCGACCAACAACGCCACCTACGGCACGGTCAAGCCAACTATCCTCACCCGTGTTGAGCTTAGCTTTAAGCTTGTCCTGTGCGATGCCAAACGCGTGGCCTTGCATTTCGTCTGTTAGCGCCTCTTCGGTCGGTAGGCCAGTATTGGCAAAGCCAATCCAGGGCGCATCATTCAGCTCGGCGGCATCGGGCAAAGCGGCCTGAGCCCGACCAAGCAGAGTAGCGAAAGGCTTGCCGCTCGCAACGCCTGTCCGCAAATCCTGCAATGCTAGAACGGCTTCAGCGAGTGATACCGGGCCGCGCTTCGATGCCTTCGCTTCCAGCGCCGCCACCTGTTCGCCAAGAGTTGCGAGTTGTGCGGAAATCGCGTCCAGCCTACCACCGAGATCAGATGCGGCAGCGGTTGCTTTGCCTTCTGCAGCCACCGCAGCGGCCAGTGCTGCGTCTGCGGTTTCAGCTGCGGCTGCAAGCGCCAAGCCATCGATTGGATCACCTGCAGCTGCAGTACGGCTGCTCTTCACCAAGGCTGCCCTGACGGATGCAAGATTAGATGCAAGCTTTTCGACCGTGGCTTTCAGGCCTGCAGCAGGTTCACCGGCAATAGTTTGTGCCGCTTCCGCCAACGAAATGGCCTTAATGGCTGCGGCGCTCGCTGCTTTGGCTTCCGCGTCAGTGTCGTCTAAACGGGATTGGGTTTCCGCGATTGTCGCCTCATTAGCGGTAATCGACGCCGCGTTCGATTCTGCAGCTTTTCCGGCTTCGCGTGTGGCGCTTGCTTGCGCCAACATTTCTGGCGAATCAGCAAGCCCCATACGATCACGCAGATAAGTGGGATTGACGATCAGCATATAAAGCCCAGCCACAACACAGAGTGTTAGCAAGGCCAACCAGCCATATACCAGACCCCCAGGGCCGCGCTTAGCTTCAGCTTGAGCGGCATTGCGTTCCGCTTCCTGCTTATCAGCGGCACCTGCAGCCAACGCTAGCGCAGCAACGCCCGCCGCTGTTTCGGCAGAATGATCACGGGCTTCAGGCTCAGCCTCGCCGTTGACTTCCGCCGGTTTTTCTTCCGGCTTAGCATTCGAAGCTGTGGTCGCATCGGGGGTATCTGATTCGGAAAACTCAGCCTCTATAACCGCGTCAGGCGAAACGCCTTCCGGCGTATCGGTCGCGGCGGTTTCGTCCGGCTTAGACTCCGGTTTAGAACCCGGCTTTTGAGCGTTTTTCGCCTTGCCGCCTGATTCGTTGCGCTTACCTGTCATCGTCCGCCTCTAGCTCCATCAATCGGGCGCTGGCAAAAGTCTCAATTTCGAACGCCGTTTTCCCTATCCTGCTGCACTTGCAAGAGTTTGGCCAACAACGCTTTTTGCGTCGGTTCAGACACAGTATCTATCGAACGCCAAGGAAGGACGCGCAACTCGATAGCAACGTTAGCGCTAAGCGCTGTTGCTGCCGTCGCACGCATGTTATCCTCTATCCCCGCCGACTGCGCCAGCCTAACAAATGCCGCTGCCGTGCGCGGCGAAAAAAACGCCGCATGATCAATCTCACCATCCGTAAGGCGAGCCATGAGGCCCTGGGTGAGCGAACGCGCCTTTTCGGCCCGGTAGAGCGGTAAACGCGCTACTAAAAATCCAGCAGCCTTCAGCACACCTTGAAGATTCCCCGCCACAGATTGCCCTGCTGCATGAATGAGTAAGCCGGCGGATGGTTCCAACTCTGCTTGTACAAGGGCAGCAAGAGCATGTGCATGACCGCCAGCACTTCGAACTGGTGCAAAGCCTGCATCGCGCGCAGCCCGCGCAGTAGCGTCACCGACTGCATATGCCGGACAGCCAAGCACCCCATATGCATTGATAAACGCGCGGAGGCCGTTAGCGCTGGTGAACAACACGGCCTGCACTGCACTGTCTGGCAGTTGGGGGGCCTGTAATGGCTCGATACGCAGAAGCGGCTCAAACACGGGCGCAAACCCTATCGCCTCAGCTTCTTCAGCGAAGAGCCGCGCATCCTCCTCTGGCCGGGTGATCAGCAGTGTGGGGCCAGTCATCTTAGACTATTCGAAGACCTGGGCATCGCCTTCGCGACGGAGCTCGGCGCCTATTTCAGCACCCAAGGCTGCAGCGTCTGAAACTAAGCCACTGCGATTAGCCCGCCAGCTCTTTGTGCCTGCATCATTTGCTAGAAGGCCTTCGATGTGAATTCCCCCAGTCCCATCCAGAGTCGCATAAGCGCCAATTGGTGTGCGGCATGATCCATCAAGCGCGGCCAGCAGTGCCCGTTCTGCCATGGTGGTACCAACGGTTTCGGCATGATTGAGCGGCGCTAGTGCTTGCAACACCACCTCATCGTTCGCCCGGCACTCAACGCCGACTGCACCTTGAGCAGCAGGCGGCAGCATTACACTTGGTGCAAGGGTCTCGGTCGCAGTGTCACCCATGCCAAGCCTGTCTAGGCCAGCTTGCGCTAACAGAGTAGCGTCCGCCTCACCTTCCGCCAGCTTGCGCAAGCGCGTACCGACATTGCCCCGGAATGGTACGACCTCCAGATCGGGCCGGCGTGCCAGCACTTGCGCACGACGGCGCAGCGATGCGGTGCCGACTTTGGCACCGGTCGGCATGTCATCCAGGCCATGGCCAGATGCAGATATCCAAGCGTCACGCGGGTCAGCGCGCTCTAGGACTGCGGCAATCACAAATCCGTCCGCCAGAACTGTCTCGACGTCTTTCATAGAGTGCACAGCCAGATCAATCCGGTTGTCGGCCATCGCCTCCTCAATTTCTTTGGAGAAGAGGCCCTTACCGCCAATTTCAGACAGCAACCGGTTTTGCACTCTATCGCCGGTAGTGGTGATCTCCACGATCTCCAGCGCACCATCATCAGCCAATTGCGGCCATGCTTGGCGCAGCAGCGTTTCCACATGCCGCGCCTGCCAAAGCGCCAAGGGACTGCCGCGCGTGCCGATACGGAGCGGGCGGCGGAGATTGGATAATTCACTCATCCTAGTTTTCTAGCGGCGTGAACGCACTTGCGCCAGTAGCATCGGTGCAGGCACCCTTGCGATCATGTTGAAAGACGCATTTGGAGAAGCCGCTAATGACTGGCCGAATTTTCGATGGGCTGAAAGTAATTGACTGCGCCAGCTTTATCGCCGCTCCTGTCGCCGCCACGATTATGGGCGATTTCGGTGCAGAGGTAATAAAGATCGAAGCACCCGGCGGTGACCCTTATCGCTCCCTGCATCGCGGCCCTGGCATGCCTGATCTGGACTTCGATTATGCCTGGTTCGCCGATAACCGCTCCAAACGCGGCTTGTGCCTGGACTTAAAGCAGGATGCTGCCCAGGAAGCGCTGCACCGAATGCTCGCCGATACCGATGTGTTCATCACAAACTTCCCGTTTCCCGTGCGCGAGAAGCTCAAGCTGCGCTACGAGGACCTGGTAAAAACTAAGCCAAATCTCATATATGCTTCGCTGACGGCATATGGAGAAGACGGCCCTGAAGCCAACAAAACCGGGTTTGATTCAACGGCGTTATGGGCCCGGTCTGGCCTGATGGACATGATTAAGTCCTCCCCCGAATCGGCCCCTGCCCGCTCTGCGCCCGGTATGGGGGATCATCCGACGGGAACCGCGCTGTTCGCCTCCATCGCTATGGCGCTCTACAAGCGGGAGCGCACGGGCGAAGGCTCATATGTATCGTCCTCGCTGCTGGCGAATGGAACATGGTGGAATTCCTTCTATGTGCAGGCAGCGCTCGGCGGCGCTGATATCCCGCCGCGACCGCACCGGGATGAGTGGTTCAATGCGCTTTCAAACCATTACCAATGCAAGGATGGCCGCTGGTTCATCTTGGCGCTGGTCAACGAAATGCGGCAGATCGACAAGTTCATCGCAGCGATTGAGCGCCCTGACCTTTTAGAAGACCCGCGCTTCGCCACCCAGGACGCGCGCAAGGCCAACGCCGCCGAGCTCACCAAAATACTGGATGGCGTGTTTTTGGAGAAAGAATGGGAGGAATGGCAGGAAATCCTGTCGGCCCATGACATCACCTTCGGCGTCGTCCGCAAAACGGCTGATATCCCAGAAGACCGCACCTTCGCAGACGCTGGCGGCGTTGTAGATAGCGGCCCCAACACGCCGTCGGACAAAACAATAGGCAGCCCCGTATTCATGCGGGGACAGGAGAAAACGGAACCCGGACCAGCGCCAGATGTCGGTCAGCACAGCGATGAGGTGCTGGCGGAATTTGGCTACAACGCTGAAGACATCCGACGCATGCGCGCTACAGGAGCAGTGCAATGACGAAGGCACTCAACCCGGTCATCACGCAACCCGGCGCCGGCCGCGCCAATAGCGCCTTTGGCCTGCCGCGCAGATTCCTTGTGACAACCGCGCAAGCAGACGGCGCGTTTTGCACATTTGAGGAAGACGTGCCGCCCGGCGCTGGGCCGCCGCTGCACATCCACCTGAAAGAACATGAGTTTTTCTATGTCATGTCTGGCGTCATAAAATTCCGATGCGAGGATAAATATCTGGAGATGACGGCTGGCGGCACAGTCGTAATCCCGCCGGGCACCCGGCACACCTTCAAGAATATCGGCGATACCCCCGCCAAGATCATCGTGACGCTGACGCCCGGTGGCGGCGACGGGTTTTTCTTTGATATCGAAGAGCGTGGACTGGGGCGAGATGATCAAGCCGAAATCAATACGCTTGCAGAGGCTTACAATCTCAAATTTGTCGGCCCGCCGCTCGATTGAACCAGGACGAGGAGAACACCTGATGGATGACGCCAGGATCAAAGAAGCGCTGGAGCTGGTGTTCGGCGCGAACTCAGACCTTTATCAAAACCGCGGCTTTCAACGCCGCATCGGCTATGGCAGCCGCCCGGCCATCATCAACATTGATCTCGCCAACGCCTGGACGCGCCCCGGGCACGCGTTCACCTGCGTCAATTGTGATGAGATCATTGAGGCGACGAACCGGGTGCTCGCCCCTGCCCGCGCGCTCAAAATCCCCGTCATATTCACCACGACAGCCTATGCTGTCACCGAAGGCCCGAATTCCGACATGGGCATGTGGGGCAAAAAAATCCCGGCGGAAACACTTGTCGCTGGCTCTGAAGCAGTAGAGATCGATAGTCGTCTGGCTCCCCGTGCGGACGAACATATTATCGTTAAAAAGCGCGCCAGTGCATTCCACGGCACGATGTTGGCTGGCCTGCTGCGCGCGTGTGATGTTGATACCGTCATTCTGACCGGTACGACCGCCAGCGCCTGCGTCCGCAACACAGCCGAAGACGCGATCGCTGAAGGCTTTCGCCCAATTATCCCGCGCGAAACCATCGGTGATAGGATTGCTGGTGCTGTCGAATGGAACCTGTTCGATATTGATGCCAAATTTGGCGATGTGGAGCCTGTCGAGAACGTTATCAAATACCTGGAAGGTTTGAACGGAGCTCCGCGCACGTGACGACGCATCAACACCTACTCTCGCCCTACACACTTGCTGGCCGCACGCTCAAGAACCGCTCCGTCCTCTCGGCGACCGTTACCAACTACGCCAAGCAGAACCGCATCACGGAAAGCTACAAGAATTTCCTGATTGAGCGGGCGAAGGGCGGCGTTGCGATGCTGGTGACAGAAGTCATCGCTGTTGACCCTAATGCCATTGCGCAGCCCGCCGTAGTCACCGGCTTTGATCTGGTTAATGACGAGGATTTTCGGGACTTGGCCGCGCGTGTGAGCGCAGAGGGAGGACAGTTAGTCGGGCAGCTGTGGCATCCCGGCAAGCAGCAGCTTTGGGGTGCCACATCATCCCCAATGGGCGTTTCAGATCAGGCGGACGCATATTCCTGGGCCGTGCCGCGGGTGATGACGGACGCAGATATTCGCGCCGTCATTCAGGCGTATGTGGATGTTGCGTGCAATCTGGCAAAGCTTGGGTTTGCGGGCGTCGAGTTACATGGCGCTCATGGCTATCTGATCAACCAATTCCTATCGCCCTGGTCGAACCTCCGCGATGATCAGTGGGGCGGGTCTATTGAAAATCGCACCCGATTTGCGCTGGAGATTGCGAAAGGTATCCGGGAGCACGCAGGCGCTGGGTTCATCATTGGCTTGAAAATGCCCGGCACGGAGGAAACTGAAGGCGGCATTGATCCTGATGAGGCTGAACGGCTGACGACGGCGCTCGCTGCGCCAAAGCTGCTGGATTACTTCTGCTATGGTCAGGGCAACTTCTCGCTCAGCCTCGAATCCCATGTGCCGGACATCTACTATAAGCCCGGTCATTTCCTGGACATTCACGCCCGCATGCGCCGCGCGGCCAATGGTGCGGCCGTCATAGCCCTTGGACGGATCGGCTCGCCCGATGAAGCGGATGCCGCAATCCGCGACGGCAAGGGCGACCTTGTTGCCATGAGCCGAGCATTGATCGCCGATCCAGACTTCATCAACAAAACAGCAGCTGGCGATGCAGCAGCCGTGCGCCCGACCACGTTTGATAACGTCGCTTGGGGTTTGGTCCATCAAGGTGCACCGCTGCTGGATCACCTGAACCCGATGCTCGGCACTGATGTTGAAAGCGGATGGGCGCCCGCCCCTGCGAAAACGCCAAAGCGCGTGACCATTGTCGGTGCCGGTCCGGCTGGATTACAGGCTGCATGGGTCGCTGCAGCAAGTGGGCATACGGTGACGCTCTTTGGGCGAAGAGATGGCGGCGCACTGGCGCTTGAGGCAAATCTGCCCGGACGAGCTGATATGGCTAGCATCTTGGACTGGCAGACAAACATGGCAACACGTCACGGTGTCTATTATCGGCTTGGCGAGAGCGCTTCCGCCGACGACATCCGCGCAACCAATCCAGACGTCGTTTTATT
>Ga0315320_10004146_pt1 | contig 11876 bp, 8 predicted proteins | sample M140m21515metaG_FD_203458 | JGI IMG/M metagenome (GOLD analysis project Ga0315320, IMG submission 203458) | Ammonia-oxidizing marine archaeal communities from Monterey Bay, California, United States - M1 40m 21515 | ecosystem: Environmental > Aquatic > Marine > Coastal | place: USA: California...
AATTCCGAGTTTTCCAGTGTGCCGATTCGCCGCATCGTATTGTTTCCGCCGTGAAATTCACTTGTAAGCGACCGTTTAACCGCGATCAATCGCCATTTCGCTGGTATTTTCTGGTCGCATTGTTACGTCTCGGATACGAAGCCTCCAAGCCGCCCATTGCAGAAAGTTCGAGGAAAGATCGGAAAATAGGGTTTGATTAGGGTTTTTAGTGGCAAATTCCTCGCCGTATACGTTTCTTGACCCCACATGAGACTTGCCGGATCGCCGGACTGGTTAATAATATGGGGGTTCGGAGGTCATAACTCTGAGAGTGGCACCCCCACAATTTCAAACCGACCAATTCTCGTCTATGACGAAGGGTAATACAAACGATGGCAGTCAAACTGAGCGAACGAGCAGCGGAAGAGGTCAAGCGGTTCCAGAAAGAGCACAATTTCGGTGACGACATGGTACTGCGAATCGGCATTGCTGCAGGTGGCTGCAGTGGCTTCAGCTATACCTTGAACTTTGACGATGCCTTCGACGACAAGGCAGACACCAAGTACGAGTGCCACGGCGTGGCAGTCGTTGTCGATAAGAAAAGTGCCTTGTATCTCGACGGGACCACAGTCGACTGGTACGAGAGTCTGGAAAAGCAGGGTTTCACATTCGAGAATCCGAATGCAACGAAGAGTTGCGGTTGCGGCAGCTCGTTCCAAGCATAGCTACAAACCTGCGTGATCATCGCCAGACCGTCGTGTCAACAGACCGTCGTGCTGCGTGATTCACTGATTCAAGTCGAGGTAGAGTTGCACAAAGGCAACTCTGCCTTTTTTTGTGTCGACAATCGGACTCTGGTTACACCAGCGTCCCGCGAACACTCCCACCGTATCCTTTAGCAGTCTCACCACACCATGAATCGCTTCGCTCTGGCTGCCTCTTGCCTATTGTTACTCTGCAACGATTCTTTGGCGGCCAATAAGCCCAATGTTTTGTTGCTGTTGGTCGACGATTTGAAACCCTCATTCGGAGCCTATGGTGAACAATGGGTGCACTCGCCCAACCTTGATCGGCTCGCGGCGTCGGGTACCCGCTTCGACGCAGCCTACTGCAATCAGGCTGTATGTGCCCCCTCGCGAAACAATCTTCTCGTAGGATCACGCTCTACATCGACCGGCGTCTACAGCCTCGGTTATCACATTCGGCGAGCGATTCCCGATGTTGTCACACTTCCGCAGCATTTCAAAAATCATGGGTACCATTCGGCTGGAATTGGCAAAGTCTTTCACATCGGTCATGGCAACATCAATGACAAGTTGTCGTGGAGTGTTCCTTTTCAGCCTGACAAAGTCATCGACTATGTGCTTGAGGAGAGCACCGGTGGGGAACTGACGCGAGAAGAGGCGTACTTCAGCAATCAAAAGCTGGGGCAGATCAAGTCGCTGCCACGCGGTGCCGCATGGGAGAAGGCAGATGTGAATGATGAAGCGTATGCAGACGGTCGCATTGCAACTGAGGGAATCAAACGCTTGCAAGAGTATCGCAAATCGGAAGAACCCTTCTTTCTGGCACTCGGTTTCACAAAACCACACCTTCCATTCTGTGCTCCGACAAAATACTGGGATCTCTACGATCGCTCAAAACTACCAACAGCCGCCTACACGCAGCCACCAAAAGACGCACCCAGATATGCAGGAAAAACTCTGGGCGAGCTGAATCAGTACAAACCGGTTCCTCAGGAAGGACCACTTTCGGAGAACATGACTCGGACGTTGATACACGGTTACTACGCGTCACTCAGTTACATGGATGCTCAGATTGGACGGGTGCTGGACGAACTTCAACGACTTCAATTGCAGGACGACACAATCATCGTCCTATGGGGCGACCACGGTTATCACCTGGGCGATCATGGCACATGGACCAAGCACACCAATTACGAACAAGCCAATCGCATACCGTTAGTCATCGTTGCACCAGGTACCACCCGCGCGGGAACCTCGAATCAATCCCCCGTCGAAACGGTTGACGTCTACCCCACCCTTTGTGAATTGGCGGGACTGCCAGCTACCGAGGCTCCTCAGCCGATTGATGGCGAGAGCCTGGTTCCGATTCTTAATGGAACTGCCGATTCGGTTTCAGACCACGCTTACCACTGTTTTCCGAAGGGTGGAAAAATGGGCCGAGCCATTCGGACCCAACGCTATCGGATGGTTGAATGGAAGCCGATGCGATCCTCTGCACCAACCGAGTATGAACTCTACGATTACCAAACCGATCCTCTCGAAAAAACCAACCTCGCTTCAAAAATGCCAAAAGTCCTCGAGAACATGAAAAAGATTCTCGCACAGCATCCGCCTGCCATGAAGCCACGCAGATAGTCTGAGCTACAGATAGTCTGAACGACAGGCAATCGGAACGATTCGAGGTCTGCAGGAAACCCACAGGTGCGAAAGGTTGCACGAATCAAAATAAGCTGCAATGAATGAGCAAAGGAACTGCTCCACTTGAGCATGGCTTCCACCTGAGCCTTGCTTGAAGCTCAAGCCAACCGTTTCATCGCTCGAACCAAAGTTCGCGTGTCGCAAACTCGACGCTGTTGCCGGCAGGGTCCCGACAATAAATCGAGTGACCACCCATTGGCCATTTGATTTCGGCTTCGATCGCAATCTTTCGGCTCTCAAGATGTTCACGAACCGCATCCACTTGTCTTGGCAAAATTTCAAAAGCGAAGTGTGATGGTCCAGCACTGCCATGCTGGGGAATCATTTGATCGCCAATCAGAACGGTGCCGCTCTCTGTCTCACGCGGATTAAAAATCAGCAGCATTCCCTGCCCTACACGAAAGAACACGTGCCTTCCCGGCTCAACAGAAACCACCGTTAGTCCGACCACCTGTTCGTAAAAGTCACGAGCTTCTGACAAGCATTCACAGTAAACCACAGTTTCCAAAATCCCTTGGGGTTTCCGCCCCATGGCGTCTTCGGCATGCTCCCTACCGTTTGCGGGTTCGATTTCCCGATCAACCATGACCAATCACTTGTACTTTCATAAACGGCAGCCAACTTCACACCATCACGCGATGCTGATTACGCTCTCCGGACACACACCCTTGATTACTCAAGATAACATTAGAAACTTAATGTCGATGGACCGCGACAAAAGACCAGTATGATATCCCTCACCTGGCTATTCGATCCAAGACACAATTATTTCCACCTATTGTTCCACCTCATCAAACTGAGTCTCCTATGCCTCTGTGCCAAATGCGTGTCGCCTTTGCTGTGACCCTGTTTCTGTTTCCTTTGTTGGGCGCCACCTCATCAGTTTCAGGTAAAGGTCCACTCAAGGTATTCATTTTGGCAGGTCAGTCGAACATGGAGGGTCACGCCAAAGTCGAAACATTTGATTACTTGGCCGATGACCCAAAGACTGCTCCGCTGCTTGGGAAAATGCGTGATTCATCAGGAGAGCCACACACTTGCGACGGAGCATGGATTTCCTATTTCACTGGCTCTGGCGACAAGAATGGTGAGGGGCACGGGCGTCTTACTGCCGGTTACGGATCTCGCCGCAACCCCACTGAGGATGGTGGCAAAATCGGTCCTGAATTTACCTTTGGCATCACGATGGATGATGCTTTCGATGAGAACGTACTGATCATCAAAACAGCATGGGGTGGTAAGTCGCTGTTTTATGACTATCGCCCGCCTAGTGCTGGTCCTTACCAACAATCTGAGGTTGATAAGGAACGGGAACGTAATTCACCGGAAAACGCCGGACATTATTACCGCCTGATGATCAAGCACATCAAGTTTGTGTTGTCCGACATTGGACGCGTTTGCCCGAATTACAAATCAGATGACGGCTACGAAGTCGCCGGTTTCGTCTGGTTTCAAGGTTTTAACGACATGGTCAATCGAACCGCCTATCCCGAAACAGCGAACGATACATCCACCAATCGCTTCGAGGCCTATACCCAAAACCTGGGGCACTTGATTCGTGATATCCGAAAAGACCTCAAAGTTCCGGATCTACCGGTAGTCATTGGGGTGATGGGGGTCGGGGGTAAAAATCCGAATGAGAAAAATGCTGAATTTCGAGACGCGATGACTGCCACTGCTGACATCGCTGATCTTCAAGGAACAGTAACGCCCATTCAGACCTCCGAATTCTGGGACGCATCCCTCGCGGCGATTGATGACAAACGTGGAAAGGTTCGCCAGATGCGATACTTACTTCGCACACAGAACAAAAACCATGCCAACAAAGATGGCAACATGACCGCACTGCAGCAACAAGAATTCGTGACACAATACGAGTCAGACTTGATCACAGCAGCAGAGCGTGCTCAATGGGAACGCGGTGCATCCAATGCAGGTTACCACTATCTTGGCTGCGCGAAGACCTTTGCCGTGATGGGTGAGGCGTTCGCGACTGCAATCCTTGCACAGCGAAAAGAGTAGCCGACAGGAAAAAGAGCGGGCATGCAGACAAGCGTTAGTCTCCGCAAAAGCATTCCCTGCGATAATTACTGCTTGAGTGGTTAACTACAGTCGCACCCTCAACGCAAATCAGGACTTAGTTTGGATTCAAAGAACTGAACTGATTTCTCAATCAATTCATCACGACTGTCCTTGGAACCACCAAATCCATGACCTCCACCAACCACTTTGTACAACGTAGTCTCGACGCCTGATGACTTGAGAGCAGCGTGTAGTATTTCGCTTTGGTTGAATGGCACCAACTGATCCTGATCACCATGGAGATGTAAAAAGGGAGGGTCTCCTGCGCTGGCATAGTTTGCAGGGTTAGCACGCTGTACCTTCTCAGGATTTGCCTGAATCGCGGCACCGATAAAACGAGACTCGGGCGAATCAACAGCGTCATGGTTGATTCTGCTGGGAAAATCATTCATGCGAAGAAAATCACTCGGCCCAAACCAGTTGCACACCGCCTGAACTTTGGACGAAGCCTTGCGAGTAACTGGATGAGTATCGAACTGATCAACATCATTGGTGGTTCCCAGCAAGGACACCAGGTGACCACCTGCGGAGGACCCCCACACACCAAATCGTTTTGGATCAAGATTGTATTTGTCTGCATGCAACCGAAGGAAACTAACAGCAGCCTTGCAATCTTCTATCGCGGCAGGAAAAACGGCCTCACCGCTGAGACGATATTCAACGGATGCGACAGCGTAACCACGCTGCAATAGTTGAAAAACAGCTGGTCCGCCGCCCGCTTTGGAACCACTTTTCCAGCCCCCCCCATGAATCCAGATGACCAGTGCCGTCGGATTCGTAGACTTGGGGCGATACAAATCGAGCGGCAACTTCCTGCCTTGAATCACTTCGTAAATGATATCCCGATTAACGGTCGCTCCTTGAGGCAAGCGAAGACTCTCGTTGGCCGAGTCGCCCCCGTTTCGACGTCCATTGCCGTCAGACCGACGACTCGCACGAAAGCGATCATCCTCTTTTCGAGAGAGTCGTCCATCACCATCCCGATCTATCTGCTTGAATAATCCAGCAGGAAGACGCTTTGGAAACTCCTCCCGACTCAAGTAGCCATCGCTGTTGGTATCCCACTGCTCAAAGGGGCTACCCGCCGGCTTGCGATTTGCGTCTGATTGCGCGGCGACGCTTCCACAAACCACTGACAGACAACCAACGAGTGCAATCGTCAGCGATGGTATGACGCTTGAAGTCCAAGTCAGCATCAATGTATCTCCAATACTGGGGCGAGCGAATTTCAGGCTCAAAGTTTACCGGATCGGAGCATTAACCGCAGGCAACTCAGCAGAATCGAACAAACTGCGTTCAAAGCGAGTTACATCTCATGGGTGGACGGATGGAAATCCAAGCTTTGGGCGATTTCGTCGGCACGCCGCCCACAGAAATTCTAGCTCGGTCAATCAGTCTGATTTGGCCGCATGAAAACGGCGATTGAAAAGATCTGGATCGAAGGGATTTGACACGGGTGGCAAACGGTGCGGCGAGGATTTAACACCATGCTCGGGTACGTTTTTCACTGGTGGTACCACCGATTCAGCGGTAGATGGCCCCTTGCTTTCCTTTAACGCTCTGTCCAGCGCAGAATGCATTGGGGCGAGTGCGGAACTGCCAGATGAAGAGACAGCGTCGCGTTCACGGCTGACATTTCCCTGAACATCGGCTCCAGATTCTCGTCCCTGTTCCCGAGACAGTTGCTTCCCGTTTCGAAGAGAATCGGCTGCTATCTTCACCCAGTACTCAAGTGATTGAATCGCCTTGGTGTTGCGTTGACTTAGAGGAGCTGTGCTGCCCCCATGGTCGGTGGTGGCCATCACCACTAAAGGGCTGGTCTGTGGTGATTGTGCATCAATGTACTGAATCATTCCCTGCAGGTTACTGCGGGTAATCGCTGCAGATGCTCGAGACCCTACACTGGGAAGAAGCAAATGCCACTTGGTCTCGGGGACTTGATTATTAACAGTCCGTGCCATCGTCTGGTGACAGACACCGCATCGATTAATCAGCATCGGTTGAATGTGGCTTGCAAAGCGTCGAACCGTATCGGGGTCGAATTCAATTGCGTCGGAATGATCAGCACCGAAAGCTGCCGGCCTGATTTCATTCTCTCCATCGACAGAAGCCGCAGTTTGTCCTAATCCGATTCTGGTAGCTGCGGACTTGGTCACAGGCCGGGGAGCCACAAGATTACGGAGCCGATTCTCCAGAATGATTGCTTCTTTGTTGTCAGGATCGATACGACGAGCAGCAATTAATTCTTTGGCTGCCAAGTCATAAAGATCGTATCGCACACACCAACGTGCATCACGCAGGTGGCTCCGCAGATTGGGTTTCCCTCTTTGGTCAACGCGAAACTGGTACAAGTCTCGAATGTTCTCGGCCCAGCAAGAAACACTGGCCCGTGGCAACCGGACTTCTCCACCTGCCGCAGTGGTGACCATCACAAACTCACCCAACTGCCTTGCTTGACCAAATAGCACGTTATCATTTTTCAGCAGTACGCAAGCTTGCACTTTTGCGTGATCCACTGCGTTGGTCTTCGTTCCAATCCTGCCAGCATTTGCTGGAACCTGCCGCAACGAGACACCTTCATCCGCCAATTGAAGACCGGACTGCAGTAAATCCTGCCCATCCGCAAATGGGCAGCATGAAACAGTCAAAAGAATGACGGCGGCGACGTGGGAAGGTGAAACGATGTGCATGGTGGTGGGAATAGCAGTTTTTCCAATTCGGCGTCAATGCTGGCTTTTGCCGATAAACCAAGCCAAAACACGGACAAAGTTGCCGTTCAAGTTGGAGCTTACAGGTAACCAAAATTTGTCCACAAAGTGTTGTTGCTTTTGACCTCATTCCCAAACGGAGTGATTGATTGCCAACACACAAGGAATCATACTTCTGTCGTCTCAGGTTCCAGCATTGGTGTCGGGAACCGATCTGCCTCCATCATTCCGATAGCAACTCATGTCACAAACATCGATGTCTTTCCGACAACGCAATCTTAAATTCCCCCACCGGCTCTCACTTGTCATTGCCGCTAGCATTGTCTTGACCAGCGTATCGGCGAACGCGGGTGAATACCTCAATGGTATCAAATGGAAGAAACCTGGCGTCGTCACCCCCGGCAAGACAGACTCAGCGCCCCCCTCGGATGCCATTGTCCTATTTGATGGCAAAAGTCTTAAAGACTGGAAAAATGGTGAGCGTTGGGAAGTCAAAGACGGAGTCGCTTATTCCGGAAAAGGGAAAATCGTATCCAATGAGGCATTTGGTGATTGCCAACTTCACCTTGAGTGGACAGCTCCTGTCCCTGTCAAAGGCAGTGGCCAAGGTCGCGGCAACAGTGGCATTTTCCTGATGGATCGCTACGAGATTCAGGTACTCGATTCCTACGACAACCCTACTTACTTTGATGGGCAAGCCGGCGCGATCTACAAGCAAACGCCGCCCGCTGTCAACGCAATGCGTCCTCCGGGGGAATGGAACACCTATGACATTTTCTGGACCGCGCCGCGCTTCGACGATGATGGCAAACTAGTGTCGCCCGCTTACATCACGGCGATACACAACGGTGTCCTGATCCTGAATCACTTTGAGCTCAAAGGAGACACACCTTACAATCGCCCCCCCGCCTACAAGCAGCATCCACCCACGGGGCCGATCTCGATTCAGGATCACGGAAACCCTGTTGGCTTCCGAAACATTTGGGTGAGAAAATTCACACCTGCTGCGGGTGAGCAGGTCCGCAAGCCATTCATTCGTGACGGCAAGAAAGAAACGCCGATCGAGGACTGATTTAATCAGCGGTCACACTGCACTACGCACTTTCGACTGGCCGGCTCATACCGGCCAGTTTTTTATGAGAGCAACTCGGCAGACAATTGTTCCCGGCAAGCGCCAATCACCTGCCCCACCAAGTCATCAGCTTGCTGTCCACTCAAAGTCGCTTCGTGACTTTGCAGTTCCACACTCATCAGAACGCGTTTGCGATCCTTGCCATCTTTCTTTGCGTCCCGGTAGGTTTCGCGATAAGTCACTCCGGCAAGCTCAGATCCAACCGCGGCACGAACAACATGCTCCATGTCACTCCACCGAACTGACTCAGCAACGACAAAATTCAAATCTCGCTGAATCGACGGAAAAGGGCTGACAGATTTTTGCTGCGGCACAAGTTGTGATTTCTCGAGCAATTGTGGCAAATCAAGTTCAGCGACCACGACCGGGCCAGATATCTTCCACTGCTTGAGTGTCTTTTCATCAACGGTGCCCAAATAACCGACAGCAGTTTCGTCCAGAACTAATTGAACACATTGCCCCGGCACAAATCCAGCACGTTCCACGACTGACACCTGTAGCGAGTGCTCGATCCCCAAACGCAGACACAACGTTTCAACAACGCCCTTGAATTCAAAAAATTCACGACCGGCAATGAGCCCCAACGAGTACTGCTCGGCAGGCAACGCACTATCGGCATCGCTGGGCAGATAGATATGAGCGATTTCGAACAGGTCAGCCTCCAAGCTAGCCGCAGCCCAGTTCTTAGCCCGACCTTCGACCAAGCTCGGCAGCAGGGTTCGGCGAAGCCGTCGTGCTCCCTTTAGCATCGGTGTTTCACTTTCCAAAGCAGGACGATCTGTCCATGGGCTCAGGGATTCATCAAGTCTTTGTGTAACGATACTCGGTGTCATCGCTTCGCTAAGACCTGCTGCGGTCATCACCTGACGAATACGTTCCATCGCAGTATCAAAATCCCGCTTGGAACTGGGTGCCACTGGGATCGGGGCATCCTCAGGAATTTTTTCATAGCCGTGAATACGTGCGACTTCTTCAATCAAGTCAGCTTCACGTGTCAAATCATGCCGCCAAGTGGGCGGCGTGTACAATTTCCCGGACGTCGAATCAAGATCACCTGCTTGGGCTTCACATCCAAGTGCAACAAGGATTCGTGTCACCTCCTCAGTATCAATGTTGATCCCCAGAATTCGCTCCAACTGACTTGATCTCAACACAACAGGTTGGCGCGGTTTGATGTCTGCTGCGGTGTCAATGACTCCACTGACAACCTCCCCACCCGCAAGGTCGACGATCATTTCACACACTCGTTGACTGGCCCACTCGACACCCAGCGGATCCACTTTCCGTTCGAATCGGTAGGATGACGGGCTATGCAACTTCAATCTTCTTGCAGTGCGTCTCACCGACAGCGGCGTGAAGACGGCAGACTCAATCACCAGATCACGCGTTGAATCACTCACCTCTGATACTGCTCCGCCCATGACGCCGGCCACAGCGGAGGCTTGCTTCGCATCAGCAATGACGCAAGTTGTCTCGTCCAACTCGTACTGACGATGATCAATCGCATCGATCTTCTCGCCTTTGTGCCCCGCCCTGACAATGATCTGCGAACCGTCGACCTTGGCATAATCAAAAGCATGTAGAGGCTGGCCGCACTCCATCAATACATAATTGGTCGCATCGACGACGTTGTTGATACTCTGATACTGCTCGATACTGCCATCGAGTTTGCGTTTCCAAAAAACTGACTGCAGTGCTTCAACTAACCAGTCCGGACTGGCTCCAACCTTAACTCCCTGAATTACCCGAGCGGTATACCGTGGACAAGCTTCTTCAAACTGGTTTTCAACGGTCAGCAAGGACTCAATCTTCTGCTCCGAACACTTCAGGCTTGGCTGAGGCTTGCACGTCGGCAGCCCATACAACACACCTACTTCACGTGCGACGCCAATGTGTCCCAAACAATCACCACGATTGCTTGTCACTTCGAGGTCAATCACCACATCCTCATTGATGAGATCGGTGCCCTCGTGATTCAGTCCGGACAGGCTGAGGCGTTGAGCCAATTCTTCGTGACTCATCGGCAGGTCAACGTACTTCGTAAGCCATTTCAGAGATACAAGCATGGAAAACGGGTTGATTGGTGGGAGAAATGATGAATCCGACCCACAATCTATCGAAATGCAGGAAAACACAATACCTCGGAACACTCTGCCAAAGAGAAAGACAAACTGAGCTAGAATGACGTTCGCAGCCCTCTCCCCCTTTTTCCAGCCGTGAAATCCAGATGTTTAGACGCCTCATCCTCCTGCTTCCCGTGTTTTTCCCAGCTTTTTCGAGTTCACCGTCACTGTCTGGGGAACGACCCAACATTTTGCTGATCATGGCGGACGATGTCGGGATTGAGGGACTGGGCTGCTACGGCGGCGTCTCCTACAAAACACCCAACTTGGATCGAATGGCCACTGCCGGTCTTCGATTTACTCGCGCCTACTCGCAACCGTTATGCACCCCGACTCGTGTTGAAATCATGACGGGACAGTACAACCACCGGAACTGGAAGTACTTTGGAATCCTTGATCCCAACCAGAAAACATTCGGTCATTACTTGAAAGATTCGGGTTACACGACGGGGATCTTCGGGAAGTGGCAGTTGCAATCCTATGATCCACCTGATCTGCCAGGTGCGTCCAACCGACGTGGAACTGGGATGCATGCCAAGGATGCAGGTTTTGACCGTTACTCACTCTTTCATGCTCTCCACACGGAAGCCAAAGGATCCCGCTACACAAACCCCACCATGCTTGAAGGTGCAGCTGGCTCAGAGGGAGAGCTGAAAACCTATCAAGGACAATTCGGCGAAGATATCTGGGTCGATCAAATCGTTGACTTCTTTGATGCCACCAAAGACAAACCGACCTTTGCCTACTATCCAATGGCTTTGCCGCACTGGCCTTTTGTCCCAACCCCAGACACTTCTGGGTGGAACCCTAACAGCGAGCAACCCGAGGCGTCTGAGTACATTGTGGACATGATCCAATACATGGATAAGTCAGTTGGATCACTCATCGACAAACTGGAGGCCAAAAACTTACTGGATAACACGATCGTACTTTTCTACAGTGACAATGGCACCCACGCCAAAGTTGTCTCCCAAATGCAAGATGGCAGACAGATTCAAGGTGGAAAAGCGAGCACGCGACAGACGGGTATCCATGTCCCATTGATTGCCTACTGGCCCAAAAAAATCAAACCCGGTACAGACCATGACCTTGTCGATGCTTCCGATTTCCTTCCCACATTGATGGAATTGGCGGAACGAAATCTGCCAGAGCAATCTGTTACCGATGGCATCAGCTTCGCGCATCGCCTGTTTGACCAACCAGGCCCAAAGCGGGATTCAGCTTTCTTCTGGTACGACTCACGTCCGGGCTGGGACAAGGAGAGATTTCGTCGTGAAGTGTTTGCGTTGAACAAGGATTTCAAGCTCTACCGGAATGGCCGACTGTTTCGGCTAACGGATAAACCACTCGAAGAAATCGAAGTCAACCCGCTGCAGATGAACAAGGCGGAAACGAAGGCACAACAGGA
>Ga0315320_10004147_pt1 | contig 11876 bp, 7 predicted proteins | sample M140m21515metaG_FD_203458 | JGI IMG/M metagenome (GOLD analysis project Ga0315320, IMG submission 203458) | Ammonia-oxidizing marine archaeal communities from Monterey Bay, California, United States - M1 40m 21515 | ecosystem: Environmental > Aquatic > Marine > Coastal | place: USA: California...
CTGCTGGAAGACTTGAAGCAAAATATTATAAAAGTAAAAAAAATACATCACCAATTGCCCTAGTATTGCAACCTCATCCTCAATATGGAGGAACTATGAATAATAAAGTTGTAGTAGATACTTTTCATACATTTATGGATAATGATTTTTCAGTATGCAGAGTAAATTTTAGAGGTGTCGGTAAAAGTGATGGAGAATTTGATAATGGACAAGGTGAACTTGCTGATGCAGCAGCTGCATTAGATTGGCTTGAAAGAGAAAACTTTGATAACTCTCAATGCTGGGTATCAGGATTTTCTTTTGGATCATTAATAGCTATGCAATTATTAATGAGACGACCTGAGATTAATCGATTTATTGCAATTTCTCCTCAACCAAATGTTTATGATTTCTCTTTTTTATCTCCATGTCCAACATCTGGATTAATGATTTATGGAAAAAAAGATGAGCTGGTTCCTTTGGAATATATCACCGAACTAGATAAAAGATTAAGCGCTCAAAAAGGTATTAAGGTTGAATTTCAATCTGTACCTGAGGCCAATCATTTTTTTTCAAAAACAGAAGAGTCTTTAATTCAAAATCTTGATCAATACATAAAAAAAGAAACTGCTCTTTATTAAATACTTTAAGCTAGCTTGCCACCAACTGTGGGTGTCACACAACCAGTAGTCTTTGGATATGATATTGGCAAATTTAAGAATGATCTTATAGCGAGATATCCAAACGCTTGAGATTCGATATAATCTCCATTTAAACTATAATCATCGATAGAATTTAAACTTATATTTTTTTTATGTGATAAATAATTTTTAATACTATTGATAAGATAATCATTTTTTCTTCCTCCTCCACAAACCAAAAATTTTATTGGATCACTATTATTCCCATTAGCATGTTCAATTCCTTTGGTTATAAGATATGCGGTAAAATTAGTGATTGTTGCACAACCATCTTCTAATGATAGTCCTCTTGCAAATGAAATATCAAAATCCTTTATATCTAAAGATTTATCAAAATTATTTAATTCAAAATTATCAATTACTTGATTTAAAATTAATTTATCAATTTTACCAGATTTAGCTATTAAACCATTTTTATCAAAATTATTTTTTGAATTTTTTCTAATCCATTCGTCAATCATACAATTACCTGGACCTGAATCAAAAGCTTCTAAATTCTTCTCTAATTTTTCATCATTTTTTATTATTTTGGTAATATTTGAAATTCCACCAATATTAAGAAAACAAACAGGAAAGTTTATTGAGTATTTTTCATTTATATTTTTTGATAACAGATTATGAAATATAGGAGCTAATGGTGCTCCTTCACCTTTATTAGCTATATCTTTTTGTCTAAAATCATAAAAAACCCTCTTTTTAATCAATTTAGACATTAGTTTTCCATCCCCTAGTTGTTTTGAAATTCTTTGATCAGGACTATGAAATATTGTTTGCCCGTGGAAACCTATAAAATCAATCTCATCTTTATATTTTAGTGATATTTCATTTACAATTTTGCTATGAAACAGGGTAATTTCTCTTTCTAGTTCCTTTATTCTATTGGCGTGTAGCTTTAAATCATCAATAGTTAAAATTAAATTTCTCAATTCAATTAACTCTTTATGCAAAGTTTCATTATATTCATAATATTCATCTAAAACATTGATTAATTGATTAAATCCATCCGATCTTATTAATGATGCATCAACGCCGTCCATTGATGTTCCGCTCATTAATCCAATGGCTGTATATAATTTTTTTTTCATTGATATTCTTTTTAATAAAAATTTGTATATTGTGTAACTATAAGCTTATGAATAAATTTTTAAAAGAATTTAAAGATAGAGGTTTCTTCTATCAATGCACAAATGAAGAAGAATTATCCAGTTTAATGGATAAGAAAAAAATTAAAGCCTATATTGGATTTGATTGTACTGCTGAAAGTTTACATGTTGGCAGCTTATTACAAATCATGTGTCTTAGATTATTACAAAAAAATGGTCATAGACCAATTGTGCTACTGGGTGGAGGTACTACAAGAATTGGTGACCCATCTGGAAAAGATAAAACCAGAAAGATATTGAGTGAAGAAGAAATTGAAAAAAATATTAAGAATATAAAAAATATACTAAAAAAATTTTTAGATAATGACAACCCTGAAACAAAGCCTATATTTGTAAATAATTACACTTGGCTTAAAAATTTAAATTACATTTCATTTCTTCGTGATATTGGTAAACATTTTACAATTAATAGAATGTTAACTTTTGATAGTGTAAAATTGAGATTAGAAAGAGAGCAATCATTAAGTTATATGGAGTTTAATTATATGATTTTACAGGCTTATGATTTTTTAGAACTAAGCAAGAAAGAAAATTGCGTTTTGCAAATTGGTGGATCTGATCAATGGGGAAACATTGTTAACGGTGTCGAACTTATCAAGAGATATTCAAATAAACAAAGTTATGGACTTACTACACCATTAATTACTTTAGCTACAGGAGCTAAAATGGGAAAATCTGAAAATGGTGCAATCTGGTTGGATGAAAAATTTTTATCAGCTTATGATTATTGGCAATTTTGGAGAAATACAGATGATAGAGACGTTATAAAATTTTTAAAAAATTTTACCGATATAGAAATTGAGGATATTAAAAAAATTGAAAATGATAATATTAATGATTTAAAAATACTTTTAGCTAATGAAACGACCTCTTTGCTTCATGGTAAAGATGCGGCAAAGAATTCAGAACAAGCTGCAAAAGAAGCATTTTCAGGTAATTCAATTGGTTCAAACCTACCTTCTATCAAGATAAATTCAAAAAATATTAATAATAAATTAGATATAATTGATCTAGTCATTCTCTCTAAATTAGAAAAGTCTAAAAGTGAAATAAGAAGATTGATTAAAGGTAACGCAGTAAAAATTAATGATAAAGTTATATTTGATGAAAAATTAATAGTTACAAATGAATTTTTTAATCAAAACTACCTTAAACTTTCTATTGGAAAAAAAAGACATTTAAAAATTGAATTAGATTAATTTTTTTTAATCTTTTCTAACGTTCTAGTTATAAATCTTGGGGTTAATGTTTTTACTGGATTTACAGTTGTTTCAAGTTTCTTTGGAGGTCCCTTGACTTTAAAACTTACTCCAAAAACACCGTCTCCAACTTTTTTTCCAATAAGTAAATCTCCAATCAATGGAATAGAAGCAATAGATCTATTAATTGTGGTTGCAGGAACTAATGTACCCCTCAAACTAATTAAATTATTTTCATCTATATAGCCTTCAATTAAAATAGATATAGCTGGTCCTATTGCATATAATTCATCAATCGTCATAAATTTACCCTTGTTAGTAAAATTCATTTCAAAATCTGTAAATCTAATACCTTCTCCTGTTAGCAAATCTGCTATTCCCTGAAGAGAGGCAAGAGTCAGTATTTTTGCTAAAGCAGGAATTTCTTTGACTTTAAAATTGTCAATAATCAATTTTGAATTTGAGATACCATCTTTTTTTGAAGAATAAAAATCTAAATAACCTTCTTTGCTATCATTAAAACCTTTTATGAATTTATATTTTTTTACAAACGGCCTAGCTTTTGAGGAATATAGCGTAGTGATTTTTTCACCATCTTTAGTATTAACAGTAAATTTGAAATCTTTATTATCATCAAAAAGCGCAGATATGTTAGCATGATCTAATTTACTATCTATAATCCTAAGTTTACCATTTAAATTTTTAACAATATATTCATTATCAAAATAAACATCAGAAAAATTTAGAGATATATTTATATTTTCTTTAAAAATATCTAATTGTTGATCATCTTTACTTTCTAATAATTTTGTAATGATGCTATTAGCATTTAATAATGATCCTTTGAGTATGTAATCATTGTTTTTAGATCTATTAAAAATAAATTTATTTTTTAAGTTATCATTATCTAAATAATCTAAGTCAATTTTATCTACTTTTACTAATTTATTATTTTTATCCAGCATTAAATTATTAACTATCAAGCTATTATTTTTTGATAAAAGACTAATTTTTTCAAAATGAAGTCCAAATTTTTTATTATAATTTCCATCAATTTTTAACTGGGAATTCAAATTTTTATTTTTTTTATAATTAATAAAATCTATTTCGATCGGTGTATCATTAATTTCTAAATCAGTTTTAAAATTATATTTTTCGCCTTTTGTTGAAAAAAAATATTTAATTTGGTTTAGTTCTTTCTCTAATTTTATTTTTCCTAGTCCCTCTAGTGTTAGGATATTATCTTGATAATTAATTTGAATTTTATGATCTTTAAGATTTAAAGTATCTTTTGTTTTAGGTAAATATTCTTTAACTAAATTTTGATTTTTAATATCTAGTTCATTTAATTCAATATTAGATACTAAATTTAAATTAGAGTCATTATTTTTTACTTTATAATCAATTAATTCAAATTTGTTTTGAAATTTAACTTGGCCTTTTCCCTCGATAGATAATTTTTTATTAGCATAAGATGCTTTTATCTTGTGATCTTTTAGGTCAATTAATTTATTAATCTCAATGAAATTATTATTAATTAAATTATTTTTTTTTAATTGAGAGCTATTAATTAAAATATTTGAATCTATTTCTAAATTCTTAATTATAAACTTGTTATTAATGTTTAATGAAAAATCATTTTTAGTTTCAAATTTTGTATTAATTAAATCAAATTGTGGATAATTTAATTTAATTATTTGAAGTAATTGATCATTTAAAGTGGCCTCTTTATTTTTTAATGATCCTTCAAGAAAATAATCTTTTTCATCTTTTTTTAGATTTAATCTATCAGATAAAAAATTAATGTTATTTGTATCAAAACTAATATCTTTAAAATTAAAATTATTATCTTTAATATTAAATATAAAATTTATTTTTTCTATTTTGTTTTTTTTAAAAATACTAATTTCACCTTCTTTTAATAATCCTTTTACTTGATAATCTTTTTTGATTGCGCCGAACTCATCAAAATTAAATTTAATATCCGCTATTAGATATCCTTTTTTAATAAATTGTTCTAAAAAAAATAATTCGGGTCTATTATTTATAGACCTAATAATTGATACAAAATTTTTAAGTAGAATTGGTTTAGTTGATATTTCTATTTGTGAGGCAACTAATTGATTTTTGATTAATGTATTAAGTGATATTTGGGTTTGTATATATTCAAGTTCAATTGGCTTATTTTTAAAAGTTATTGATGCATCAATTGTTTTTGCATTCACTTTAAAATTTAACGGATCTAAGATAAGTTTAATTTTTTTTAAACTAGCATCAAATTTATCATTTTTTTGTTTAACAAGATTTTGAATTTGATTGTTAAATTTCTCTGTCTCAATGCCTATGGTGCTTAAATAAATTATTAATAAAAAAAAAATTCCTAATAATATGGATATGTATTTTATAATTTTTATCATTTAATTTGATATAAAGATTGTTCTAAAAATTCATCTAAATCTCCATCTAATATTTTATCTGGGCTCGTACTTTCAAAATTAGTTCTATTGTCTTTTACAAGTCTATATGGTTGCAAAACATATGATCTTATTTGATAACCCCAGCCAATTTCAGATTTAGAGTTTTCTGTGTTTTGATTTTTCTGTTCTTTTTTTTTGATTTCATAATCATATAATCTTGCTTTTAACATGTTCATACATGTTTCTTTATTTTTATGTTGGGATCTCTCATTTTGACATTGAACAACAATTTTAGATGGCAAGTGGGTTATCCTTACAGCACTATCAGTTGTATTTACATGTTGGCCGCCTGCTCCACTAGATCGATAAGTATCAATTCTCAAATCTTTTTCAATGATTTCAATATTAATATTCTCATCTACTACTGGATATACCCATATACTTGCAAAACTTGTGTGTCTTCTTGCTCCAGAGTCAAATGGAGAAATTCTGACCAGTCTATGTATTCCAGACTCTTTTTTAAGCCAACCAAATACATAATCACCTTCAACTTTAATTGTTGATGATTTTATTCCAGCTTCATCTCCTTTATGTTCGCTAATTAAATTTGATTTAAAATTTTTTTGATCCGCCCATTTCATGTACATTCTTCTTAACATTTCTGCCCAATCTTGACTCTCCGTACCCCCTGCCCCTGCATGAACTTCTATATAGCAGTCAAGTGAGTCTGCCTCATTTGATAAAAAACACTTAACTTCATTCTTTTTTACTAAGGTTCTAAGTTCTTTAATATTTTGAAATATTTCTTTTTGTACAGAATCGTTTTTTTCTTCTAACGCTAACTCACTTAAATCATCTAAATCTGATAGTCTTTCTATTGAAACCTTGTAGGTATTTAATAAATCCTCAAATAACTTTTTTTCTTTAATTACTTTTTTTGAATTATCTTTATCTTGCCAAAAATTGGCTTCTAACATTTCGGTATTTAATGTCTCAAGTTTTGAATGAATATTATTTTTTTCAAAGATACTCCTTAACTTTAAAGTTTATCTTCTCTATTTCTTTTTTGTATTCTTGATATTTATCATCCATTAATAAAACTTTAATATATTATTAACGTCTAATCTATCATTATTTGAATATAAAACTTTTCCATCACTCACATTTTGTTTTTTATAGACTTCGATAATAGTGTTTTTAGAATTAAATTTTGCTTTTTGACCAGTATTGGGATCAACTACCATCATTACTGTTCCTTTGGATGCCTTAAAAGGCCTTGCCTCTGATTTATTAACTGTTTTTTCTACAAACTCTTTAAAAATAGGTAAAGCTGTTTTTGAGCCAGTTTCATATCTACCTAATGGTGAAGGATTATCTAAACCAACGTACACTCCAATTAAAAGATTTGAAGTATATCCAACAAACCAAGTGTCTGTATTTTTATTAGTCGTACCAGTTTTTCCAGCAATATTCAGTTTAAGATCTCTTAGTTTTTTAGCAGTACCTCTTTGAATAACTCCTTCAAGTATAGAAGTCATTTGATATGATGTTTCTGGGGAAAATATTTTTTTATAATTATCTTTGATGATTGGATAATCATTACCAAGGTATGAAATTGCGTCACAATTAATGCATTTTATTTTATCATTATTAAAAATAGTTTTTCCTTCACTGTCTTGAATTCTATCAATTAAAATTGGATCAACCAATTTACCACCATTCACAAAAACCGAATAAGCTGAGGTTAATTTCAGCAATGTTGTTTCAGCAGATCCAAGTGAAATAGATAAAAGCTCTTCTGGGTTATCGTATATACCTAGGTTTTTTGAAAAATTTACAATTTTTTTTAAGCCCAAATCTTGGGCTATTCTGACTGTCATTAAATTTCTTGATTTTTCCAATCCAACTCTCAACGTTGAAGGTCCATAAAATTTTTTTCCATAATTCTCTGGTTTCCACATCTTAAGGTCTTCTCCTTGATCCAAAACAATTGGAGCATCTAAAATTAAAGATGTTGGGGTATAATTATTTTCAAGAGCTAAAGCATAAACAAATGGTTTAAAGGCTGAACCAGGCTGTCTTAATGCTTGTGTAGCTCTATTAAATTCACTTTTTTTGAAACTAAAACCACCGCTTAAAGCTAATACACGACCTGTATAAGGGTCCATAACAACAATTCCACCATTAACTTTTGGCATTTGTTTTAAACTATAATTTTTATCACTAATTTTTTTCACATAAATTATGTCGCCAACTTTTAACAATTTATCAAATTCTTTTTTTGTCCAAGAGATATCTTTAAACTCTATTTTCCCATTTAATTTATCTTCAGTTTCAATATTTGCTGAAAATTTATTTATTTTTTTAATAATTGCTAACTTCCAACTAATTGAGTCCTCTAAATGAAATTTATTTAGATCTTTATTCCAATTTTCTGAGTATATTTTGTTAGCAAGTGCTCCTCTCCAGCCTTTTCTCTTATCATAAGACAATAATCCATTTCTAAGTGCTTCGGTTGCAATCTTTTGAAATTCTAAATTAATAGGTGTGTTTATATTAAATCCTTGATTATAAACTTTATCATAACTTAAAGTTTCAATTACGTTTTTTCTAACGTCTTCAATATAATATTGAGAATCCTCTAAAAAAACTTTTTTTGTTTTATTGAGTATAATTTTTTTTTCTTTGAAATAATTGTATTCTTCTAGATTTATATACTTATTTTCAAATAAATTTTTTAAAACTAAATCTCTTCTAAATTTAGCCAACTCAATGTCTCGATAAGGATTGTACCTACTTGGTGCTTTTGGTAAAGCTGCCAATAGAGCAGCCTCTCCATAATCTAATTCTTGAATAGATTTATCAAAATATTCTAAGCTTGCTGCTGCTACACCATACGCTCCACTACCAAGATAAATTTGATTTAAATATAGTTCTAAAATTCTCTGTTTGGATAAAGCTCTTTCTATTCTAAATGCTAAAATAGCCTCCTTTATTTTTCTATTTATGCTTACTTCGTTAGTTAATAAAAAATTCTTAGCTACTTGTTGAGTAATTGTTGAAGCACCCTCAAGTCTTTTAGATGAAATTATGTTTGAAATGTTGTTTATCACAGCTCTTAAAACTCCTTTTGCATCAACACCTGGATGAGAAAAAAAGTTTTTGTCTTCTGCCGATAAAAATGAGTTAATTACATTTTTTGGAATTGAATTAAATGGAACAAATATCCTTTTTTCTTTTGAAAAATCTGCAACAAGTTCTCCATCTCCTGAATAAACTTTGCTTGATACTGGTGGCTTATAATTTTTAAGAAATCTATAATCAGGAATATTGTTTGAATAAGACCATAAAATTCCAAATATCAAAATACCCAGCAATAAGACAAAAGATAAGGATATAAATAGAGTATTTTTGAGAATTTTATTCATTTTATTTCCATTATATCCTGGAATTTGTTAAAGATAAGGCACTAGAATTAAACAAAATTTTATAAACACTTAAAATATTAAATGAATCAATCAATCAAATTATTATGGAAAAAAATTTATATATCGATGCATCGCATCCTAATGAAACCAGAGTTGTTCTTAAATCAGATGACAACATTGAAGATTACGAATATGAAGGTTTAAAGAATAATTTAATAAAAAATAATATATATTTAGGTAAAGTCAGTAGAATAGAACCATCTCTTCAAGCAGCATTTATTGATTTTGGACGAGAACGACACGGGTTTCTGTCCTTTAATGATATACAATCTGACTATTACCAAATACCAAAAGCAGATTTAGATAAAATTAAAAAACAAGAAGAAAAAGCTAGAGAGGAACTTTCTAAAGAAGTTGAGGCTAAAGAAGAGGAAAATATAGCTGAGGGAAGGCTCGATATAGATGATCCTATTAATATTGAGAAAGATCAACCCGAAGTAATTGAAGATGATTCTGAAGAAAAAGATAATTTAACTGAGGAAAAAAATGAAAAGAAAGAAACTAAGTTTAAATTTAAAAGATATAAAATACAGGAAGTAATAAAACCAAATCAAGTTATCCTTGTACAAGTCATCAAAGATGAACGAGGTCAAAAAGGAGCAGCACTTAGTACATTTATTTCTATTGCTGGGAAATATATTGTATTAATGCCTAATACTCCAAAGGGAGGCGGAATATCTCGTAAAATATTTAATCCAGCTGATCGAAAAAAAATAAGAACTATTTTGAATGAAATTGAGATCCCTAAAGAGATGGGCTTAATTGTGAGAACAGCTGGTAGTAATAAAACTAAAAATGAGATTAATAATGACTTAGATTCTCTTACTAAAACATGGAGCCAAATCAAAGAAATTGCTATTAATTCAATTGCCCCATCATTAATCCATCAAGAAAGTGAAATTATAAAAAGAACAATAAGAGATATGTTTGATGATAACACTCAAAACATTATCATTGAAGGTAATGAAGGTTATAAAAAAGCACAAACTTTCATGAAAATGATTATGCCTACGAATGTAAAAAAAATAAAAAAATATAGAGGGAAAGTTCCATTATTTATTGAAGAAAATATAGAACAAAAATTAAATCAAATATTTGATTCTGAAATAAAACTTAAGTCAGGTGGTTATCTTGTAATAAATCCAACTGAAGCCTTAGTTTCAATTGATATAAACTCTGGAAGTTCCATAAAAGGTAAAAATGTTGAAAGCACAGCGTTAGATACAAATATTGAAGCAGCTGAAGAAATTGCAAGGCAAATAAAAATAAGAGATTTATCAGGCCTAATCATAATTGATTTTATTGATATGCTTAGTTATGGAAATAGAAGATTGGTAGAGAGAAAACTTAAGGAAAAATGCAGAACAGATAGAGCTAGAATTCAAATTGGAAGAATAAGTAACTTTGGTTTATTAGAAATGTCAAGACAAAGGCTTAGGGAAAGTGCGATCAAGTGGAAAGTAACTCTCACGGATGAATCATTTGCTCAAAAATTGCTTAAAATAGTAGAATTGAAAGCAGTAGTAAATAAAGCAAAATTTGTTGAATTAAGAGTGTGTGAAAAAATATCAGATTTTTTAAAAGAAAACTTTGTTGATGATCTAACATATTTTGAAAAGAAAAATAATATGAAAATTGATATTGTTGCTGACTCAACACTTATTATTCCAGAATATATAATTAATGTACAAAATAGATCTAAAAAAACAATCGAATTAGTGGAGCATTTTGAAAAACTAAAAAATATAGAAATACAGATCAAAGAAGACAAAATTGTTGAAAACAAAGAAGGTAAAAAGTTTTATAAAAAACCATTTAAAAAGAAACCTTTTTTTAAAAAAAAGTTCGGCAAAAAACCAGTTGCTATTTAATAATACCAGTTTTTGGTGAAGATGCATTTCCGTATAAATATTTATTAATACGACCTGCTAAAAATGATTGTCTCCCAGCGATTACTGCATTCTTAAAGGCTAGGGCCATATCATATGGTTTTTTTGCTTTAGCAATCGCGGTGTTAACTAAAACACCATCACAACCTAACTCCATTGCAATCGTTGCGTCTGATGCTTGGCCTAAACCTGCATCAATGATTAGAGGTAAATTAGTTTGATTTCTAATAATTTTAATATTTATTTTATTTTGAATACCTAAACCAGAGCCAATAGGAGCAGCTAAAGGCATTATTGCATCTGCGCCTGAGTTTTCTAAACGTTTCGCCATGAGTGGATCATCATTGCAATAAACCATAACTTTAAAACCTTCTTTAGCCAAAACCTCTGTTGATTTTAAGGTCTCAATCATATCAGGAAATAAATTTTGTTTGTCTCCTAACACTTCCAGTTTAACTAATTTCCAACCACCTATTTCTCTTGCTAGTCTAAGCGTTCTTAAAGCTTCTTCTGAAGTAAAACATCCTGCTGTATTTGGTAAATAAGTGATTTTTTTTGGATCAATATAATCCATAAGAAGAGGTTTTTTTTTATCAGTTATATTAACTCTTCTAACTGCAACTGTTACAATTTCTGCTCCAGAAAGTTTAATAGCCTTTGCACACTCAGACATGTTTTTGTATTTACCAGTACCTACAATTAATCGAGAATTAAATTTTTTTTTTGCTATAACAATTTTATCATTTTTCATTTAACCTCCTCCAATAAAATGAACTATCTCAATCATATCATCTTTTTTTAGACTAATTTTACTAATTTTCTTTTTATCTATTATCTCTTGATTAAGCTCAATTGCCACTTTTTTTTGAGGAATCTTAAGATCTTTTAATAAATCTAAAATCTTATAATTTTCAGGTACAGATTTAAATTTACCATTCACTTTAATTTTTATTTTTTTTATTTTTTTCATCGTATATAAGAATTGAATGAATAATAAAATTATTATTATTAATGGTCCAAATCTTAATCTATTAGGTGAA
>Ga0315320_10004148_pt1 | contig 11876 bp, 9 predicted proteins | sample M140m21515metaG_FD_203458 | JGI IMG/M metagenome (GOLD analysis project Ga0315320, IMG submission 203458) | Ammonia-oxidizing marine archaeal communities from Monterey Bay, California, United States - M1 40m 21515 | ecosystem: Environmental > Aquatic > Marine > Coastal | place: USA: California...
GCCGGGCTCGACGCCGAGGAGTTTCAGGCCCAGGTGGATCGCGGCGGTGCCACTGGAAAGGGCGGCCGCCGAACGCATGCCCACCGTCGCGGCGATCTCGTCTTCGAAGGCGTCGATGTTCGGTCCGACCGGGGCGATCCAGTTGGTCGCGAACGCCTGCTCGACGAAGGTGCGTTCCTCCTCCGCGAGGTGAGGTGGTGAGAGCAGCACCGGCTGATCGATCTCCCGCCGGAGATGAAGATCGATCGGACGTCCCGCCTCGTCGATTTCGGGAACCTGATCGATCTGGCATCGATTCATCAACTGAAGAACCAGGTCCGTCGGCGCACCCTGCGGGACCGTCCGCGGAGCCATGACCGGAAGCTCCCGAAGCATCGCTTCGAGATCGTGGTTCGCAAGGAGCATTCGCCGGAGATCGCCGTCGGTGACCGTACGGACGAGCCGGCCATTCGCTTCGACGAGCAGGAGGATCGTCCAGCCCGCCCGATTCAAACGCTCGAGGGCGGTTCGAACGGTGTCATCGGCGTGAACGAGGATGGAGTCGAGATTCTTCATGCCTGGCTGTCGAAGTCATCGACCGTCGGAGGGCGTGGACTTGGACAAGCCGGTCATCTCGCCCGAATGTTCATCTTCGATCGCGTTTTTCCTCGAATCCCCGTCGATCCATCCGGGATCGAAGGCCGCGAGCAGCGCCGTGAACCACAGGAATGCCAGCGGCTGCGACCGGGTGTGCCAGGCATCGAAGGCCGCGGTCGTCATCCAGACGATCAGGCCACCGATCGCGATCGCCCCCAGGGGGTGGTGCAGGCTGTTCCGCCATCCGGCTCGGAAGATCGCCAGAAGCAGGAAGACGAAGGTACCGACGCCGAGGAGCCCGCCTTCGAGGAGCACCTGGAGGTAGACCGAATGGGGCTGATTGAAAACGGCGACGGAGAGGTGGCGCTTCGAGACTTGCTGGTCGGTGGTGAGCTCGGGGTCGGATCGCAGCGCTTCCGCGGTGCCACCGAGGCCGTATCCGAGCCAGGGGTGGTTGCCCCACTGCCGCAGCGATGATCGCCACCAGAGGAGCCGGATGTCGGTGGTCTCGCCATCGGTGGCGATCGTGGCCACGGATTCCGCCGCCCGCTCGAACTGGGGCATGATTCGATCGTGGAAGACCGCGAGGCTCGTACCGGCGACCACGAGCGCCGCCATCATCGAGATCGTGCCTCGAGCAGTGAGACGTCTTCGAACGCCGAGCACCACGACCATGGTCGGGATCGCGATGAAGAGGCCGAGCAACGCACCACGGGAGCCGCTGAGGATGACCGCGAGCACGGGCGGGATGCAGCCGAGCAGCCAGATTCTCCGGTGGAGCAGGCCGCCGAGATGAAGACCGATCAAACTCACGACCACGCCAGCCGACCAGACCGCCACGGTCCGCGGATGGGTCTCGAATCCGGAAATCCTTCGTCTTTGGGGGTCGGACCATTCCGCGATGCCCTCGACGGTCTGCACCGTCGTCTGCAGAAGGCACCCGGCGAGGGTGAAGAGCAGCAGATATCGCCACCGGTCCATCAGCGGCCACAGGAGGGGGATCACGAGGACCCAGCGCTGCGACCAGAGCTGATGCCACTCGACCCGCGGGTCGGGCGACCAGGTGAGGCTGATGGCGAGAAGTCCGATCCAGGCGGTTGCGGGGAAGAGGATGCAGGCGGGTCCTGCGGGCAGGTATCGACGCCAGTACAGCGTGCGGAGCGCTCCCCAGCCGACGAGGGGGGCCAGGATGAGCCCGGCCCATCCGCCGTTCACCGGGAGGGCGAAGCAGACAAGGGCGGCCAGCCAGAAGTGAATCCGGTCGCCGAAACGGTCCTTACGTGCGAGCTCGTCAAGCGTCCAGACGGCCATGACGCGAGTGTATTGACTGCCGTTCTCCCACGTGCTCGGCGATCGAGGAATGGATGCACGAAGCTCCTCAGGATCGCGCGGCGAACCATGCTCGCCAGGTGATCACCGTCCACATGCGAGTGGCGAGGTCGCGTCGCCCGGCGATGAGATCGAGCCAGTCCTTCCGAACCGCCGCCTGATCGAGCGGGTCGTCCACGGTGTTCGAAAGCAGCGACTCCGCCCAGGGACGCAGCGGGCCTCGAAGCCAGTCGTGAAGCGGTACGGCGAACCCCCGTTTTGTTCCGGCATCGCTCAGTCCGAGGCTTCGAAGTGCGGCCCGAATCGGTCGACGCCCGCCGGCATGCTCGAAGAGGCTCGCGGTGGCGAGCGCGTTCGCGGTTTCAACGACTTCCCGTCCCAGGAACGGGGACCGGCATTCGAGCCCGTGATGCATCGTTCCCCGATCGATCTTGACGAGGGGATCGTCGGGAAGGTAGGTCCTGAAGTCCGCGGTCATCATGCTGCGGACACCGTTCCACTCCGGAAAGAGCCCGTCCCACGGGTTCTTCGGAACTCGATCCCGGATGTCGATCACGCTCCGGTCGAACAGATCGGAGGCGTCGCCCTGTCGTTCGCGGAGATCGAGATAGCCGGCGAGGCCGCGCGGCACCGCCTCGATCTTTCGAAGCGCATCGAGCAACGTCCCGCGGCCCAGTCTGATTCGCCCGAGCACTCCGATCACCGACTCGGGGAGGTTCTCCGCAAGGAGGGCGATCGCCCGGACCGCCCGATCTCTTCGGTTCCAGTTCGCGGCCATCGCGTGTCGGCGATACCCGCCGAAGAGTTCGTCGCCGCCGTCGCCGGACAATGCAACGGCGATCGAGGGGCTCGCGGCCCGGGCGAGCAGCGTCGTCGCGAGGAGCGAGGAGTCGGCGAAGGGCTCATCGGTCACGTCGTGAAGCGTCTCCGCGGTCGCGACGACCTCGTCGTCGGTCGGTCGAACGGCTTGATGTGCGAGTCCGAGCTGCGCGGCGACTTCTGCCGCCTCGGTGGTTTCGTCGAAGGGCCCGGGCATGCCCAGCGTGAAGGCCGGCAATCCGGGGCGAGCCTCGGCCGCGAGTGCGGCGACCAGTCGGGAATCGAGGCCCGCCGAGAGAAACACGCCGACCGCACGATCCGCTCGACATCGTCGATGGACGCTTTCGCGGAGAGCCTCGAGCACGGATCGATCGTCCGCCGCCGGATCGAACGCCGTGTCTGCCGCGTCATCTGCGGGCAGTGGTGGCGTCCACCACCGGCGTCGGTCGATTCCCAGGTTCTGGAGATCGATCTCGACCAGTCCGCCCGGCGCCACCTGCTCGACGCCCGGTCGAATCGACATCGGCCACGGGACCGCGCCGTTCGCGAGGTACCAGCGCAGCGCGTGTTCGTCGATCCCGCCGAGTCGCGAGGCGAACGGGTCGGGAAGCAGCTCGAGGGCGCGAAGATCGCTGGCGAAGGCGATCGCGTCGCCGACCACCGCGAGCAGCAGCGGTTTCTGACCCGCTCGATCCCGGGCGAGCGTCACCCGGTCCTCGTCGCGATCGAGCACCGCGAAGGCGAACATGCCGTCGATCCGCCGAAGGGTCGATTCGACGCCCCAGGTCTCGAAGGCGGCGAGCAGGACTTCGGTGTCGCAGCCGGTGCGGAACCGGTGCCCCGCGATCTCCAGGTCCCGTCGACGCTCCGGGAAGTCGTAGATCTCCCCGTTGTAGATGATCTCGAAACGTCCGCTCGCGGATGACATCGGTTGGCGGCCCGCATCGCTGGGGTCCTGGATCGCAAGCCGCCGGTGGACGAAGGCGACCCGGCGATCAGGGTCGTACGACGATCCTTCACCGTCCGGACCTCGATGCCGGATCGCCTCGCTCATGTCGTCCATCACCGCCGCGACGTCGGTGATTCGTCCTGATCGATCGATGAAGCCGGCGATTCCGCACATGGTTCGTTGAGCCGATCCCGAGAAGGTTCAGACAGGAGTCGCGGGCGATCGCCGTACGGTCGCGAGCAGGATTCCGGAGAGGAGCAGGAAGGTCTGGGATGCGAACATACCCTTCACGATTCCATCGGTGTCCGATCCGCCGAGAAACGACCCGGTGACGAGAATCAGGATGCCGACCGCCTGGCATCCGAAACGCAGGTCGGCGAGCCGGGGCGAGACGAGCGTGGCGTTGATCGCGATCGAGGCGAACCAGATCGGCAGAAGCAGCATCATGGATTCGAGGAAACCGGTGGATGCCGTGAACTGCTCCCCGAAGATGGATCCGAGGATCATCGAGGCGAACGGTCGGATCGCGAGGCCGAGTCCCGCCCCGGCGACCGCCATCGCGACGGCGCCGACGAGTCCCGCCCGGCGGAGCCGCGCCGGATCAGCCCGTGTCCAGTCGTGAAAGCTCGCGCGGAGAAGCCGTTGGAAGATCGAGATGGGAAGAAGGAGCAGGCCCTGCACGATGGCGAGGCAGGCGGCGATGCGGCCGGTCTCCGAGGCGCCGAGGAGCGGCATGGCCAGCACCACCGGCAGCTGGATCTCCGCGAACTCGAGAAGTCGGGTCGCCGAGAAGGGCAGGGCGGCGCGGATGATGCCTGAGGTCGAGGTGGCCGGGACGCGGTCGATGCGTTTCCTCGCGGCACGCATGCGTCGGAGTCCGAACCAGGCGAGGGGGGCGAGGAGGAGGCACCATCCGAGTGGAACCGCGATGACATCGGCCCCGGCCACGACGACCAGACCGACGACGGCGAGTCGCGCGGCTTGGAATCCCACGGGCCAGGCCGCGATTCCGATGTTTCGACGTTCGAGCTGGAACGAGATCATGCCGGCGGTCAATCCCGCCTGCACGATGACGAACGGAACGAACGCCAACAGGAGTCCGGGCGTCGTCCCGGCTTCACCGGTCCACGAGGTCCACGCACCGCTTGCCACGAGGCCGACGAGGAGGAGGAGTCCGGCGGCGACGACCGACCGAGTGATGTCGACCGCGGCGAGATTTCGAAGGGTGACCTCGCCGAGGCCCTGAAAGGCGAAGGTCGCCACGAGAATGGCGATCGCATAGGCGTTGGAAAGCGCGCCGAAGGTCTCGTCGTCGAGGTGTCTCGCCAGCAGGATCTGGGTCAGCAGCGCGAGTCCCGCCGCCGCGATGGCGCCGAACCAGACGGTCCCGGACTGTCGCCACAGTGCCATGAAGGAGAGGGTAGCGGTCCCTCGGCGGTCAGGTCCGATCAAGTGGCGTCCGTCACCCTCGACGGCTCGGTCGGACCGCGATATCCGGAGACCGTCTCCTGAAGAATCTGGACCACGGTCGGGGTGTCGCGTCGATCGATCGCGGCCTCGAGCCGCTGCAGGATCTTGCCGAGATCCTGCCAGGGGATGTAGGCCTCCGCGGACCGCAGGATCTTGGGATGCGTCGTTCCTTCGAGGTCACCGTCGATCAACAGTTCCTCGTAGAGCTTCTCGCCTGGTTGGAGTCCGGTGAAGACGATCTCGATCTGCCCGCCGGGCATCGCCTCGGATCGGACCGAAACGCCGGCGAGGTCGATCATTCGAGTCGCGAGATCGAGAATCTTGACGGGCTCGCCCATGTCGAGGACGAAGACGTCGCCACCCTTGGCGAGGGCACCGGCCTGGATCACGAGATTCGCCGCTTCATGAACCGTCATGAAGTACCGAGTGACCTCGGGATGGGTGACCGTCAGCGGGCCGCCGGTCCGGATCTGTTCGGAGAACTTGGGTACCGCGGAACCGGACGAGCCGAGGACGTTGCCGAAGCGAACCATGCAGAAACGGGTCTCTTCGCTCTCGGACGATTGGTTCTGGAGGCCCTGGAGGATCAACTCCGCAAGGCGTTTGCTCGCGCCCATGACGCCGGTGGGCCGCACCGCCTTGTCGGTGGAGATCGCGACGAAGTCCTGGACCCCGGACCGGACCGCCGCTTCCGCGACTCGGAGCGTCCCGATCACGTTGTTCTGCACGCCGACCACGGGATTCCGCTCGACGATCGGAACGTGCTTGTACGCGGCGGCGTGGTAGACGGTCTGGACGTCGTACCGCTCCATCGTCTCCTGCATCAGGAGCCCGTCGCACACCGTTCCCAGAATCGGGACGACCGCGACGCCGAGGGGATTGGACTCCGCGAGTTTCGCGTCGATCCGGAAGAGATTGAATTCACAGTTGTCGATGAGGATGAGCCTCGCCGGACCGAGCTCGATGATCTGCCGGCAGAGTTCGGTTCCGATCGAACCGCCCGCACCCGTGACCATGACCACGCGTCCCCGGATCTTGGCGACGAGCAGCGGTTGCTGAGGCGTGACCGACTCCCGCCCGAGGAGGTCCTGGATGTCGATGGGGCGCAGATCCGTGAACTTCGCCTGGCCGGAGTCGAGCTCCTGCAGGTCCGGGACGGTCAGGATCTCGATGCCGCGACCGCGGAGGATGTCGATGACTTCGCGTCGACGCTGGCGGCTCGCGGAAGGCAGTGCGAGCATCACGGTGTCGACCGAGCGTCGTTCGACGAGCTCGTCGAGCTGGTCCGGATGGAAGACCTCGACGCCACGAACGTCCCGGCCGGTGAGACGTCGGTCGTCGTCGATGAAACACTCGATGGCGACGGAATTGTCCTCGGCCAGCATCGATGCCAGGCCCACGCCGGCCTGGCCGGCGCCGTAGATGAGGACGTGCTTCTGCGACTCGGAATTGCCACCCAGCATGAACTCGCGGAACAGGAAACGCCCGATGAGTCTCACGCCGACGAGGCCGAGGATCGATCCCATCCAGAAGGGGAAGAAGGCCAGTCGCGAAATCGAGGGTGAATCGCTTCGGAGAAAGCTCGCGGAGAGCAGGACCAGGGTGGTCAGCGTGACGCCCATGCTGCATCGATAGACCGCGTTCGCCCCGACATAGCGAATGACTTCCCGGTAGAAGCGGAAGGGAAGCAGGCAGAGCACGCCGACGACCGGTGCCGCGTACAGGCACCATCGCGTCTGGGGTGGTGGCACGAATTCGCCGTACCGGATCACGATCGCCAGCCAGAACGCGACGGCAAACACCGCCGCGTCGAGCAGCGTGATCGCGATCTGGGCCTGTCTCCTGGATGTCAAACGCATGATGCTTCGCATGGATTCGGTACTTGAGACGATTCAGAGGGCGATGAGTCTTCCCTGCTCGATTCGGTAGCGATCGCCGGTCAGCGGACAAGCGGTCTCGCCGTCACCTTCCAGCGGCAGTTCGAGGCGTTCGCCGGCAGCGCTCATCCAGCCGACCTGTCGCGCGGGAACGCCGACCATCAAGGCGTGCGCGGGGACGTCCCGGTTGATCACCGCGCCGGCACCCACGAAGGCGTGCTCGCCGATCTCGACGCCACAGACGATCGTGCAGTTGGCGCCGAGGGTCGCGCCGCGGCGGACGGTCGTGTCGCGGTATTCGTCCTTGCGTGAGACCGCGGATCGCGGGTTGTAGACGTTGGTGAAGACCATGCTCGGCCCGCAGAAGACGTCGTCCTCGAGCGTCACGTTGTCGTAGACCGAGACGTTGTTCTGGATCTTGACGTTGTCGCCGATCGAGACCTTGTTCCCGACGAAGACGTTCTGTCCGAGCGAGCAGCCGCGGCCGATGACCGCACCGCCACAGACATGCACGAAATGCCAGACCCGACTGCCGGGGCCGATGCTCGCGCCGTCGTCGACGATCGCGGTCTCGTGGATCGTGGGTTCGTTCGCGGTGGTGCTCATGCGGAGGCGTCCGATCAATACTCGAGCGGAAGGCTGACGGCGCGGCCGTCGCGGGCCGAGAGGTAGGCCGCGATGAGGACTTCGAGGCTCTTGAGCCCCTCACGACCGTCGGTTTCCGCGGGGCACTCGCCGCGGAGGACGTCGACCACGTTGCGGTAGTACCTCGGATGACCATACCCGTAGACGGAGGTCGTTTCGTAGTTCGCGTTTCGAACGTCCTCGTCGTAGTCACGTTCGTCGGCGAAGTCCCAGGTCTGGATCTCGTTCACCGCGACGCCACCGATCCGGACCGTTCCGTGCTCGCCGAGGATGGTCAGCGAGCCCTCGAGGTTCTTCGGATAGGTGAGCATGGTCACCGCGAGGGAGCCCAGGGCGCCGTTCCGCCAGCGGACGTTCATCACGCCGGTGTCCTCGACCTGGATGTCCCGGGCGAGGGTGGCGGTCATCGCGTGGACCTGGTCGATGGGGCCGATGAGCCAGTCGAGCAGGTCCACGTAGTGGCTGGCCTGGTTCATGAACGCGCCGCCATCGAGCTCCCAGGTGCCGCGCCACCGATCGGTGTCGTAATACGCCTGCGGCCGCGTCCAGAAGACGTTGACGTTCGCCATGTAGATCCGACCGAACCGACCCTCCAGAATCGCGCGACGGAGCAGCTGCAGCGTGGCGTTGAACCGGTTCTGCTTGACGACGAAGAGCCGGACACCTGCGTCGTCGCAGGCCTCGACCATGCGGAGCCCGTCGCTCCACCGGGTGGCCATCGGCTTCTCGGTCATCACGTGGACGCCGGCCGCCGCGATCTCTGCGGTCTGCCTCGGATGCATTCCACTCGGGGTGCACACCGCGACGATGTCCGGATTCGTGTTCGCGAGCATCTCGGGGAGCGAGGTGTGTCGCGGGGTGTCTTCGGGGATGAATTCCTGCTCGAGTCGGGCGGGATCGGTGTCGCAGGCACCGACCAGTTCGAGGTCGTCTCCGAGCTCTTCGATGGCTCGGAAGTGATTCTTCGAGATCCGACCGCAACCGGCGACGCCGATTCGAATCCGCCGCCCCTGCACGGGCTTTGCCTGATGTTCGATCAATTGGAGGCTCCCTCGCGGCCCGATGAATGACGCTCGGCCAGTCGACCGAGATTCCGGATTCTATCGAATTTTCGCGGTTTCCGGGGTCAGCCGGTGGGCTGCCGGTGGCGGGCGCAGACGGTCTCCACCGCATCGATCACCGCGTCGATCTCGGCCGGGGTCATCGAGGGGAAGAGTGGGAGGGAAAGGCACGCTTCGAACCACCTGTCCGCGGCGGGACAGCCTGTTTCCGGGATTTCGGCGAGTCTCTTCCAGACCGACATGTGGTGCAACGGCTTGTAATGGACGCTGGTGCCGATGCCGAGGGCGGCGAGGTCCTCCGCGAACTCGTTCCGGTCGATTCCAGCCTCCGTTCGGAGACGGATCACGAAGAGGTGCCAGGCATGGGAATCGTCCGCCGGTTCGACCGAGGGGAGCGAGAGCTCCTCCCGGTGTCCGAGTCGTTCGCGGTATCGGGCGGCGATTGCTCGTCGCGCGTCCCGGCTTGCGTCGCTTCGTTCGAGCTGGGCGAGTCCGATCGCCGCGGCGAGATCGGTCAGGTTGTACTTGTACCCCGGGGCGATGACGTCGTATTCCCATGCGGCGCCGACACGGGTGTGTCGGTCCCACGCGGATCGGTCGATTCCATGCAGTCGCATGCGACGGATCCGCGACGCGATCTCGCCGTCGTCGGTGGTGACCATGCCCCCTTCGCCCGTGGTGATGGTCTTGTTCGCGTAGAAACTGAAGCAGCAGGCCACCGAGCCCACCGCGCTTCCCACGGGGGCTCCATCCGAATGCCGGGCGGGAAAGGCGTGGGCGGCGTCCTCGATCACCTTGACGCCGCGCTTCTCGCAGACATCGACGATTCCCGCCGATCGGAGGTCACCGCGCATCCGGCAGGCCATGCCGGTCAGATGCACGGGAATGACGCAGGCGATTTCCGGATGGGCATCGAGGGCCGCCTCGACGATGGCGGGGGTCAGCAGGCCGGTGATCGGATCGACATCGGCGATCCGGACGAGTCCGCCGAGATACTCGACGACTTCGGCGGTCGCGGTGAACGTCACACTGGGGACCAGGACTTCCGACCCGGGCCCGATTCCCGCGGCTTCGCACGCGAGGTGCAACGCCGCCGTGCACGAGTTCACGGCGATGGCGTGCCTCGCGCCGGTGGCCTCGGCGAAGGCCGCCTCGAAGTCGAGGACCCGGCCGCCACTGGTGAGCCAGCCGCTCTCGAGCACCTCGCGGACGTATCGAAGTTCGTTTCCGCTCGCATCGACGCGGAAGAAGGGGACGTTCATTGCGGGGATTCTCTCCCATCGGGGGTCCCGGATCCAGTCCCGGGGCCCAGAACCGCCCGAACGGTGCGAAATAGCAGTTTCAGATCCTCGAGGAATGAATGGTCGCGAACGTACGCTTCGGCGAGGTCGAGCTTCCGGGGCAGGATCTCATCGCGATACGTCGACTCGGGGTCGTCGGAGGCGGCGAGGATCGACTCCTCGTCGCGATAGCGGATCGAGGCGGGATCGGTCAGCCCGGGACGGACGCTCAGCACCCGGTCCCATCGAGTCCGGTGGACCTCGGTCCACTTCGGGACCTCCGGCCGTGGACCGACGAGACTCATGTCGCCGACGAGGACGTTCCAGAGCTGGGGAAGTTCGTCCAGCTTGGTCCGGCGGAGGACCCCGCCGATCCGGGTCACCCGGGACCGATCGCCCGCATCGAACGATCCGCTCACGGCATCGGGTCGGACCGCCATCGTCCGGAACTTGAGGATCCTGAAGGGGCGTCGGTTGCGGCCGACCCTGGTCTGCCGGAAGAACGGCCCGCCCCGGCTGGTGATCGCGACAAGCACGGTGATGATGAGGAGGAGGGGTGCGAGGATGATCGCTCCGACCGCGGAGACGATGATGTCGAAGCATCGTTTCATGCCCGGTCGCCCGCGCGGTGTGATCGAATTCCGGCGACGACATGGCTGCGCAGCATCGGCACCAGGTGGAGCAGTCTGTAGGTCGGAACGCCGAGCCGACGCGTGGCGCGAGCGATCGGCGGCGCGAGCGTCGTCCGACGGGTGGAGATCTCCATGCCTGGGAAGAGCGCCCGGATGCGACGGATCGGAACTCCTCGGACGTCCGGATTCCGGGGATTGTCGTAGAGGAAGTCGTACCAGAGGATCAATCCTTCCGAGCGAACGACCCGCATCATCTCGCGGGCGAGCCGGGTCTGGATTTCGTCGGAGAGGATCGAGGTGAAGACGAGACTGGCGAACACCACGTCGAAACGATCGTCATCGAATTCCATTCGGGTCGCGTCGCCGCATCGAAGTCCGACCCCGTCGGGAAGCGACTTCCGGGCGGCGGAGACGCGGTCCTCGAGCAGGTCGATTCCCTCGAGATTCTCCGGCTCGAGGCCCAGGCCGATCAGTCGGTGCAGTTCGCCCCCGCTTCCGCAGCCGACCTCGAGAACCCGCAGATCCGAGCGGGCCGGGAGGCCGGCGGAATCCAGAAAACTCACGTAGTGCCGTTCCCGGTCCAGTCGTATGCGCTCGGTGGGAAGGGATTCCGGGCTGTCCTCGCGTCGCTCGTACGCGCGGGTCATCCGTTCGAGTTCCTGTTCCTCCCGAGCCTTCATCGCAATCCTTCCGACGATGTTCGCCGCTTCGCGATCGCGTCCATCAGGCGGCCGGCCAGCGACTCGAAGTCGTGGTGCTCGAGCACATGGCGTCGCCCGTTCTCTCCCATTTCGTTCCGGCGATCCGCACTGAACGATGCCAGTCGCCCGATCCCCGCGGCGAGCGACCGGGGGTCGTCCGCCGGGACCCGGATCCCGCATTCGGCTTCAGTCACGGGGTCGTTCCCCGCGGTGTAGGACCCGATGATCGGACGGCCGCACAGCATGGCGTCGTAGATCTTGTTCAATCCGATGCCGAAACGATAAATGGAATGCCCACGAAGCCCCGCGTACACCACGTCTCCTTCGGTCATCGCGGAAAGAGCGGACGCTCGATCGACCCGGTCGATGAATCGGGCATGGACGTTCGCGAGTCCGTCGGCGAGCGATCGCAGACGATCCTTCGCCGCACCCTCTCCGATCGTCACGAGGCCGAATCGACCTGCCGGAAGCGCATCCATCGCCCGGATCAACGTGTCGAGCCCGTGATAGTCGCCGTGTCCTCCAGCGTGGACGATG
>Ga0315320_10004151_pt1 | contig 11872 bp, 6 predicted proteins | sample M140m21515metaG_FD_203458 | JGI IMG/M metagenome (GOLD analysis project Ga0315320, IMG submission 203458) | Ammonia-oxidizing marine archaeal communities from Monterey Bay, California, United States - M1 40m 21515 | ecosystem: Environmental > Aquatic > Marine > Coastal | place: USA: California...
TCCCAGCGCGACTCAACCGAGCTCAAACAAGATCACGCGGCGCTTCTTGAGCGACTGGCGAAGCTCGGGATCTCGGTGCCAGGGTCATCATGAGCACTCGAGACTATGGCGTACCGAATTGTGCCTGGGCTGCACGAAGTCTGGAGCTTCTCGATCAACCAGGCCCTCATCTGATCGTAACCCCGAATGATTCGGACCTCGAGCGGTTAGCGACCGATCTGATCGAGCTCGCGCCGCATCGGCAGGTCTTGAGTTATCAAGACGATGAGCAAAGCCCCTATTCACCGCTGACCCCGGACCCCCGTCACACCTGGTCTCGGCTAGGCTTGCTCGCTCGGCTTAGCGTCGGCGAACCCGTCGATATCGTGGTCGCTTCAGCTGCTGCTATCGGTCGATATGTTCCAGATTTAGCGACCATTAATGCGACCTCGTTACTGCTGGTAACCGGTGAAGAGCTCGAGCGCGATCAGCTGCTCAGTCATCTTGAGGGTGCCGGTTATCATCGAACCCCTCTGGTCGAGGACCCTGGCACGGTCTCACTGCGCGGCTCGGTGGTGGACCTTTGGCCTCCGGGCGAGGCTCAGCCTGTCCGCGCTGATTTCTTTGGCGATAGCATTGAGACTTTGCGGTTATTTGATCCAGTGACTCAGCGCCAAGGACGAACCCTAGAATTATTGGTGGTCCCCCCAGCGCGCGCTTTTTCGGTCGGTTCATCGATCGCCGAAAGACAACGGCAGAAATTGTTAGCGCTGAGTGACCAGCTCGAGCTTCCTTCCGAAAACTTTCTCCGCTGCTGGCAACGGATAGAGGCAGGCATTCGGTATCCTGGTATCGAGGGCTTAGAGCCACTGCTGCGCACCGGAAGCACTTGCCTGCTTGAGCTCTTACCGCCGTCTACTCGCGTCGTCTTGTGCGGACAGCGCCCCATCGAGAACGCTTGGATTGAGACCGATCTAGCGCTCGCCCAGGGGTTTGCGGATCGCAAAGAGCAAGAGCTCGTGGCGCCGCCAGAGCTGCACCGGCTGGACCACGCAGCCTTATCAAAAGTCCTCGCTAAGCGCTCAGTCATCGAGCTCGATAGCGCCTTAGGCCCCGATGACGAGCGCAGTCGCTTCGATGATCTCGATGAATTGCGTCGCGACCTTACGCTAGCGAGCCGCCGAGCCCTCGCCGATGACGGCGATCTTCTTGAGCCCTTAGTCACTCAAATCAAGCGCTGGCGTGCGCAACACATGACCCTCATTGTCTTGAGTGAGCATGAGCCCAGACGCCAGCGCTTAGCGAAACAACTGAGCGAGCGTGGCTTGATCGTGCGCCAGCTTGATGAGCGCGCAACCTGGCGACCGAACGAAGACCTTAAAACCCTGCGCAACCCAAAAGTCTCAGTGTATATTGGCAGCGCTGCGCTTCGGCGTGGCTATGTGGACCGACAGCGCCTCTTGGTCATAATTCCTGAGACCTTAGTCAACGGGCGGCGGCGCAACTTACGAGCGCAGCGACCCAATCATTTTAATACCACGCTCGCCGAACTCAAAATCGGAAAAGCTGTCGTTCATCTAGATTTTGGAATCGGTCTTTATCAAGGGATCGAGCGGCGCGGTATCGATGGAATCGATCACGACTTTATCCGGGTGGACTTTCGAGACCAGGACAAAGTCTTTGTCCCGGTGGCGCGCATCGGCGTGCTGCGTCCTTACGATGGAGGCGGTGAGCCCAAACTCGACAAAGTCGGCGGAAGCTCGTGGACCAAGCGCTGCGCCCGAGTGCGTAAAGGGCTTTTGCAGATCGCTCATCGCTTGGTCGAAACGCAAGCTAAACGCGACGCTTTTGAGGTCAAGCCGCTCAACGACGCTGGGGAGCTCGCTCGCAATTTTGAGTCGCTCTTTCCCTTTCAACCAACCCCTGATCAAGAAGCTGCGTTTGATGCGATCGCTCATGACCTTGCGCAATCCCAACCGATGGACCGTTTGGTCTGCGGCGATGTCGGTTTTGGTAAGACCGAGGTCGCTATGCGCGCCGCTTTTGCTGCGGTTGCCGCAGGTCAACAGGTCGCTATTTTAGTGCCCACTACCGTTCTTTGTCAGCAACACTTGCGGAGCTTTCGGGAGCGCTTTGAGGCGATGGGGGCGCAAGTCGCTGGCTTGAGTCGTCTCAACACGACCCAAGAAAGCCAAGCCGTTCTCGAGGGCTTAGGCAAAGGCTCGGTCGATGTGGTCATTGGAACGCATAAACTCTTAGGGCGGCAGGTTCGCTTTAAGGCGCTGAGCTTGTTGGTTGTCGACGAAGAGCAACGCTTTGGGGTGGGTCATAAAGAGCGAATCAAGGAATTATGTCAGGGCGTTAACGTCCTGACTATGACGGCCACTCCGATCCCACGCACGATGCAACTTGCGATGCTTGGGGTTCGAAAACTGAGCACCATCAGCACGCCACCAGCGGCGCGACGAGCCGTTCGCACTACCGTATGTCGATACGAAGAGCAGATGGTGCGGGAGGTTATTCTTCGCGAGTTTGAACGCGGCGGACAGGTCTTCTTTTTGCACAATAAAGTTCAGGATCTCGAGGCTGTATCGGCTCACCTAGGTCAACTCATTCCCCAGGCTAAGATCGGCATTGCGCATGGTCAGATGAGCGCTGAGCAAGCCGATGAGGCGATGATCCGCTTTATCCGCGGTGAGACCAATCTCTTGGTCTGTACGACCATCATTGAGTCTGGGTTAGATATCCCCAACGCGAACACCATCTTAGTCCACCGTGCGGACCGTTTCGGTCTCGCTCAGCTGCACCAGATCCGGGGGCGTGTTGGGCGGCGGCGTGAGCGCGGTTATTGTTATTTGTTGCTGCGCCATGACGAAGACCACCTCAGCGTCGACGCACAAAGACGCCTTGAGGCGCTCCGGCGTTTCACCGAGCTCGGCGCGGGGATCCGTATAGCGCGAGAAGACCTGGACCTTCGCGGCGCAGGAAACCTGATCGGCTCAGATCAATCAGGGCATATTGAAGCGGTGGGGATCGACCTGTATTCGGAGCTGTTACGCGAGGCTATCGCTCGAGTTAAGGGTGGGCAAATCAACACGCTCGCCAACGTGGAAATTAAACCAGGTCGCCCGGCGTTGGTGCCTCGGGAGTTCATGCCCGACGCGGCTGAGCGGATCAGTCTTTACGATCGACTTGCGCGCGCTGACGAAGATTGGATTATTCAGCAGCTCGAAGAAGAGCTTGAGGACCGCTACGGTCAACTCCCCGAAGAGGTTGAGGCGCTCTTCTTGTGCGCTCGAACACGCTGGCGCGCAGGAGCCGCCGGGGCGAGTGAAATACAGTCACAATTCAGCGGTCAAGGCGAGCATCGGCGTCTAATTTTAGCGGCGACCTTCGACGCAGAAGGGAGCGGTCTAGAGCCAACGGCGCTCGTTGGATGGGTCGCTGAGCGCCCTAAACAAGCCCGGCTGACTGCGAGCGGTCGATTAATTTGGGAGCCCACGAAGAAGCTCATCGAACAATGTGAAGACGACCCGGCTCGCGCAGCGCTACACTTCGCAAGCGAGCTAAGAGCTTTGGTCCCAAGCTAATCGAGTAAGTCCGCTATACTCTGCCAGAAACTCTTCTCACCGGCGGGCTCATCGCCCACGGTTTGGGCATATCGATCCAACGCTTCACGCTGCTCCGCCGTGAGCTTTTTGGGCACCTGAATGCGAACTTTGACGATCTGGTGACCGCGTCGGTCGCCCTCGCCTACGCCCTTGCTGCGCAGACGAAACTCGGTCCCATTTTGCGTGCCCGAGGGAACATTCATGCGCAGCATCGCTCCATCGACTGTCGGCACATCAACCGAACCGCCAAGCGCCGCCGTGGTGAAATGAATAGGAACCTCGCAGTGTAGGTTTTTATCACGCAAATCAAAGAAGCTGTGGGGCTCAACATGAATCTCAACAAGCAAATGACCTGGTGCCGCTTGCCCACGGGCGTAATGACCGCCCTCTCGAACCCTCAAGCGCGAGCCATCAGTGATCCCGGCAGGAATTTTTATGGTCACCTCATGGCGGGCTTCTCTGAGGCCTTTTCCGCGGCACGTCGGGCACGGGCTATTGAGATCAACACCCTCTCCCGAGCAACCAGGACAGGCTTGAGGAAAAGCAAAGAAACCGCGCTGAGCTGCGACTTGGCCGCTCCCGCCGCATTGACCACACGCACGCGCCCTTTGACCTGTTTTGGTCCCATGACCCGAGCAGGGAATACAGGGGCTAAGTCGCTTATAGTGCACAGTCTTTTCTGCGCCCCTAGCCATTTCAATAAAACTGATACGCGCCCGAATGCGTAAGCTTAAGTCGGGGGCTGAATCGGCTCCGCGCGCGCCGCGACCGAACATATCAAAAAGGTCTGAGAATATTTCTGAGCCACCGGGGAATCCGCCGCCAAAACCAGCAGCTCCCTCACCAGTGTGTCCAAACTGATCATAGCGAGCTCTTCGCTCCGGGTCGCCAACGACCGAATAAGCGGCGGCGATTTCCTTGAAGCGCTCTTCGGCGCTGGGGTCATCAGGGTTTTGGTCCGGATGATACCGAGCGGCTAACTTTCGATAGGTCTTCTTAATGGTTTTGGCGTCCGCATCACGGGGGACGCCAAGGACCTCATAGGGGTCCCGTTCCATAGCTTACTCGCCTCCGCCTAGACCTTCGCCGATCATCGCTTCAGAAGCCTCTGCGTACATCGCATCGGCAATCTTGTGACTCGACAATTCTAAGCGCTGAACAGCCTGCCTTAGGCCGTCGTATTCTTCACGAGACAGCTCTTGTCGCAGGTTGTTCAGATCCAAACGAATCTGCTCCACGTCATCCGTGGTCAGCACGTGGGCGTATTCTTCAATAGCCTTATCCGTGGTGTAAATCAGACCGTCTGCGTTGTTGCGAAGTTCAGCCATCTGACGGGCTCTACGATCAGCCTCGCGGTAATCGTCAGCCTCGGAGATCATGTTATCGATCGCGTCTTCGCTCAGACCCGATGACGACACGATCCGGATGCTCTGTTTCTTACCCGTTCCTAAATCACGTGCGCTGACGTTGACCAGACCCGAGGCGTCAATATCAAAACTGACTTCGATTTGAGGGACGCCGCGAGGCGCTGGCGGAATTCCGACCAACTCAAAGCGGCCCAAGCTCATATTATCCGACGACATCTCACGCTCGCCTTGGAGCACGTGAATCGTCACTAGGGGCTGATTGTCTACGGCGGTCGAGAAGACCATCGACTTACGTGTCGGGACGGTGGTGTTGCGCTCAATGATGCGCGTCATCAAACCACCTTGGGTCTCAACACCTAAGCTCAAAGGCGTCACATCAAGCAGCAAGACATCTTTAACATCACCCGCTAAAATACCGGCTTGAATCGCTGCGCCTTGCGCCACAACCTCGTCAGGGTTTTCTCGCTTATCGGGGTTTTTACCGAAGAATGCGGTGACCTTCTCTTGCAGCATCGGCATGCGCGTTTGACCGCCAACGAGCAGGACCTCTTCGATATCCCCCGCAGACATTCCGGCGTCTGCAAGACAGCTCTCGCAGCTCTCGAGCGTGCGCTCGACCAAGCCGCCCACCCAAGCCTCAAGGTCTTCACGCTTGAGCTCGCGGGTTAGGTGCTTTGCGCCTGACGCATCCGCTGAGATAAACGGAAGATTGATTTCGGTGACCTCAGCGGTCGAGAGTTCGTGTTTGGCGCGCTCGGCTGCCTCTTTGAGGCGCTGCAAAGCCATGCGGTCGTTGCGAAGGTCGACTCCGGTCTCTCCTTGGAACTCGTCAGCGAGCTTGTTGATGATGCACATATCGAAGTCATCACCGCCCAAGAAGGTGTCACCGTTGGTTGCGACGACCTCAAAGACACCCTTATTTCGCCTCAGGATCGAGATATCAAACGTACCACCACCCAAATCGTAAACAGCGACGAGCTCGGCCGTGGCGTCGCCCAATCCGTGGGCGAGCGCTGCAGCCGTCGGCTCGTTGATAATCCGCTCAACTTCCAAACCCGCAATGCGACCCGCATCTCGAGTCGCTTGTCGCTGCGCATCATTAAAGTAGGCAGGAACCGTAATCACGGCTCGCTCGATCTCACTCCCGAGGTAATCTTCAACGGTTTGCTTCAACCGGCTCAGCACCATCGCTGAAATCTCTGCTGGGCTGTAGGCGCGACCACGCCCCTCAACCCAGGCGTCGCCGTTCTCGGCTTCGACCACTTTGAAGGGGCGGTTCTCAGACATGGACCCGACCTCTTTCGAGTCGAACCGGCGGCCGATTAGGCGTTTGACTGAGTAAATGGTGTTTGCTGGGTTGGTGATCGCCTGACGTTTGGCGATCTGGCCTACCAGCCGCTCACCTGACTCGGTGAAGCCAACCATCGACGGGGTGGTGCGAGCACCCTCTGCGTTTGGGATAACGACCACTTCGCCATTTTCATAAATAGCGACGCAGGAGTTGGTGGTCCCTAAGTCGATTCCGACAATGCGCGACATACGGTTTAGCTCTTAGCCTCCGGGCTATCTGTGCCATTAGACGACGAATCGGATGCGCTGTCCAACTTTCCAGCACTTACGACCACAGAGGCTGCGCGCAAAAGGCGGTCATGAAGCATATAACCCTTCTGCATCTGCTCGCAGACGAGGTCCGCAGAGTAGACAGCATGCCCTTGTCGGGCGACGGCCTCGTGGCGTTCGGGGTCGAAAACCTCTCCGATGCTCTCAAAGGCTTTGGCGCCGTGGCGCTCCAAAACACTGAGCATCTGATTGAGGATCATGCGGACGCCTTCGGACAGCGAACCTGCGCTATCCTCTTCGGTCGAGACGGAGAGCGCCCGCTCGATGTTGTCGACCACACCAAGGAGGTCACGCAGTGGGTTCTCTGACGCATAGAGGCGCTGAGTTGCTTGTTCTCGCTGGACACGTTTTCGGTAGTTATCAAAGTCAGCCATCAGGCGCATGTGACGCGTCTTGAGCTCCTCAAGCTCCCTTGCGCTGCCGTCGTCTTGAGCGCGCTCAACCGGAGCTGCTTCGACGACGCTTGCGCGATCGCTAGCGGCTCTGGTCGGCTCAACGGGTGCTGCGTTCGCAGCTTCTTGCCGCTCGACAGCTGGCTTTGCGCCCGCTGCCTGGACGGTCTCTGGCGCCGCAGCCTTCGGGCTGGGCTCATCGCCGATTGAATCCACCGCGGCGAGCGCTTCGGCGATTGCATCTTCCATGCTCTGTTCCTGCTTGTTCATCCGGTGACCCTAACGTGCACGGCGCGCTCCTTACGCAAAACTTACGTCGAAGAAAACGCCGAAACCGCCTCGGCGTTGAGTAGCTCGCCGGCGACAGCATCCACTCGGTGAACCGCCCGCTGCCTAAGACGATAGGGCCGAGCATTGGTTAGCGTTTTCTCTTCAATCAATCGCTGCACGGTAGCTAGCAATTGAGCATCCGCAAGCCCAAAGTTAGCGCCCCAGTGCTCAGGGTCGATCCCGAGATCGAAGTCGCGGATACCGAGCATTGAGGCCTCTCGCAGCCACTCCGAGGGCGATAACTTCTCATCATGATCATCCTGAATAAAGCAGAACCCCTGAGACGCTTGATCTACTTTTTGCTTCCAACCGCGCAGGCTCTTGGGGTTGCAGCGGCGCTCTAAACCGCCGTGGCCAAGTTGACGTTGGCCATGTGCTCCGGGACCAACCCCAACAAAGGTCCGATCGCGCCAATACGACCGATTGTGCCGACTGCTCCTTCCCGGTTTGGCGAAGTTACTGATCTCATAACGATGCATCTGTGCTGCAGCCGCTCGGTCCGCAACCATTTGATACATCCGCAGCCAAGCTGACCGATCAAGCTCCTGTAAACGACCGGCTCGAAACTCGGTCCCAAAATGAGTACCGTCTTCGATCGTCAAACCATAGAGTGAGACATGCTCGGCGCCCAAACCAAAGAACCGACCAAGCATCTTATCAAGGGTGGAATCAAGCTGACCTGGTAAACCGAAGATGAGATCTAAACTCAAATTGTCAAACCCCGCTCGGCGCGCACAATCAACCCCCCGTAAAGCAGTCAAAGCGTCATGCCTTCGACCGAGCCACTGTAGCTCCTGGTCCTCTAAGCTTTGCACTCCAATACTCAACCGGTTGATTCCTGCGGAGCGAAAGTCAGCGAGCCCCTGCGCCGTGATGTCATCTGGGTTTGCTTCTAAAGTGATCTCTGCTGAGGCGTCGATCCCGAACAAACGATCGATCGTGCCCAGGAGACGAGCGGTCAGAGCCGGGCTCATTCGCCCCGGCGTACCGCCGCCGAAATAAATCGTGGTGACCCGACCATCAACCCATTCGCTCCACAGCTCGAGCTCTTTGATGATGGTTGAGGCGTAGGCTGGGTCCTCTTTTGAGGTGGTCGAAAAGAAGTCACAATAGGGGCAAAGCGTAGCGCAATAAGGGTAGTGGAGATAAACTTGCAAATAGGCCTCCTTTGACAGGCAATGAATCACAAGCGACAAGCAGCGTAAGCGCACCTTCGCGACGGAAGCAACATGCTCGCGCCGACCGGAACTGTCACCCTTGTCTTTACTGACCTGCGCGCCTCAGAGCGTCTGTGGTCACAAGTGCCTGATACCATGCGAATCGCGCTGAATCAGCACGACAAAATTGTACGCGAATCCTTACGCCAACACAAAGGCTACGAGGTCAAATGTGAAGACGGCTCGTTCATGCTGGCGTTTGCAGAACCAGGCCAAGCGCTCGAGTTTGCCGCGGATCTGCAGATGCGGTTGCTCTGCGCCGACTGGCCTGAAGCCCTGCTCGAAGACGATGCCGCCGGGGCGGTGCGAAGCGATAAGGGGAGGCTGATCTTTGCTGGGCTGCGCAGCAGCGTAGGGATGCATCACGGTGATGTTGAATGCCGAATCGACCCGACCACAGGTCGAATGGATTATTTTGGTCCCACAGCCAACCGCGCAGCGCGGATTTCAGCGGCTGCGCATGAGGGGCAAACCCTCCTGAGCAAAAGCCTACAGCTCGTGCCGACTGAGCAAAGCGCATGGACGATCGATAGTCTTGGGACTCATCAACTGCGCGGACTTGAAGGCGCTCTTGAGCTGTTTGAGCTCAAACCTAAAAGCCTCAAGGACCGGCGCTTTCCCCCCCCGCTAACGCTCAACGCCATCCGCACCAACCTTCAACCTCGTAGCGATCGGTTTATCGGCAGAGTCGAACAGCTCGAAGCGATCGAGGGATCACTACAGCAAGGTCATCGACTCGTCACACTCATGGGCGCCTCCGGGTTGGGGAAAACTCGACTGGCGCAGCGTTATGGCGGCTTGCATCTTGAAGCCTTCCCCGGCGGTATTTGGTTCTGCGATATCGCAGAGGCCACCGACCTCAACGACGTGATCGCGTGCGTCGGACACACCCTATCGATCCCACTAACCAGTGGTCGCAATGACAGCGAACTGCTGGAGCAAGTGGGTACACAGCTCAATAAAAACGGGACGTCGCTGCTCATTTTAGACAACTTAGAGCAAGCTATTGAGCCATCGGCTCAGGCGATCGAGCGCTGGCTAGCCATGGCTGAATCCCTCACGATTTTGGCGACAAGCCAAGAGCGTCTTCGGCTGAGCGCCGAGATCACGCATGAGGTTCGCCCGCTCAATGAAGCCGAAGGGATTGAGCTGTTCCACGCACGCGTCAAAGAGCTGCGCGGTGATTATAATCCTTCCGTCCATCAGCGCTCAGTGCTGGCTGAGGTCATCCGTTCGCTCGACTCGATCCCGCTAGCTATCGAGTTGGCGGCGGCTCAAATTCGACACATGAGTCTGATCTCGCTGAGTCAACAGATTCAACAACGACTCGACCTACTCAGCGATGAAAGCAGTGAAGCGCCACCCCGTCACCGTACACTCCGGGCGGCGATCGAGTGGTCATGGGATCTGCTCACTGAATTTGAAAAGGATGTATTGAGCCAAGCTTCGATCTTTCGAGGAGGCTTTCATCTCGATGCCGCTGAGGTGATTATCGAACCGAGCGATCCCGACAGCCCCTGGGTCATGGATCTGCTCGAATCGCTCAACGATAAAAGCTTGTTGGTCACTCAGGACCAAGCCGAGGGAACGCTTCGATTTTCGATCTATGAGAGCATCCGCCTTTATGCAGCTGAAGTGCTTGAACGCAACGACACCGAACACGCGGCGCAAGCTCGACACGCTGACTACTTTGCGACTGAAGCGAAGCGGTTTAGCGCCGGTTTGTATGGATCAGAAGGCAAAAGGCTCCGCCAAGAGCTGAGTGACGACCTAAAGAACCTTCAAGCGGTTTCAACCTGGAAGGGCGCATCGCCTGACCAACGTGGAGAGGCGATCTTTGCCCAGCTAGCGCTGCGTAAACTCACAGGGCCGATCAAATCACGTGGACCGCTCTTGAAAGCGGTCGCTGACGACTTATCGAAACTCGACCCCAACTTGCATGGGCGCCTACTCAGAGCTCGCGCCGAATACGAAGCGGAAAACGGCGAGGTCGCTGCGGCAAAGGAAACCCTCAATTTGGCGCTCGCCACGGCGCGTAACGCCAAGGATCAAGAACTCCAGGGCCGAGTCTTAGGCTCTTTAGGTTTGCTGCATCGACAAAGCGCAGAGGTCACTCAGGCTCGAGCGGCTTTCAACGAGGCACTGGTGTGTGCGCGTGCTAGCAACGATGACCAGACGCGTAGCGCCACCTTAAACAACCTGGCGATGCTCGAGCACGACCAGGCGCGCTTTCAAACCGCAGAGGAGCTCTTTCTCGAGGCTTATGACCTTTGCGTCTCTCGGCAGCACACTCTAGGCGCCGCAACCGCTCAGATGAACTTAGGCACCATCAACTTAGAGCGAGGCGACCTCGAGCGAGCTCGGCACTTCTACCATGAAGCCATCCAGACCTTTCAGAGCAATAAGGACCAAGCCTACGAGATGATGGTGATGACGTTGCTCGGCTTAGTGGATCTGGATGAGGGGGTCTATTCAGCGGGTAAAAAGACGCTGAGTAAGTCCCTTAAATCAGCAACAGACTCGGGCGATATGATGGTCCAAATTATGTCTGAATGCTGGCATGGAGTAGCCCACTGGCTCGACAACGAAGAGGAAGCTGCTTTCGTTCGGCTCCGTACCGCCGCTGCTGTCATGCGCGAGCAGAACAATCCCAAAATGCTCGCCTTTGTTCACGGCTATTACGGGTCCCTACTTGCGGTCAGGGGGCGCATTCCCGAGGCGCGAGAAAAGTTTCGTCTTGCGCGCTACCTCATGCGTCAAACCAACAACAGAAACCATCTCGATGCGCTCAAGATTATGGTAGGTCTTGCGGCGGCTTCGCTCGCCGAGCAAGCCCATCAGTCGGGCGACAAGAAGGCCTACGCCCGCCATCTAGCGATCGCGCTGCAGCGGAGACAGTTTGCGCTTGAGCCGATCGAGCCAAACGAGTCATTTCCTGATGGCTTACCTGCTCCTGCGGCGCGCTCCTCAGACGCCAGAATGTGCCTCACCTTGCTCCAGCGAATGCTTTCTAAGCTCCCTGAAATTCCGGATGACCTGAGGGAGGCTCTCCAAACGATGGAGTCACCTCGCGACACCCTGCCGCCGCTCAAAGCGCCACAACCCAAATGATGCGTCCGCCGCCTTCTCAGAACCGCCGACCGATGGTACGGCCGAAACACCCTCAAACTCGGTAGAGCCTATGACCGACCAAACGACCATTGAGATTCCTGCAGAATTACCTGTTTTAGCGCTGCGCGATCTCGTCGTCTTTCCTTTCATGATCGCACCGATTCGCGTCGGACGAACCAAAAGCATCCGAGCTATTGAAGAGAGCTTAGGTCACGGCCGGCTGATCTTTCTTTTGACTCAAAAGG
>Ga0315320_10004153_pt1 | contig 11871 bp, 12 predicted proteins | sample M140m21515metaG_FD_203458 | JGI IMG/M metagenome (GOLD analysis project Ga0315320, IMG submission 203458) | Ammonia-oxidizing marine archaeal communities from Monterey Bay, California, United States - M1 40m 21515 | ecosystem: Environmental > Aquatic > Marine > Coastal | place: USA: California...
CAAAGAGGTGTTGAGTCTTCATACGAAAAGCCTAGCACGATGTGGGCCGACGAGGACGAAGAATCCTATATTTGGTCTGTCTGGCCAGAAGCGATAAAACGGACGACACCCATCTCACCGGAGTCAACATGTTGTTGCTGTGCACCAAGACTTGAGGAACCTGTCGCAAGGCGGTCGCCTTGCTCAACGAACACCAAGTGAAACACACCTATCGAGAGTATACACGCGAACCGCTCAATGAGGCGGAACTCCGAGCGGTCTTGCGTAAACTAGGTGTTGGCCCGCATGAGGTCTTGCGCACGCGCGACGCCACCAAGGCGGGTATCGCGTCCGACATCTCTGCCGATGCGTTGATCGCTCAGATGGTGACCAACCCGCGGCTGTTGCAGAGACCGATCGGGATTGTGGGGGAGCGGGCCGCGATCGGGCGACCTCCCGAAGCGCTTCTCTCGCTACTCGACGACTAAACCCTCATCGCGCTAGGACACACCGATGACACGCCACCTCGTCGCCGCATTCTACCACTTCGCTGATCTAAACGACTACGAAACGCTGCAAGCACCGCTCGTCGCGATGTGCGCGTCGCACGGCATTCGTGGGATGATCTTGCTGGCAAGTGAGGGCATCAACGGCACCGTCGCGGGACCTCCCGAAGGTGTCCATGCGCTGCTGGCCCATCTCCGATCGGATCCGCGTCTAGCCTCACTCCTCCACAAAGAGGCCTGGAGTGAGGCCTCACCCTTCCGACTCATGAAGGTGCGCCTGAAGACCGAGATCGTCTCCATGGGCGTCGACGGCATCACGCCTCCCGAGCAGGCCGGCGAATATGTGGCGCCCCAAGACTGGAACGCCTTGATTCAAGACCCAAACGTCGTCTTGATCGACACGCGCAACGACTACGAGACAGACATCGGTACGTTTCAGGGCGCGACCTTCCCAATGACTCGAACGTTTCGCCAGTTTCCAGACTGGGTGGACGCCCAAGAATCGTGGGACAAGGACACGAAGATCGCGATGTTTTGTACCGGCGGCATCCGCTGTGAGAAATCGACTTCTCTGCTTCGTAACCGAGGGTACAAGAACGTTTATCATCTCCAAGGCGGCATCCTCAACTACCTAGAGAAGATCCCCAAAAACGACAGCATGTGGGATGGCGAATGCTTTGTGTTTGACCAACGTGTGGCGGTCGATCATGACTTACAGGCCAGCGACAAAGTGATCTGTCACGCGTGCGGCTGGACGGTATCCGAGAAGATGCGCGAACACCCCGACTATGTCTATGGCGTCTCGTGTAGCCGCTGCGTCGATGAAACAACGCCAGAGCAAAAGGCACGGTTTACCGAGCGTGCGAAACAGATCGCGCTCGCGCAGCAACGAGGGCATGACCACTTGGGTGCCGACCTCCCACCCCCGAGGACCCCACGTGCCAAGCGGGAAGTACCCGAAGGGCTACCGGTTCTCTACAGCTTCCGACGGTGTCCCTACGCCATCCGTGCTCGTCTCGCCCTCTCCGTCAGCGCGCAACCAATTGCCCTGCGGGAGGTCGTGCTACGCGACAAACCGCCAAGTCTACTGGAGTACTCACCCAAGGGCACGGTGCCCGTGTTGGTTCTACCCGATGGACGTGTGATTGATCAGAGCCTCGATATCATGCGGTGGGCGCTTGAGCGCTCCGATCCCGAAGACTGGCTGATCCCCCAAAACGCGACGCTCGCCGACGTCTTGGCGTTGATCCAGACCAACGACACCGAGTTCAAACAGCACCTCGACCGCTACAAATACGCCAACCGATACGAAGACGTCGACCCCATCGCGCATCGCAGGGCCGCCGAAGCCTTCCTCGCGCAGCTCGACAACCGACTGGCCCAAACGACACACCTGTTCGGCGACAGACCCTGTTTAGCGGATATGGCAATTATGCCTTTTGTCCGTCAGTTTGCGAACACCGACCGCGATTGGTTCAACCAGTTGGCCTACACACATCTTCAGCGATGGCTGGAGAACCACCTGCAGTCCACGCGATTTACCTCCATCATGAAAAAGTACCGACAATGGTATGCCGACATGCCCGGTGAGCTTTTTCCACCCACCGAAACCTTGCGCCCACCCCAACTCCAAGAGACTCCCTAATGTCTGACCAACCTAGCGCTCCGCCCGTAAAGAAAGGCCTCACACCCATGGTCACCCAGCTTGCGCCCATCACCGAGCAAGTCGGCACCCACGTCTTGCAAGCGCTGCAAGACGCGGACACCGTAGCGGTGCTCACGACGGTAGTCGCCGGCTTCCCCGCCGATCGCGTGGTGTCGCTTCCGCTCACGAATCAGCAACTCGCAAGTGTACAGATGCTGCTGATGCAAATCCAAGCCGAGCCCGCCCCTCAAACTGCAGAAGAAGAGAGCCGCTGCATCGGCTTTCAATGCCAGATCCCCGACGCCACATAGGGCAAGCTGGTGGTAAAACACCGTGTGGGACGCTATGAACGGACCCCAAAACAGAGCCGAAGACGGCACGGGAGTGATGCGACCGATGAGCCAAAACCCAACCATCGTCTACACCCAAACAGACGAAGCCCCAGCGCTTGCCACCTACTCCTTGCTCCCGATCCTACGGGCCTTTATCGGCTCCGCCGGGGTCGATATGGAACTACGAGACATCTCTCTCGCCGCTCGGATTCTCGCGGTGTTCCCCGATCACCTGAGGGCCGACCAGCAGATCCCAGACGCGCTCACCGAGCTCGGTGCCCTGGCCAAACAACCGGAAGCCAACATCATCAAGCTTCCCAACATCAGCGCCTCGGTGCCGCAACTCAGAGCGTGTATCGGCGAGCTGCAACAGCTCGGCTTCGCGCTGCCCGACTACCCTGAAGAAGCCAAGAACGATGCCGAGCGTGCGCTCAAGGCCCGCTACGACAAAGTCAAAGGGAGCGCGGTCAACCCCGTACTTCGCGAAGGCAACTCCGACCGCCGGGCGCCACCTGCGGTGAAGGCCTATGCGCGTCAAAACCCACACCGAATGGGCGCATGGAGCGCCGACTCAGGCTCGCACGTCGCCACGATGTCGAGCGGTGACTTCTTCCACAATGAGCGCTCCGTCACACTATCGGCGGCCACGACCGTTCGGATCGAACACGTCGACGCCAGCGGCCAAACACGGACCCTCAAGAGCGACATCGCGCTGCAAGACGGCGAAGTGATCGACGCCTCTGTCCTCGAGCGATCCGCTCTGATCGCGTTCCTCAAGACACAGGTTCAGGACGCCAACGACAAGGGCGTGTTGTTCTCTTTGCATATGAAAGCCACCATGATGAAGGTCTCGGATCCCATCATCTTTGGACACGCCGTCCGCGTCTTCTTCGCAGACCTCTTCGCCAAACACGGCGCCGCACTCGACGCGGCTGGCGTCAACGTCAACAACGGCCTCGGTGATCTCCTCGGCAAGCTCGACCTCCTCGACGCCGCCACCCGCGAAGCGGTTCAAACCGATCTTGATGCTGCGATCGCCAACGGACCCGACCTGGCCATGGTCGACTCGGACCGAGGCATCACCAATCTTCATGTACCAAGCGACGTCATCATCGACGCCTCGATGCCCGCGATGCTCCGCACCTCCGGGTGTATGTGGAACGCCGAGGGCAAAACGCAAGACACCAAAGCGGTGATCCCCGACAGCAGCTACGCGCCGATCTATCAAGTCGTGATGCAAGACTGCATCGCCCACGGCGCCTACGACCCGACCACCATGGGCAGCGTCCCCAACGTCGGTCTGATGGCCCAAAAAGCTGAAGAGTACGGCTCGCACGACAAGACCTTCGAGATGGACACCGCAGGCACCGTTCGTGTCGTCGACGCGTCCGGCGCGACCTTGTTGTCCCACGCGGTGTCGGTCGGCGACATCTGGCGCATGTGCCAAGTCAAAGACGCGCCCATCCGCGACTGGGTCAAACTCGCTGTGACTCGCGCACGCGCCACCGGTGTACCCGCCGTCTTTTGGCTCGACGAAGCCCGTGCGCACGACGCAGAGTTGATCCGCAAGGTCAACGCGTACCTGCCCGAGCACGACACCAACGGATTGCAGATGCATGTGCTCTCCCCAAGCGACGCCACGCGCTTCACACTCGAGCGGATCCGAAAGGGTCTCGACACCATCTCCGTGACCGGCAACGTCCTGCGCGACTACCTGACCGATCTGTTCCCCATCCTTGAGGTCGGGACCAGCGCGAAGATGCTCTCGATCGTCCCGCTCATGAACGGCGGCGGCCTCTTCGAGACAGGCGCCGGCGGCTCGGCCCCCAAGCATGTGCAGCAGTTCGACAAGGAAGGACACCTGCGATGGGACTCGCTCGGTGAGTTCCTCGCCGTCGCCGCCTCGCTCACCCACATCGAGGACCGATACGACCACGCAGGCGCGGGCGTACTGGGACGCACGCTTGATGAGGCGACCACCGCCTACCTCCTCAACAACAAGTCGCCCTCGCGAAAGGTCAACGAGCTCGACAATCGCGGCAGCCACTTCTACCTCGCCATGTACTGGGCCAAGGCTCTCACCGAGCAAGCCGACGACGCAGCGCTTGCCGCACGTTTTGCTCCGGTAGCCGATGCATTAGCAGCCCACGAAGCCGCGATCGTCCGTGAGCTTAATGGCGCGCAAGGCGAAGCGATGGACCTGCGCGGATACTACCGAACAGATGCTGAACGGACGGCTTCCGCCATGCGACCAAGTGCCACGCTCAACAGCATCATCGACGGCATCTAACCAGCAAACATGGGTCCGCGAATGTCGGCCGAGTGCTCGATTAGCGTCTCAAGTTTGACGTAGCCTGTGATCCCGGACGAGAGCTTCACCAAGTACCAGTCGCCGTCGCCGGCCATCAACGCTACCACCACGATCTCACTGTTTGGGCGGACGTTGCCGACGACCGACGCCTTCTCCGAGGCGCTCACCCGGATGGGGAAGCTGCTCTCCACCTTGGCCTTGAAGTTGGCGTAGTACGCTGGCTGAGGGACCTCGTTGAGTTGCAAGCCCTTCGCCACATACTTCTTGATCTGCGTAAACAACTGGTTGTGGTTCGACAGCAGGACAATCCCACTCCCAGACATCGTCATGTGGCCCAAGTAGCCGACACCACCGTTGATCGTCATCGGCACTGCGTTGGCGCCATCAAAACGGTACAGCGTACAAAACGGACCTTCACGAGGTCCGTGCGAGCAGACTTTGACCTCTTTGAGCGTATCTGAGGACAAGACATCGACAACCTCAACGCTGCATGGATCTCCCATGTCACTGCAGTCGATCTCTGTCTCGCCGATCGTGACGGTGTCTTCGTTGGCTGAAAACGTCTCCAGCTTCCCATCGCCGTTCAAATCCACGCCGTTCGCGCCCCAAGCCAACACCAACCACAACCACATCATCGTGTCTTCTCCGCGTGTACTTGTCCGGATGTCACCACAAAACCGACATCCTCAGGAAGAAGAGCAGACTCAAACCGCGCATCTCCGTACCGGTATCGTAGCACATAGCCACCAATGGACATGGACAGGTCACGCGTAAACACCCGCTCCGATGGCGTCTCGGGCGTCTCGGGCGGTAACGTGGTGTCGCGCGTGGGGACCCACGTCGTGTCGTTGCGAGAGAAGTACCTGCGCATGGTGATCTTCTCGTGCACAACGTCGCAGCGTGGCGTCTCGCACAACAACAACTCCATCCTTCGAAACGGATCACCTGTCGGAATTCGGTGAGGTGCGCCGGGCGCTTGAACCCGTGCTGTTACGCGACCCGTGGACGCCTGAGAGACCTCGACGCGGACCGTTCGTTGGATCATCTTCGGCGTATGTGCTCCAGGGAACCGATGCCCTGCATCGCCCATATGGCAGGTGACACACGTCTTGCCCTCGGCGGCTGCGGTGGAGGTTTGCCACTCAGCGAGCGTGTCTTGAGCGGGCGTATCCCCATACGAAAACGGCCACGCCGGCGAATGGTTTTGAAAAGGGAAGGCGTGACACGATCCACAAAACTCGGGCTCCGACAATCCCGGGTCGTACTCCATGGGGTGGGCGCGCTGGGCCTCACGGCTCGGCGGATTGGACGTCACGATCGCTCCCGCACGCACATGGCACACCGTGCAGGTGACGCCCTCGTCCCAGAGCCCGGCTTGCGACATGTCTTGCACCTCATGAATAGAGCCTGCGATCGCCTTGGTGCCCAAGCGCTCCTTCTGGGCCTCACGAAGAGGTAGATGACAATCCAAGCACCAACCGTTGGGCCAGTGCAACCACGAGGCCTGAAAAATGGGGTTCGTAAACGCGACCGCGTGCCGACTTTGGCGCCACGACGCTGCTTCGTCAGCGTGGCACTTCGCGCACGCCTGCACGCTACGAGAGAAGCCTAGCGGGAGCTTCGGATCTTCAAGCGGACGGGTGTGCACGGGCCGTACAAGGCTCGAGGGCTCATCTCCGGGTGGAAGGGCGTACGCACACCCAACCCAGACAGTGGCCCACAGGACAAGTGTCCAATGCACCTTACTGCCCAAAGAGTTCATCCGTACCCGAACGCTGAAGCGTCACCGTGTCTTCCCACGCACCCTCGTCATCATGAAAACGCATGCGGAGCGAGACCTCTGTGCCCTCAGGACCCACGAGCATCCGCTCGAAGGCTTCTTCAGAGAGCTCCGTCGTCTTGGTGCCATCGATGGCCAAGATCACATCACCCTTTTGCATACCCAAGGTCTTCGCCGAGCTGCCCGACAACACCCACTTGACCTCGAATCCATCCGACGCCATCGCAGCGACGAAACCGGGCTCTCCGCTGTACTCGGCAGGCAGCTCGAAGTTGATCGTGACGCGATCGCCGCCCGACAAGCGCTGACTCGCCACCCCAGAACGTACCTGAACGGGACCATCCCAACGCGATGCATGTACCCAGTAGCGATCGGGTTGCAGCGCCACGCGGTAGACACCTTCTGAATTCACACCCACCGCCTTAAGCGAGCCGTTGACCCCTTCGACGACCACCGAGCCGTGCACCGCGGGCCGACCGTCAGACTCCAGCACCACCCCTTCGAGGACGGCCCGCTCTGGCTTGACCTGAGGCACGACCGCTGGAGAGGGGAGGGGCGGCTGTTGCTGAACCACGCGCTCCAAACGGCGACGCTGGCGCGCCTTCTTCGCCAACGCTTCCGTGTCGAGCGACGGCAGCGCGACCTGCTCAGTGACCAGATCTCCGGGCGGTTCGATAGCCAAAAACCACCAGGCCAACAGACCGGCGATAAGGGCCATGCACACCATCACCATCGCGCGCTTAGAGTCGCTCAAGGCAGCACCAAAACGTCTGCGCGCAAATCCTTCGGGAGCGCATCACGCAAGGCATCGATGTCGGCGTTGTCCAGCGCGACGCAGCCCAACGTCCAGTCGGAACCACTCCCACCACCATGCAGCAAGATCTCCCCACCCAACGCCGTGCCCTGCGGGGGTTTGCGATCGGACGCGAGCGCGGACTCAATCTGACGCTGGGTGTCCGCGTCGATCCGTCCGTCTGCCACACCACGCGTCGCGTCTACGAGGTTGGGATAATGCACGGCGATCGCATGATAGTAACGAGAGGTCGGCTTGTCCGACGTCCGGTACCAACCCTCCGGTGTTCGACCGTCGCCTTCGCGCGTCTTGTGCCCCTCGGGCGCAAAGCCCAACCCCGCGGACCAACACCCCACCTGCTCGCCCGAAGCGAACAGCAGCACGCGGCGCGCCGCTTTTCGGACGACTACGAGATGATTGGCTTCCCAACGAGGGTCCAGACGATCGACGGACGTTGGGAGCGTGAAACGCTCTCGGCCCTCGGCGCAAGGATCAACGACCGGTTGGGACGGTTCCATACGCTCCTCCGCGACGGGCTCCGGTCGCACGACGACCGTCTCGTTGGGAGAGACAGCGCACGCTGTACCCATCAAGCACCCAATCACGAGACCACCGAACATCTTGACCATCCACTCACCCACTGCAGTGGCGTACCTGATGCGTCGTGTCCTCGCCAACGTTACGAAGGGTCTTAGCTTGTCTTCGACGTCTACCCGCACGCAAGAGCGCACCATGACCCGATGGAAACCATCCGACATCCCTGATCTGACCGGCCAACGCGTGATCGTGACCGGCGCCAACTGCGGACTCGGCCTTGAGACTGCGCGAGAGTTGGCGCGCGCAAAGGCCCACGTCGTCCTCGCGTGCCGCTCCATAGATCGAGCCAACACCGCGATCGCAGACATCCGCGCAAATCTGCCCGAGGCCTCGCTTGAGGCCGTAGCGCTCGACCTCGCAAGCCTCGCATCGGTCGCATCCTTTGTTGAGGCGATGCACGCCAACGGAGCACCGATTCATCGCCTCATCAACAACGCAGGCGTCATGGGACCGCCGTTCTCCACGACCGCTGAAGGGTATGAGCTCCAGTTCGGGGTCAATCATCTGGGGCACTTCGCACTCACAGGCGGACTCTTGCCGCTGCTCCTGCAAGCCGAGCAGCCCCGCGTGGTCAACATCGCAAGCATCGCCCACAAAACCGGAAGGTTGCGCCTCGACAACGTACGCGGGGAGGGGAGATACAGCCGCTGGGGCATGTACGCTCAGAGCAAGCTCGCCAACCTGTTGTTCACCTTTGAACTCGATCGAAAGGCAACGTCTGCTGGCTCTGACCTCCTGTGTATCGCCGCACATCCCGGCGTCAGCCAGACAGAGCTTCCTCGTCACAACGCGCTTATTCGCCTCCTTTCGCCGCTAGGTACCCAGTCCTCAGCACGGGGCGCAGAGCCAACCCTTCGGGCCGCAACAGCACCCGATGTGCAAGGTGGCGAATACTATGGGCCCGCAGGATTCAACGAATATTGGGGGCATGCGGTGCGAACCACAGCCCGACCCCAAGCGCACGATCGTGCGAGCGCCGCGGCGCTGTGGGAACTCTCCGAGCGTGCCACCGGAGTAGGCTTCAACTTCTCATGAAGCCAAGCCGCGCCAAAACCGAGATGGTGGAGGGACACACCTCTTCGATCGGTGCCCTCTTCGGGCCGCTGCGCAACTTCGTAGGGCTACAGACGCTGCGCGCCCTGATGCGTCGCCAGCTGCGCGCCGCACGCTTCGTTTCGCGACAGGTACGCCTCGCCGATGGTCGGGTCGTGCACTATCTCGACAGCTCCGGGCACCCAGACAAACCCACGCTGTTGGTCTTGCCCGGCGCGACGATGTCCGCGACCTCGACTGCGGTCCGGTGCACACCGATCGTCAAAGGTTTGATGGGCCATCGGGTGGTGGTCATGGAGCTACCTCACCACGGCGCGCACGCTGCCCACACGATGGACTTTGACCAACATCCTTGGGACCAAGCTTCCGTAGTGCGAGACACCAAGGCCTTCGTAGACGCACTCGGGCTAGACACCCCGCATGATCTGCTCGGCTTCTCGTTTGGAGGAGGCGTCTCCGCACTCTACCTCGCCCAGCACCCAACCTCCGTCCGGCGCGCCGTTCTCCTCGCGCCCTTCCTGGCCGCGCTGGCAGAGGAAGAATTCGCCGACGTCCTGCGCGCACGACAGTGGCATCGTATGCATGCTTGGGAGACCCGAGAGGACATGCAGCACTTCTTCGAGACGTGGCTCGGCATGAACCGGACAAACTCTCCGGGTCGATTTATACTCAACGCGCTCTATCAACACAGGATGAAGACCTATGCCAAAGGTCACTTCTCCGAATTCTTTGAGACGATCGCGCTGCGTGGACTCGGGGACGTCGGCCTCCTCGAACAGCATCAGCGCGCGCTCGGGATAGCCAACGTCCCCACTCTCCTGCTGTACGGGGAGCACGACAAGATCTGCGACCCCTCGAAGATGACGCTTCTGGCCAAAGCTATCGGTCCCCATTGTACGCTCAGCTCGGTGTCCTCAGGCCACAGCTTCGCGAAGCGTAACGGCAACGGCATCTTCCGAGTGGCCACCAAAGACATCTGCGCGTTCTTACTCCGAACGTAAAAACCCGCACAACGCACGAGGCGTTGAGCGGGTTGTTTCGTTCAAGCAGGCGGTTGCCGCTCAAATCTGGACTAGATGCTGAATCGTGCCGACAGCGCGATCGCAGGACCGGCCGTGTTGCCCGTCAGGAAGAAGGGTCCACCGAGCACTTGGCTTGGGTCAATTACGAGGTCAATGACACCCGCTTCCGACACGAGCGACGCGCCAAAGCCGCTGCCCATGTTGACGCCGAGCTCCATTTCGTCGGTCAGGTTGTCGAGCACCATGCTTGTGGTCACGGAGCCGCGAAGGCCGAACCAGTCGTTGAACATGAACTCACCAGCCAAGTTGACGTCGAGGAGGTTCAGGCCAATCGCCATGTCGCCGCCGTCGGGCAGATCCACGCCGAGGCCAGAGCCCATCGTGATCGCCGAAGCGTCGCCAAAGCGCGCGCCGTACCATTGATAGCCACCACCGAGTCCGATGCCCGCGTCGCTATATGCCGCGCTCCCACCCCAGGATGTGACCGAATCGTCGGTCAGCGTACGGCTGATGGCGTTCGCCATGATGCCGAGGCTGTCGTCCACCAGCATCACCTGACCACCGAAGGCCATGTTGCCAAGACCATCCGACCGATCGGCCATCGCATAGCCACCACCGAAGGTCATCCCTTCCGTGTTGCCATCGTAGGCAAACGATGCGTTGTAGCCGGTGTCACCGCTCGAGTTGTAGTAGCCAATCGCAGCACCGTTTGCGCCCTGATTCAACATGACGGCGTTGCTGCCCCATGACATCGCACCACCCAAGGTCAGGCCGTCGTAGTTCAGCCACGCGTGGTCGCCCATCTGGCCGGTCTCTGAAGCAAACCGTGTGAAGTCCGTGTCGTCCGTGATGCCGACGTTACCCGAGAGCGCTGTGACGCGCGAATCGGTCGCGTTGGCGGGTGCGGCCAAAACCGAACCCAAGACTGTTAGTGCGAGTACTCTTGTATACATTCCCTTGTACATTTTTTCTCCAATTACTTGGCGTTAAGGGTTGGTTTCCACTCGAAACCGCAGGCTTTTTATAAAGATAGCATTGACTGGTCAAGAACACTGGATGCAAACAATACCTATTTAATACTCATTTGGTCAATCAAAAAATCAAAATTATTCAGCTTTTACCGTATGATAGACCTGCTTTTGATATGATTTTCTATGGTTTATAGAAGGCATTTTTATCGATCCTTTCGACGATCGATCACAAGCCAACCCTCTCTGAAACACCACAAAATGGGCTTTTCTGGATTCCCAGCCGACAGATGCAACCACAATGAGGTTCTGAATAGACATTCATTTAGTTGTACGCACCAAAGTAGAACATGTTCTATGCATGGAACATGTTCTACTATTTATCTACGCATCCCCGAGAGCCCGGTCCAAGTCCTTGCGCACGCCAACGAATCCAGCTCGGTCTCAGTCGTCGACGTCTTTGATCTCGCGACCGCGATGAAGGCCTCTCAAAACGAGCGCAGCAGGTGGGCTCAACGCTCTAATTGAAAATAATAATCAATTTTATTTACAACCAATTCCGAGCAGGGTATCAACACGTCCTATTGAATGCTACATTCATTTTCACACAGGAGTACATCATGTACACGCCGCAACTAGTCGTCATGTCTTGGCTCGTCATCGGAGCCACCTTGTCCACCACACTGTCGGGCTGTAGCTCCGACAAAGAGTCAGAAACCGGCGACACCGGGATGATGACCACAACCACAACCACAACCACAACCAACACCACGTCTACGACGGTGACAGAAGACGCTCCACTGTACGCGTTCGAGAGCCACTTCAACGACGGTGAGTCTTCGGTCTCCTACGCGGGTCAAAGTTTCCGCCAGATCATGATGGGCG
>Ga0315320_10004154_pt1 | contig 11869 bp, 19 predicted proteins | sample M140m21515metaG_FD_203458 | JGI IMG/M metagenome (GOLD analysis project Ga0315320, IMG submission 203458) | Ammonia-oxidizing marine archaeal communities from Monterey Bay, California, United States - M1 40m 21515 | ecosystem: Environmental > Aquatic > Marine > Coastal | place: USA: California...
TACCTAATGGTATTAGCGAAGCAAATAAACTTCATCAAGCAGCAATGACTAGATGGCTTAGAAGCGAAGGTAGAAATGAATTAGAAACTGATTTTAATTGGAAAGAATGGAAGAAAAACGAAGAGTTATATAATTCATTAAAAAACAATACATATAAAACAGTAGAAAAAGGTCAACAAAAAGAAGTTACTGGTGAGCAGTTAATGCGCACTATTGCAGAGCAGAATGATGCATTTTTAAGCCAAGTTTATAATACGCTTGTTAAATCAAATATAGATTTTAGTTTAATAGACGCTTATTCATTAACAGGAGAAAAAGCACAAAAGCCTAATTATAAAGCATTTAATAAGCAAAATACATATTTAAAGTATAATGAAAAAACTGGTAGAGCCAACCTTGAATATTTAGAAAATAGATATTTAAAACCTTTAGCAGAAAATGGTAGGCATATATTAGAAGAATTAGGTAAAAATGGATTTAGTGCAGAATTATTAGGACGCATAAGATACGAACAACAATTAGAAGAATTTGTTAAAAACATACCTTTAAGTAAGCAAAAAGCATATAGAGAACGATACAGGCAAAGATATAAGCCATCAGATTCAATACAATACGAAGGTTATTTAGATAACGCTACTTATTTTAAAGGTGTTGGTAAAGTAGAAGGGCGTTATTTCCCAAGAATGTTTCATGGAGATACAAAAGCAAGTTTAATTGAAATGCAAAACTTTATGGAAAATAAGCGTATTGAATTAAGAAAGAATCTTGAAAAAAAATATATTTACGACCCAACGCTCACAGACAAACAAAGAGAATTTGTTGCTGATATGAAAATAGATGAACGTTTTGCATTTAAAAACAATGATTTAAAACGAATAGAAAATTCTACTACCCAAGAAGCACAAGATACAATAACTAGAAAAATTATAAATGAAAAGATTGCAGAACTTGAAACAATGTTTGAAGCGCAATTAGGTAAGTCTCTTACATTAGATAATGGTAGTGGACAAGAAGGTGCAAATTATCTTTGGCAAAAATATCAAAATAAAGAAGAAGCAGTCCGAGATGGCCATTTTAGTAAACCTAGTAGTGGTCAATCTAGAGGTGAAGAACCTATGCCAGGAGCTAGTTATGAATTTAAAGTTATAGAAGCATATCAAGAGCAATGGATTAATTCATTTTTTAAGAACGCTACTACATTAATTAGTAAACGAGCAATAGATAGGTATGTTGAATTAAACCCACTTGGTGATAAAGAATTAACAGATGACTGGGCAAATCTTATGCGTGACTATACCACAGATGTACTTGGTCAGCCTACTTTATACAATCCTAAAACATTTGGATTGAAAAAAGCAGAAATTGCAAAGCATGAAGGAATTGTTAAACAATACAATAAACAGAAAAAACAAAGCTATAATAAAGAAAATTATGTTTCAGAAAAACAATATGAAAATTCAAAAAAAGCTTTAGAGCAAAATAAGAAATTTCAAACATGGGATAAGCGTTTATTTTATTATGTAACAGATGAAGCTGGAGTTAGCGCATTAGATAAAATAAGTACAAAGTTATGGGGTAGAAAAGACAAGCCTAAGTTACCTTTTTATGGGGAGCTACCACAAAGTCCAGAAGCTAGAAGACAAGCACTATCAAGAGTATTACATCAAATAGGCGCATCAGAAGCTAAATGGCAGTTAATAACATTGTTATCTCATCCTAAAACAGCAGTAGCTAACCTTTTTGGTGGTAGTCATAATACAATAGCAAGTGCAGGTTTGTACAATTTTACAACTGCAACATTTAATAAAAAGAAATTATTAGCTACTACATTTAAAGGAACAAAACTTAACGATGGTACAGAAATAACCACGAAAGATCACTTACGTAGATTTGCAGAAGAAAGTGGAGCGCATGAAACTTTTTATGTAACAGAGGCATCACTTGAACGAAAGTTTGCAGGAAAAGAAGCAAAAGAATTTTTACGTGAAGTTCAAGAGACTCTTAAAACAAGTCCTAGTATGAGTGAAGCTGATGTACTTTCAATTGCTAAGAAATATAAAATAACTACTGCGGTTGCAAATGCTGCAGCTATACCAATGCGTTTTTCTGAGAAAAAATTAAGAACAGATAGTTTCTTTGCACATTATTTAAATGCATATAACAACCTTAAAGATTTTATACCAAACATTAAACACAATGACCCATACGTTATTAATATGGCATTAAAAGGCGTAGAAGCAACACAGTTTTTATATCATAGTGCATTTAGACCTAATTATAGTAGAACTGCAATTGGTAAGATGATGACACGTTTTCATCCTTTTGCATGGAACTCAGTACGTTTTAGAAGGCAAACATATCAACGTGCCGCTAAATACGGATTTAAACAAGGCACAGAATCATTTGAAAAATTTAGACGTTTAGCTACATTAGATATGTTTGCATTATCTTTAGCTAATATGTTTACTAGTAGCGTTTTTGATGCAACAGTACCACCTCCTTTAAATTGGATGCAAGATACTGCTGATTGGTTATTTGGTGATGAGCGTGAAAGAGAAAGAGCATTCTTTTCTTCATGGCCTCATCCTGTATTAGCACCATTACAAATAGTAACACCACCTATTGCTAGATACCCTATGACATTAATTAATGCCACTATTAATGGCAATTGGGAACGTTTTGCAGATTATTATTTATGGACATTTTTTCCATTTGGAAGATTTGGGCGTAGTATTGCAAAAACAATAGAAACACCTGAAATGTGGGTAGAGCAAATGACAGGCATACCTATACATGGCATTGGCAGAGAAAAAAGAAATCTAGTAGAATCTGAGTAATTCCACCCCTAGTACCACCCCTATTTTTTTATATTAATAATTTATACTAAATTAAATCGTGTAATATTGTAAATGTAGGAGGCTTGTCATAGCCACTAAGTGTATAAAGTAGAGTTTGTTATGGTTAATTATATGAGGAAAATGCGGTCTTAGACTGCAATGGGGTTGCAGGGGTCGCAGGTTCAAATCCTGTCGCTCCGACTCTCGACAAAACTGCTTTTTTCACTTTTGGCATTATGGCTCATAGCCACATCATAGCCACAAAAGGAGTGATTTATGCCTTTAAAAGAGAATTTAGTCAAAGATCAATGGGGTAATATATATTATCGAAAGCAGATTGATAAAAAGCGCATTATTTTACCTGCTTATACTAAAAAAGATAAAATAGCCAATAAGTTGCATTCAGCTTTAGAGTACCAAGCTTTAAATGAATACTACAATCCAAAAATAAGAGTAGATAACATTAGTTTTAAAAAGCTTGTTAAGCTATTCTTAAATGATAAAGAGAATAATTCAAAATGGGCTAATGCAACAAAAGAAACATATACATATGTATTAAAAGCATATGTTAAAAACGGAGTATTGCCAAAAAATAAACAAACAGCAGTAGGGTACATCGCTAGAATAAATGCATGTATTAATTGGGGTACACGTAAAAAGTACAATACAAAAGAAAAGCTTAGAAAAATTCCAAAAAGAATAGGAAGAACTAGAGTTTTTAATGATAAGGAATTAGCTTTAATAATGAACAGTCATCCTAATGCTGATTTACAAGAGTTTTTTAACTTTGCTTATTATACAGGTGCAAGACGTGGTGAGATATGTAATCTTAAAGCACAACAAATACATCCTACATATATTGAAGTAAAAGGCAAATCAGATAAGCGTATCATTAAATTAAATAGTCAAGCTAGACACATACTGTTTTCTAGAGAAAAACTATGGGGCTACAAGGGTGATTTTGTGAGTAAAAAGTTTAAGGCATACCTAAGGCAGCTTAACATAAAAGACGCACAATTTCATGACTTACGCAGGACATTTGGCTTTAATCTTATTAAAAAGGGATTACCTATTTACACAGTTAGTAAATTGTTAGGGCATAGCAGTATTAACATAACAGAAAGCCATTATGCTCCTTTATTAGTTAGTGATATTGAAGAATTTAAATTGCCTACTGGCAGTTAGGGCAAGTTACATTAGGTTTAGGCAATCTATCGTAATCATCCCAGTATTCAACTATTTTTACTTTTCTATTTGTTTTTGCATTGTGCATTAAGTCTAAGTTCCACGTTCTATCACAAATAGTGCAATTTTGAAGTGGGTAGTGACTTAATCTTTTATTTAGTCTACTGCGTTTTATATTCATATGCAGTATGTAGGTTTTATCAAACCATTCTTCGCTAAAATAATGTTGTAATGTTAATATTTCAGCTTTTGTTTTTGATTCGTATTCCTCTTGTACAAACCAATCTCTGGAAATCCGACCCTCAAGCATATAGCTCTCAGGTCGGTTTTTCATTTTGTTATCCTTTAGTTAAGTACTTTTTTATTCTTTCTGCTAATATAGACACTAATAAAAGCATCATAAATAACGATATAACCCATATTAAGGCAGCAATACCAAGTATAAATAAGTTTGCTATCCATTCAGCCACATTAAGAACTAGCATTATGTTTATACGTTCTGTAATTATTTATTTTTATTATCAGGTCTTTACAGTCTTTCATTAATATAGGTTTTAATGTTCCTATCTTAGATAAAAAATCTCTAGACTCTTTTAATAATTCTCGTAGTTCATTATTTTGCTCTTCAAGAATTAGCATTTGTTCGTTTTCAGGTATTTTCATTATTTATCCTTACATTTTTGACATTGTTTACGGGTAATTTTATATGATGGCATGTTATCGTATCGTACAAATCGTTTTCTGCTTCCTTTCCAATAAAGTTGCCATACTTTTTTACATTCTACACAATATTTTAAAGAACATTTTAGTAGAGATCGTTTTTTTCTTACATTAATTGGTTGTCTATAAGTCTCAGTAAGAGACTGTATATACCAAGGTGTTTTTATTTCCATAATTTTTAAATAAAGGGCATGGTAGCTTTCACCATTAAGACAAGGAGCTAATTGCATAGCCTTTTTGCCCTTTAAATTTTTGAGACTCATGGCGCCAACCAAGCATTATACCATTCATTAAGCAACAATTTTATTTTACCACAACCTATATAGGCCTTTCATAATTAAATTGTTAAATGGTTAATGTGAGTCTCAAATTCCTATTTTTTATTTCCTGATTTTATTTTTTCATTTTCCTCAAACGTAGGTTGACCTAAATGTTTCCAAATGTCATCCATTATTGATTTGCCATCATTAGACATTCTATCTCTATCAAGATATTCTAAATCATTTAATAATTGCATTAACCTTTGAGTTAGTTCACTTCCTATATTTGCTTTTAGTTTTTGCATTAGTCACAATTTCCTGTAGTACAAACACCGCCTTGAGCAGCAATAACTTGGTCTTGCGTAACATTTCTATCTATAGCTCTATTTAAGTCTGTTATTTTAGATTGAGCATCACGAACAACATCGCCAATCTTATTTAACAAGTTACCTTCTTTATCCGTTTCGTAAAGAGCAGTTTGAATTGCTTTTAACTCTTCTAAAGTCAGTTCAGGTTTAATTACATGAACATTTTTAGTTATTACTTCTGTTTTAGTTTCTATTTCTAGCATTTTATGTCCTTTTTATGAGTATTCTATTTCTATGTAATCTATTTCGTTTATATGAAATACGATTCTTTCACTTATTTTATCTAAACTAGGATTATTACAACCTTCAGTTTGTCCTTTTAAATCAACCCACATATATCTATGAACTCTTTTTGACATCCATACAAATTCTATATTGTGAACATTATAGCGTTTTCCATTTTTTAATGTTATGTGATTAATGTTGTTTGTTTCAAAAATCAGTTCAAGATATGCTTGAGATAGGTTGCTATTTTCTTCTAGCATAATTATCCTTTTAGTTTTTTTAATAAGGTTAAGAAAATATTTATATCCATAAGAGCGTAAGTATCTCCACGATCTTCTCTGAATGCTACTATGTCTGTATGCTCACATTTTAAAAATGAAGCTATCTTTTTCCTGCGCTTTGCTTGAACTGTGTATTCTTCTACTGTACAGTCTACTTCTTCATGAAGCCCTAATGATTGACCATTAGAACCCCACGCACGTACAGCTTTTAACCCAAACTCTTTAGCTAGGTTTACGATTTCACGTTCAAAAGCATTGCCTTTTTGTTTACTTGGACTTGCCATATTTTTTTCTTTCGTGTTTTAGCTTAATTAAATAAGCAGTTACATAAATAATAGCATCAAGAACTTCTTCTAATGATTCTTCATAGAAGTCTCTACCATCATACAATGGTAGAGGCCCTCCATATCTATCTGCACCTAAATGCAATCTTGATTCTATTTTTTTTATTAATTCACTTCTTACGTCTAATTCATTTACAGAAGCCATTTATTCCACCTATGTAGTGTTATACTTATTTCCATAGGGCCTACACCAAAACCTGCAGTAATGTGTTCGCCATTTGTTGAATGTATTCCTATAGTTAAGTTGATTATCCAAAGAAGAATAAGGGATGTCATAGCACCCCTTTCTTCTTGCTTGTATTTAAATGCAATAAGTCCATCAGCTATATTTAGCCTCACACTTGTTCCCATCTAAATGTTTTCGGTTGAAACTCGAATTGTAATTTCATTTTATTCTCATCTCGTGATTTCTTACTAACAACGTAACGAGTCATTTTATCTCGTTCACCACTTATCATAATAACTTTATCAGCTTTTTGAACAACAGTCATACTGCCTTTAGCAGCAGTCATTTCAGCTGAGCCATTTCTAGCACCATCTTTATTCATGTGATGAACACCTATAACAATTAAATCTTGAGTAATTGCAATTGTTTTAAGTGTGTTGATAATCTTATTCATACGTTCAAAGTCATTATATACATTATCTACATTAATGTCTTCGGTAGTGTCAACTACGAGTATTTTTGGTTTTATTTCTGCTATTTGTTTTTCTAGTCTACTCAATTCAATTGGATCACTTAATACCGATATTTGTTTAAACTCTCTACCAAGGTTTGATTTTTGCTCTTCATTAATTGCTTCAGCAACTACTTTTTCTTTTGGTAAACTGTGAGTTATTTGACAAAAACGTCTAAACATTAAATGATGATGTAATTCAAGACTTAAATACAAACAAGTAAGATTTGGTAGGTTAGCTACGAGGTTTTGTACAAACGCAGTTTTACCTAAACCTGTATCCCCAAGCAAAATAACTAATTCACCAGGGTAGACAGTATATTTCTGACCTTCTCTAGGAAGTTTCCATATTTCACCGAAATCAAACGATTTATCTGTAAAGTCTTGTTTAATGTAATCTTGGTAAGAAGATTCCATTTGTTTTGAGTTTTTAATATTTAAAGAATAATCCTTACGTTTGTAATAAATGCATTTTGTACTGCACCATTGTGACATAATAGGGTCATCACATCCGTATTGATAACCTTCTTTAAATACTTGCTTTGAGCATGATTGCGATTCTTTATCTAAGCCAGAATATGTTTTTAATGCAACTTCTACAATTTCTTGTGGAGTCCCATTTCTTCTAAGCCAAGATGCAATGCGCATCATAGTTTCATTTCTCTGTCCTTGAATAGGCCCAGCGTGATATGCTTTTTGCATACAGGTAACAATAGCGTTAGGGTCACCTTTTATCTTATGTAATTTTGCAGTTAAAGGAATTGATGCTCTCATTGGTTTTTTAATTAAATGAGAAAGCATTGTATCTACTTCGACATATTCATCAAACCAAAGACCATGTTCTTTGTCAGGTTTAGAAGACACATTTTTTATGTCATTCATATCCAAACTAAAAAGGTCTTCTCTATCTATTTTTGTCTTATAGAATCCTGATTTTTTATTAATAGTTCCACCTGCACGAATCAATCTTGGTTTATCAAAGATATTATCAGCTTCAGGAAATATTTCTGCAATTGTGGTTTTAACAGTAGTAGGAAGATCAACACCAGACTCAAACCCAAATACATCAGCTAGATGTACATGAAATCCTGTGCCACTATACCATATAGTATAGTAATCGTCTGGAATGTTGTAATTATTAACTAACTCTTCTGTAACAAAGTAACGCATTAAGTTGAGTAACTCTGCATCTTCTAAACTTCCTTTATCAAAGTCTAAAATGATTTGATTAATGTTAGCTAATCCACTATAGTTTTGTATTGTTCTAGTTTTATCTATATGTGTTTTAAGATTTGCATCAAAACAATACCAACTATAATACACTTCACTATTATCTTCTACTTTACTGATAAAGTCATGCAGTTGATGTAACTGCATAACTTTACCACGATTACTAACAGATGGAGAGGCTACTTCTACAAACTGTTTTTTAATGTCCAAGTATTTTCTCCGTATTTCATTTCTTGGTCTGTTAATTGAAGACCGCTATCACGTAACAAATGAGATTCTTGGTTGCGTAAGCGTCTAAACTCACGTTCTACTGTGGAAGGGAGAACACTACGTTGATGCCAACTTTTTATAAACTGAACACAATCAGTTTGTATGTTGTGATTAGCTATTGTTGAACCATCGGATTGATTACCTAACCATTCAATAATCATATCAGATATTTTAACCCTAGCCATTAGAAAGGCATCCCATCGTCTTCAGCTTCAATCTGGATTCCATCGTTTTCAGCTTCAAATGCAGCAGCATGTTTATCTGTTGGCGCATATTCTTCTGATGACCATTTAGCTTTTTCTTCTTCTGCGTGTGCATATTTTCCTGGAACGTAATCATGTTGCTCTTTGTCTTTAAACATTTCAAGCCATTCAGTACGTAATACATTTGCACCTTCTTCAACAGTTTTTACTGTTTTCCAAAAGTTTCTATATGTACCTGTAGTTTCATACTCAGCACAAACTAGTGAGCGTCCAATTAAATCAGCTTTTACTTCATCTCTAAAATCATCACCTTTATCATTTAAAGCTGTTAATGGGTCAACGCCTGTTGCTTCAATAAACTTTTTAATATAAAAGCTACCGCCTTGCCCAACTGTTTTACTTGTTCCGTAATCAACTGCTACGTCTTGTTCTTTTTCATGATTACCCGCTAACCAAAACTTTTTTGCCCATTGAGATGATTCATTTTTAATATGAGCAATTAAGTGAATATCTTGGTTGTAAGTATTATTTTCATTTACAGTAATATCTTCAATAGTATAAACATCAAAGTAAACTCCTTTTGGATATTGACTAGATGAACTATTACTGCTTTGTTTTTTAGGCTTAAACATTATTTCTTCTCCTGTTTTGTTTTATTATATTTTGCAATTGCTCTTTCAAGTAAGTGTTCAGTCCAACCATTTTCATCTAAAGCATCAGTTGAATCTTGTTGACCTGCTTCAGCAAACTTTTTAGTCCATTCTGCTATGATCTTTTTACCAACTTGTTTTGTTCTTTTGTGGCCTTCTTTAGCATCTTGAATACGTATTTCTGCTTCAGCAGTACTTATGACATATCCATCTATTGCAATTTTCTTAAGTGCAAGTTTATCTTTTGGTATTGTATTAGCATCACGAGCAAGTCTATCTATTTTAATAGATTGGTCTTGAGTAACACATCCTTTTAACACAGGTGAACCATTGTGATGCATTTCTGTTCTGTTATCCATACTATCAGGGTCACGAGTATCGTCAATAGCAAATAAGCCATTACAAGCATATTTACGAGCATACGTACTAGCAGTACCTGACATTTGTGGGTCATCCATACCTCTTTTATTAACTGCTTCACGAGCTAATGCAGTTGCATTTATTTCATCTTCACCATCAGATAGAGTTACTGTAGCTTCTATGTAATTCAAACCATTTGAACCAATTAGCTTATCTGTCATTCTTATATTAAGATTCGTTTGCTCTAATAATGGTTTTACATTTTCCAATATATCACTAAGAGTGCGATAATCGAATTTTGCAAAATCATTTTTATGTGCTTTATCCACTTTTAAAGTGCTTTGTATAAACATTAACTTTTCATCAATGTTGTTAAATTCCAGTTCTTCTGGGTTTTTTATTGCCATTTATTTAGTTTCTCCTGTTTTATTATATCTATGTAACATCCAAATACTTCACTTTGGGTTTTATCTTTACTTTCTATTTCATAATGACAAAATTCTATGCCATCATGCGTTTTGTAACCATCTTCACAAATTCTTGAACAATTGGCACATACTGCTAAATCTGAATAATACATATTCATATCGAATTGCTCCCCCTTGATAAACATTAACCATGACGTTAAATATATATAAGTAAGAGGGAGCATTCAGATTAGCACAAAGCCATTGCGTTATCGTGCAATGATATGTGTCTTTCCAAGATTTTGTTTGGAGGTGTAGTTTTTAGTGACTCTGTACAGGCATTGTATAAGCTCCATACTGTGTTTGAATCAAACTCTTCATGCGAAGGTTTAAACCATTCTTTTTTAGCTTTTTGCATTTGTCTAGGAGTCATATCGCCATTTATAAATAAACGACCAAGGAACTCTCCAGCTTCATCTTTATACAATGTTCTATCTTTCATTGCTTCAGAATCTTCTGTTAGATTTTGAAAATTGTCTATGCCTCTATAAAGTGTAGCCATAGTTTTTTCTTCAATATCATTCCATACGTTTTTTGTATGTTTTCTCATGTAGGTGACTTCGCCACGAAACATAAGGTTGTCACATACAAAGATTTGCGCTCCTGAACAAAAGCCATTGCTCATTGATTTGTCATAACTAGAACGAATACCAATTGCATAACCCATTTCTGGATTTGATTGTGATTCGTACTGCAAGACTGCAAACATTCTTTGGTCTTTATTTTCACCACCACTTAATGCATACTGATCTTTTGAAAAAGAATATTCATTAAGCAGTCTGTCTGCTATTTTTCTCGTATTTACTACCAAGTCTTCATATCCAACTGGTATATACGTATCGGTTTGTTTTGGAAGGGGAACGGATGCAACTTCATCTAAAGTTGCTATTCGTCCACCACAGTGTGTCATTATCATAATTTTTTATCGTTTAGCATATTCATAATAAAATGGCATTATTATCATACCACATTCTGTATCAATGCATTTCCATATATCAAATGTTCTGTCACCATCATTTTCAGCATCTTTTTCAAATTCAAGTAAGCTTTGACAATGAGGACATGTACGTTCTTGTTCCATAATGTTTCCTTTGAAAGTTTGCCCCGTTACAGGCTGTAGAGTAGTAGAGTTGAGGTAAGGTGCAACGGGGCTGTAGGTCGGATTACCAGAGTCTAGTTCTTCGTGAGTTTCAATCGAGTACTAGCGTATGTGTATAACTGTCTTTTTAAATACACATCAGACTTATCTGTTTTAGATAGTTTGTTGTATATATACGACTCATTGTATCCTAAGACATATCTAAGATTGTCTTTGTATTTGTGTAATTGTCTTTTGCTCATCATTCTTATTTCAATAATTTGATTAGCATATGTTTTTCCATAAGTTTGTGACCTTGCTAGTTCTGTATCACGATGAAGGTCAGTAGATATGGCATTTTTGAATAATGTACCTAATGTTTTAATAGGTAATTCAGTTTGTCTAAAAGCATTAAGTTTTTCAATGGTTGAATAGTTTAAGCTTTCTTTTAATGGTGCGTTTATCATGTTTGTTCCTTTGTTAGTTTAGTTATAATTATACATAAATGCAACCTTTGTATATTAAAAATACACAAAAAGTTGATATTAATGAATAAATTGAGTAAAATTTGTTATGAGTATAGATAATATGATAGAGTGGTTGAAGAAAACTGAAGTACCACTCACTTCCATTTCTAAAAAAACCAATATTAGTCGAAAGACATTATATAATTGGATTAATGGTGGTGTTGTTAGGCCAAGGTCTTATCAAAAA
>Ga0315320_10004156_pt1 | contig 11868 bp, 14 predicted proteins | sample M140m21515metaG_FD_203458 | JGI IMG/M metagenome (GOLD analysis project Ga0315320, IMG submission 203458) | Ammonia-oxidizing marine archaeal communities from Monterey Bay, California, United States - M1 40m 21515 | ecosystem: Environmental > Aquatic > Marine > Coastal | place: USA: California...
TTCGGAATTATCAAGAATTATAAACAAATTAATATATATATATATAAATTTGTTTATCTATTTTAACCTTTTTAAATGTAAAAACGGGTTTACATTAAAACTCAGGTTTTCCTAAAAAAGCAGTAGGGGTGGAAGATTTTAAAATACCCTTATCCAATTTTCCTATAGCAAACTCTCCCAACATAGCACTTAAAAATACCATAACAGAATCTGTTACAAGTTCTTTAATTGGCTTATCTTTTTTTATAATATACTTATTTCTGAGAATAATAAGTAGAAAATATATAAAAGCAACAATACCTCCATTAATTAGATAATTCGTCATTAACATAATATATCAAAAAGTAGGGTGAAATATAACGCAATTAACTTAGAACTTCTATATCATTTAAAATTGGTGCTGTTTCAATTGAAACAGGTCTATTTAAATCATTGATATCCATAATATCTAGCTTTATACTATCGCCTATTTTAAGCTTATCTTCTTCCTCCTCTTCTTCTTCTTCCTGTCTTCTTCTTTCAGCAGAGAGATTTGCTATTTCTTCTAGTCTTTCATCTGTCTTTGGTGCAATAATAGTACTTTTGAGACCATTTATATCAACTGCACTATCTTCGTCTTTAAAATTTACTGTATCGTTCGACTTGGAGCGAGGCGGTGGAAGTGGTGCTGTGGGAAGAGTAGGTATATGTTCAACTGGTATTGTTTCTAACGTTTGCGGTAAAACGGAAATAGCTTTGGGTGTATATGTAATTGGGACATTTGGTTTAGTTAGAGACGCGGTTTCAAGTGGTTTTAATGAAATGCTGGGAGCAACGGTTGGTGATGTAACAATATTTTCAGCCGGAAGTTCAGATGTTATCAGCTGTTTTTTAACTACGGTGTCGCCTGGTTGAATGTTATCTGTTGCGACTTTTGCAATAACAGGCTCTATTGGAATATCCTTTTCTATTTTTTTCTCATTCTCAATAACAACAACTTCCTCATTAACATCAAGCTCTTCTGTTTCATCGATATATGCCTTTAATATATTTTCAATAGGCATTGTGTCACGAACAGTATTTAAAATACACTCTCTTATAATAACTTCTAATTCCCTGTTATGCTTTTGAATCTCAAGAGGCATAAGATTCTTTTCAAAAAGATATATACTAGTATATAGTTTTCTTGCTACATTACAATAAACTTTATGAATAAAATTATCTACTGACGGAATGTCAATATCAACTTTCTTTTGATGATGTCCTACACGAACACATGTGAGTGCCTTTAGGTGAATCACGTGTACACACGTGATTAATTCTTCTAAATATCCACAACTTGAGGTATCTTCAATACGTTTCCGCTCATTCTCAATTATTTCAGGGTTCCATTTTGGTATGCGACTTAAAAATGTCTGAAACGTCATTAAATATTTATCTTCTTCTTCATTTTCTACACATAACTTCCACGCTTCGTCGAAAATAGATTTTAAACCTTCGATGATACACGGGGTAAGTGTATTGACTAGTCTAGCACACCACTCATTTCTTGAATCACTTAAACTTACGAGGGAATAATCATCCATTTACATAATTAGTATATTTTCTAAATTGTTTTCCAAACGAAAATAAAAATAATTTAATAAAAAAAACATTATAAGTTTTTCATTTCTAAATTCCTTTTTAATTTTATGAAATGATAATAGTAAACTCCATTTTAATGTTTCTTCAATATTTGAATTTTCAATAAAATTCATTATATCTAATGCACAGTATGATTTTTCATATAATTTATCTATTTTTTTATTTAAGGATTCAATTGTTTTACTTTTTTTATTTAATTCATTAATTAACCATTTTTCACGTTTACTATCATTATCTTCTGTATTTATCAATACATCTATTTTATATTTATTTAAGTTTACAGTTTTATCATTTATCATCGGAGCAGGTATAAATATTTCACAAAATCTAGATAAGATTGGTTTGAGTAATTTATATTTATCTTCTATGATAATAAAAAATCTAGTTGTATGATTGTATACCTCTATACACCTCCTTAGGGCTGATTGTGCATCTATTGTTAGTTTATCTGCATTTGCCATAACAATAGTTTTAAATATATTAGTTTTAGTAATATTAATATGTGATTTTGCAAAAAATTTAAGCTCCTCGCGAACAAATTTAATACCCTTTCCTTGCGCGCAGTCTACGTGCATTACATATTCCTTTAGATGCTCCTTGTTATTTTTGTATATAAGATTTATAAAAGAGTTGACTATTGTTCTTTTTCCTGAACCGGTTGGTCCGTGAAATATTATATTAGGAATCTTATTAATTGTAACAAACTTTTCTAGTTTTTTGTTTATAGTAGAATGTAATTCCATAATATTAATATTTTATTATAGATATTTGTGTTTAATTTGTTATTAATAAATAAAAAAATAAATATATGAAAAAATCTTACACCGAAAATAAAATTATTGATATTCATGATGGGGGTATAAAGGCAATTGCTGGTAGAAATTATAGGACAGGAGATATAGTCGATCGAAATATTTTTATTATTGATAATGGGAATGCAGTCCATAGTGAATTATTTAAAAGGACTGATATTATCCCAATTGGAATAATTAACTATTATTCAGCATCAATCACAAATACAAATATTGAATTAGATTCAATCGATCCAGAGACGCGTTATGTAAGTGTTCGCGCTACAACAAACATTAATACGGGAGATATTTTAACATATAAATCTATTATTAAAAATACTCCATTAAATACTCTTGACTGTTATAATTATATTGATAAAAGCAGTATACCTAATAGCGGTTCCGGGGTTTTTGCAGGAAAAGATTATAATGTAGGAGAGACTGTATCTATTAATCCATTTATTATTAGTAGAAATTCGCACGAACAAATAAAAGATTATGTATTTAAGGGAAAAGGCGAACACACACATAACATATTTATACAATTCGAGATATCATTAATAAATCATAGCTATAACCCAAATGTATATCCTTATAATTTTGATTATAAAAACAGATGTTCTATAGCAAAGGCTATGAAAAACATTAAAAAAGGTGAAGAATTATTTGTAAGTTATGGGGAGGGGTATTGGAAGACACGACAATCACCCGAATCTATAAATAATTCTGAATTAATAAATAAGCAAAAAGAAGAACCAAAAAATATTAAAAAAAATATAAAAGAGATATCGTCTAAAATTAATTCTAATTCTAATTCACTTCCACATTCTGCTTTATTCAATCCTCCACCTCAAAATATTGTTCCCCATCGCCCGCCGCATATGCCAAATAAACTATTTTCAAGAGGTTCTAATGGTATGCTTTGGTAAAATTATATCCAGCTTTGTAGGCTTTGAGCATAAGGATTATTCTTAAATGCAGAGAGAATATCTGGTTCAATTCTTTTACAGGCTTGACCCTGATCGTAATATTGTGGTACATTTATTTTACCATATGTATCGGTTGATGGGATTGCCGACGCGGTTGTTTGCGGAGCCCACATTCTATTATTATTCCTATCATTATCTACTTTGCTGATTTGAATGTTATCCTCTTGATTAAATATTTGCATACCTCCCTGGTTTGGGTGATTTGCATAAGTTTTATTAGGATTATTCCGTTGGTTGTAAGCCGCATTATATAAACGGTTTGCTGTATTGGTAGGGGCAGCATTACCTATATTCTGAACATTAGTTGTATCTCTCTGAACGTCTACGGGTATTTGCTTATTTACGAGATAACCTCCTGTACCCATATCTGATTGGTTGGCTATATTAAGGTGATTATTATCCAATTTACCTTCAGTTGTTTCTCTAATAGTAGTTTTAGTTCTATCAGCCGGATTATAAACTGGTAAATGTGATACAGTAGTGCCCGCATTTCCTGAAGGTCTCCCTGTTCCTATCGCATTTTCCTTTCTTGACGGTCTAAGAATATCAAGAATTGGTGCGGTAATTGCTTTAATTGCTCCTTGAACAATACCAAATGGTTCCTCTCTTCTAGTTGTTGAACGATTGTTTGCATAGTTTGTATAAGTGTTGGCTCCATAATCAGCATTAGATGCGGTATTTTGACCGCGCGCATCGGCATTACTAATTGGATTTGTAGGAAGTTGATTGCGATGTGGTTCTTCGTACTCGCCCTTTACATACATACTATCTGTTGGTCCGCCACCTGACCCAAAATAAGGACAACTTGTTGTTGACCGATTAACGTGATGCAATATTTCGACACCTCTTGATGTCTGTGCCTTTTCTAAACCAGTTGTGGTAAACCATCTATCAGGTCCAACTTTATAATATGTATCTGGTAAATATTTTTCTACATTTCCTTGTGTTTTTATATTTGAACCACTTTTAATTGTTGAGTTTGCTGGGCCTTCGTGTCCAGTTAATCCAAAAGTCATTTTTGGATTCGTATCTGTGCGAAGTTCATTTACTGTTTTAGGGAGCCAACTATCGCGCGATTCCATACCCGAATTAAACCCCGCACCACCATCACCATTATACCCTTTATTTAATCCAGGTGCTATTTTTTCTTCCTGCCAAGGTTTTACATTTGCAATTCTTTTTCCTGGATTAACGCGTGACTGGTAGAAATCAGTCATATTTGGTGCTCCATTAATATAATTAAGATTATGGTCAGGTTTAAACATGGGCGCGCATTCTTGTTTATTAATAAGATGCGAACCCGCCCCCTGCATATTATCTAGTATAGATTCGTGTATATCAGCTTTGCCCGTAGAACCCTTAATCTTTGCACCAAAAAAGGGGACCATATTATTATGTTCAAACTTGCCTTTATTTATAGGTTCTCCGGTTAAAGACATCGTTTGTTCGCGCCCACTACCCACACTTCCTTGTGGATTATCTCTAACCGTATTTAAATATACATTATTTCCAAAAAATTTGTCAGTCGTTTGATTTGGATTTTTATATGCATGAATATTATCTTTTCCAACATCGAGTGTAATTGGAAAGTTTGTATCTGGTATTGGTGGAACAACTCCGGGCAATGAGTTCGGCGGTCTTCCCATATTTTTAAATCCCTCTTTCTTGCAATTTTTATTTTCTTTTTCTTCTTTGGACATTATATATAAACTCCCTAATGCCAAAATAGGAATTGCTATAGTTGCCATATATATAAGGATTATATATTTTCTATATTTATTTCACCATATAAAATATATAAATTAGTATGGGTTACACATATTTGTTGCAGTGCACAGAGACGATGATTTTACAGCACTTGTAGAAAATTTATCACTGTATAAATCAATCTCATTCCCATTATTGACACAGGGTATCTTTGGGACAAAATAATCTTTTTCCAGTATTCTTGTACTAATATTATTCCGAAATGGTATACATACGTTTTCCTGTGGGTCTAGAGGTAATATATACCAATTGACTTGTTCTAAATCTCTTGCAGTCCAAGCGGGATTAATTGCTCTAGGTTGTTCCGTTGTGGGATTACAGCTAGGGTAATTTATCTTATTACTTCTTACTGCATTTGCTTTATAGTCATTATTTTTTTTACAATCATTATTTAAGGTTCTAGTTAATCCTTTCAAATCACTTTCTAGATTAATAGAATTTGTTTGAAGATTGGCTCCCCATTTTTGCATACGAATAAACGGGTCTTCCATAAAACACGGTTTACTTCCATTTCCTGGAACATTTAACATATATTTTCCTGTTCTGGTTGATTCTTGTAACTGTTTTTCTATACGACAAGGATCGTCATGAAAACGAGTAAATGACATAGATATATATATATATCATTTACATTATATATTCTTCTAAATCAGATAGCATAATTAATCTGGTATAGGAAAAGGGCGTTGATTATGTTCAATAACTAACGGTTTTGGCATAATTAGGGGAGTTCTTTCAAAGAACTGTTTTGTTGGTATTGTTTTAAGTTGAGGTTTTATAGGGGGTTGTGGTTGGACCAAATTAGTGGAATTAATACCAAATAATGCAGATTCAATTTCAATCGGATTTTTTGAGAGTGTGTCCCTTGGCATATGACTTGGCGTGTAGCCTACACAAGGAAAGGAAGGATTTGGGGTGTGACCATATTGAGAATACTTATAAAAATCGTATGACCGGGCCTCCCAAAAACTTCTTTGCTGTAAGCAATAATCACTTGGAGTATTAATATTTCTGGTTGATGCCATTTATATATTATTCAACAACATATTTTTATTATCAATATTAATAATTCCGGTATTTAATATATCACAAAAACACGTATGCGCTAAATCAAACAGATCATACATAAATAGAATCTTGAATGTGGAATAGTCGTCATTACCTAAAAAATTCAAAATAAAAGCATATTTATCACATTCTCTTATTTTTTTATAAATATCGACAAGATTCTCTTTTTTACAAATACAATCATATAAATTTTTTGTTTGCCTTTCTATTTTATCGTCGTCCCAATTATCTAATTTGAATGCTTGAAGAAACTGAAGACGGTACATATCATCTTTTGCATCGTCTTCGTGCATTTTGTATGTACAAATAAAATCAGTCGAGTACATTATAATAACAATTATAATGTTGTTATTATATAAGTTATATCATTAAATATATAAAATTATGCATACTGGTGTTTAGTATGCGTCTTAGCATAATCTTTATCTTTGGTCAGCTCGCGTGATGGAAGTCCACCACGAATCCACCCTTCAGCAGCAGAACTTTCACAAAGATTAGCAGGATTTGTAATTGTAGACTGGAGGGAAGGAATCATTGGAGTATTCTGATATCCCATATAACATACTTCGCTTGAGGGATTTGCACTTTTCCGATTATTGGCTAAATCGCCTTGTAATAATCTCGACTCAAGGACAGGATTGCTTTGTCCTCTTCCTAGATAAGGTACAGTAGCAAAAGGTCTTTCTAATAAACTAATTCTGCATTTTGGTTTTGTAATTTTGGTAATAGATAATTCAGAATTGCTATCAATATTGCATCCATTAATACCTACTTGATGACTTCCTGTGAAATTTACATTGGGCTGGTTTGTAGCAAATTCAATAGCATTGCTCATCGGACACTGTGGACGATAATTATCTAAAATGTATGTGGCTGCATTCGAGTTTTGTAAATTTCGTTGACTTATATCACAGCTGTCATCTCCTACTCTAGTTGGTTCATAAAATGTATAATCATAAACAGACGCCATTATATAATGAATAAATATATTAATTTTATTTAATAATATGTTTATTGCATTCCTGCTAATCTATGTGGAGCCGAACGTGTACACGCTAGTTCGTGCCCTTCTTTGCAAGAAACCATATCACCGTAACACCAATCAGCAAAGGAAGCTTGGTCATTCGGTATTTGAGTATTTGGGGTAGAATACCATTGTCTCATAGACCTGTCAAATGTAAATTTATCTCCTAAATCTTGAAATAATTTATCTTTAATGGATGGATCGCCAAACTTTTTAACAATAAAATCCTGTGTGTCATCATTTATTTTTTTTTCAATATCTTTATCGAAACTAGGTGCGGCTGGTTCGCGTGTTGGATTATCTTTTCTTTCTGTTGGAAGTACATTCATTAATGGATTTGTTTCGGTTGGCTTAGTCGTATTTATAGATATTAAATTATTTAATTGTTTATCTTCAAAGCCTTCTTTAGTAGAGCCCTTTATTTTATGCAATATTGCTATACATAATATTGTCACTATTCCAGTTACACCGAGTTGTATCCTATTTTCAAAAAACATTCCTAATACTGTTAAAAGAATAACCAATCTTGTTATTGCATTAAGCTTTTCATTAAAAGACATTCTTTTAACAGGCCATATTTCCGCTACTTTATCTTTTTTAAATAGAATATTAGGGTCATTCATCCAAAATGGAGATGTCATTTATATAGATAATAGTTATTTTATTTCTTCTTTTTCTTCTTTTTTTTATTACTGGTTGATCTCTGTTCCTTTGATGTTTTCTCATATGACTCCCCTGTACTAAAAACCATTTTTTCCATACCATTCTCCGTTCCTACAGTATGTAAATTGCTATTCTGTTTCATTAATAACTCGTTTTTTAGCTGTTCGCCGTCTCTCTCTAACTTTCGTCGCTGAAGTTTGTCTTGCATGCGTTCTTTCTGCTTTGCATTTTTAATATTTCGATTAATATTATTTTTCATAGCATTCAAATCCATTTTTCCATTAGGCACATTCATTCCCATCTTACTAAAGATGTCTTTAAAATTAGCCATACCCGGCATGTTTTTCATTTTTTTCATAATATTACTTGCTTCCTCCAATAATTCACTCTCTTTAATATCTCCCGATTTCATTTTCTCATCTAACTTTCCGCCTACATTTTTCACTAATGACATCAGTTTAGTTGGCTGTTTAAATAAACTCTGGAATATTCCATCTACAGACTGACCGTCGTTTACATCAATATTTAAATCCTTTGCGGTTTCTTCAGCAATTTCCTTAGCCAACTTACCTAATTTCCCATCCATAATACCGTTTATATGTTTATGAATATCCTCCGGATTTGGCATATTCGGTATACCTGGTTTTTTTTCGCCACTACCTTCGCTTTTTCCTGTTTCAAACATATCTTTCATTCCCTTTATCGTATCCTCTAATTTATTTCTGAATTCTGTTTGATTAATTGCCTCAAACATTTTAGCAGTATCTCCAAAAGATTCTTCTCCCTGTAAAGATGTTATAATTGTAAATAATATTAACTGTAAATATTTCCAAATTTGTTCCCTGGTATTTTCACTGATATTCTCCTTCCACAAAGATTTGAAATCTAGATTTGGTAGAAATAAAGTATTTGTTTCTTCATTATCAAAAATATCTTCATTTTGATATAATATATCAAAAAATCTCTCTGGATATACAGTTTTACAATACGCATATAATCTACCAATCGCAGCATCATCATTCTCATCCTTTAAAATACGAACAATATCTTCATGAAGATTTCCATCTAGCTCTGGATAAGTTTTTAAAATATCTCTAGAAAAATCTAGTATAATCTTTTTGAAATCATTTTGACCATCACTAGAATCATCCAATGCTTTACCAGCAGGTTTGCTTGACTCTTTTGCTGTAGATTCATTCTCACAATCAGCATCGTCAGAGGAGCTCCCTCCACAAACATCGTCTACATATACATCGTCTACATATACATCGTCTACATATACATCATTTACATTTACAGTATTTGACACACTATCTTTCAACGATTCCTCCATATTATATTTTACTTATATGTTCCAGTATTTAAATCATACTTTACTTATTATATAAATCGCATAATTTTAGTAAATTATTTAAATATTTTGCTACATTTTTTTTATCGCCTTCACACATGTTTCCAACAGGCTTTCTCAATAAATCAATCTTTTCTAATACGTGTTTATTCGTTTCTGCAGCAAAAAACATATCCTCATTATAATTTTTATGAATAAAAAAAGAAATATTGTCATTTAAAATATGTTCTCGGTATGGATCCGAAACAGTTTGTTTAAATGCTGTCATTAATACTTTTGGATTCAATTTTCTCATTGTCATTAATGCATGCTTGCACGTAATAATATCTTTATTGTCGGGAAATACATTTAAAATATCATCTAAAAATTCTTCAAAATGGTTGTTAAATGTTTTTAATATTCGCGATTTATTCATTCGTAAAAATAAATAAGTTATATTTTTAAATTATAATATAAATTATTTAGTTTGACTTAATTCTGTATTACGCTGCTGTTGAAGTTTTTCAACTGATGTTCCTTTAATAGTATTAGCCTCATAATTATCAGGAGGTGTTTCAATTGCATTACTATTTTCATTCAATGTTGTGTAATGATGTAATTGTCGTAAACCACCCGAACCTTTGGCCGACAATGATTCTGAATCTTGATCTAGAAAACTATAGCTGTCGGACGAAACACCAAATCCACCCGAGCATAAGCTAAATGCGGAAGGCTCTCCGTTGTTTTGCGTGGCAATCTGTTTTTGTTCTTCCTGTTTGGGTGAAAGGTGGTTTAATATATCATCTCCAAATAGCACGTGATGACCTCTTTTTAATAGTAATAATGCAGGTACTTTATTAACAGTTGGAGGTAATAATACTTCGTTTCCTTGCGGCAGAACTATATATGTAGCTGAATTTTTAGCTACACGATTATCTATACAAATAAAATGTATATCATCCGTTGCACCGCTCTTGCTTATTGTTTGGAGTACTTTCTTACACTTTTCACAATAATTACTGTAGTAAAAAATGCTACTCATCTATTTCTTAGTTATTAATTAATATTTTCATTTAAACTTATTTTATATAAAATTGATTTAAATTTATATATAAAAACAATATATAATTATGAATCCTAAAGTTACAAATTTGTCTGATGAAAATGGTAAACTTACATTTAGGATTTCTGATATAAATGTAAGTTTGGCCAATGCTATTAGGCGCATTATTCTTTCCGAAATTCCATCTGTAGTATTTAGAACAAGTCCCCATAACAAAAATATGGCAAATATTGCTGTCAATACAACCCGGTTTAATAATGAGATAATTAAACAACGTCTATCGTGTATTCCTATTCATATTACAGATACCGAATTTGATATTAAAGGCTATATTATCGAAATTGATAAGAAAAATACAACAGACACAATTCATTTTGCCACTACAGAAGATATTAAAGTCAAAAATATTGCTAATGATACATATCTTCAAGATACAGATATAAGGAGGATGTTTCCACCTGATCCAATTACAAAAGAGTTCATTGATATTGTTCGTCTACGACCCGCTCTTTCAAAAACTCTAGAAGGAGAGCATCTTAAAATGACGTGTAAATTCAGTATTGGGTCAGCAAAAGAAAACAGCTCATTTAATGTTGCTTCCACTTGTTGTTATAGTGCTGCTCAAGATGCAATTGGTATTGCTAAAGCTTGGGCGGAGAAAGTGAAAGTATATAAGACTGAGGGTAAGAAACAAGATGAAATAGACGCTATTAAAGAAGATTGGACTCTTCTGGATGCAAAACGTATTACAACACCCAATGCATTTAATTTTATTATAGAAAGCGTTGGTGTATTTTCCGCTCAATCTATTGTAGAAAAAGCGTGCCAAGTGATGATAAATAAACTAGCTAAATTTATAAATGATGTAAGAGAACGAGATGAAATGATTGTAGAATCGGATAATACAATTGACAACTGTTATGATATTAATCTCATCGGCGAAGATTATACACTTGGAAAAGTGATAGAATATTTGATTTATGCAAATTATTTTGATAAGGATGATGATACGAAAGTAGTTACTTATTGTGGGTTTATTAAGCCGCATCCCCATATTGAAAAAAGTATTATTCGCGTAGCATTCAAAGACACGATACAAAAGGATATTCTTCTTGGATATTTGACTGAAATCAACACACAGGCAACCGAAATATACACTGCGCTCAAAAATGACTTTTCGGATTCTACATAAATAGTTATTATTTATCGGTGTTTATAATATTCAATACAATTTTTTTCTTTACTTTTTGGCGCTGCGTCTTTTTGGGTTTAAGACAAGAAAGCTCCGGATATTTTTGATAAAGTCTAAATATAGACTGCTCCTTCATTTTAGCTTCAATCATAATATCGATATGTGTTTCGTATTTTTCTGGAATTTCCATTAAATAATCTGGAATCTCTTTGATATAATCACTATGGTGTCCGCACTTACCCGAACCCTGTTCGCTTACATGAAATTTTGGCTTAATTCCTCTTCGTTTCCACGTTTCTAGAATATGAGGAATGTAATAACCAACTGATTCAAAGTTTTCTCCCGGATGAAGAATTTT
>Ga0315320_10004162_pt1 | contig 11852 bp, 8 predicted proteins | sample M140m21515metaG_FD_203458 | JGI IMG/M metagenome (GOLD analysis project Ga0315320, IMG submission 203458) | Ammonia-oxidizing marine archaeal communities from Monterey Bay, California, United States - M1 40m 21515 | ecosystem: Environmental > Aquatic > Marine > Coastal | place: USA: California...
GGTTGACGTTTCATTTTAAAACTCCAGAATCGGATAACGTTCGGTGACAAGGAAATAAGCGAGACGCCCTGAAAATAGCTATTTCACCCAAACTTTGGGTGTGCTTTTGAACCAAATCAGGGGGGGTGTGCGGTTGAAAAGATCCTTACGCTACCCGAGCAGCGCACTGGACCATTGGATTATCTCAAATTAGACCGCAAATTGCAATCTATTCCCTATAGTCTAACGCGTCGCAGTCGATCTGCCCTGAACAAAAAAACGGTTATGCGGATCGTTTTTTTGCTCGGCTTTCCCCTAAAAGCTCGTTTTCAACTGGAAATCCAGTGATTTCGAGGGCTCATTGTCTGTCGGTCAAACGCAATCAATAAATTCTGCTCGAATTCCTTGGTCAGGCTTTGCCCACAGCGAAGTACCCACGTGTCCATCATTTATCTCGATTTCAATCGCACGACACCCACGGCGCCCTCGGTTCAAGAGGCGATGCAGCCTTATTGGGGGCACCATTTTTATCTACCGAGTCAGCAACATCCCCTCGCTAGGGCTATCGGCGAGTCGCTTGAGCAAGCGAGGGAGTCGGTTTCGTTTTTGGTCGGTTGCGATGCCTTCGAAGTAGTGTTTACCGGCAGTGGGACGGAGGCAAATAACTTGGCAATCTTGGGGGCCACTCAAGACGAGTCGCCCGGGCACATTCTGGTCTCCTCGGTGGAGCACGAGTCGGTGATCTTGGCCGCTGAGTCTCTAGTGGGTCGGGGATGGGAAGTTGAGCAGGTTCCGTGTGACTCACTGGGGCAAATCGATCCGGAATCGGTAGCGGAAAGGCTTCGGGAAGATACCGCCTTGGCCTGCGTGCAGTTGGCGAATCCCGTCATGGGGACGGTCCAGGCAATCAGGCAGATTGCAGATGTTTGCCACAAACGGGGGGTGCGACTGCACTGTGATGCCACGCAGGCCTTTGGCAAGATAGCGGTGGATGCGGTGACGCTTGGTGTGGACACCATGTCCATCAGTGGACACAAGTTTTATGGACCTCGAGGCAGCGGGGCGCTGTACCTGCGCGGGGGGCTAAAACTATCCCCAGTGTCTTATGGGGAGTCGCGCGAAATGGGGTTGCGGCCTGGGCCAGAGAATATTCCTGCGTGGGTAGGGATGGGGGTCGCGGCCAGTCTGGTCAGTCGGTGCATCGATGAGGTAGAGGCGACCTTTCAAGAGCTTCAAGAGAGATTTGTTAACGGAATCAATTCTTCCCTTAGCGAGGCTGTGGTTTTGGGTGGTGAGAGCGTGCTAGGGCTGCCAAATACGATTTGCTTAGAGCTTCCGGTTCTTGCGAGCGAGGTGCAGGAGATTGCTAGAGAATTGGTGGTGAGGTCACCCGAGGCTGGTTTGCCGCCCTGTGAAATGACCAGGGTTCTGACGGCAGTCGGTAGGTCTCCCGGGCAGGTCGCTCGCACTCTGCAGATTTCTCTGGGTTGGACGACGAGTCGGGAGCAGATTGACCGGGCTGTGGAGGTGTTAGCCGCGGCCTGTGATTCGGCAAGATTTTGATCTTGGAGGGGTTGACCCTGTGCCTCGTTAGGCCCTCAAGTTTCGTGTGCGGCAGACCCCCTCTGATGGTGGGTGGCCGGCGTTGTTTGTCGGTGGGTCTGGCGAGGTCTCTGGTTTGGTTCGGTTTCGGTCTGCAATTTCTAGGTAGTTCCGGCCGCTTGTTTTCTTCTTGCCGCCTCCTGATGGCAGTTCTTGTTGAAAACGTTGCCATTTAGCTGTTTTTCCCGCTAAATGCAGGCAATTACGCAAGTGGCGGATTTAGGTGGACACTTAGGGCTTGCACATTTTGGTCTGCTTAAAAACCGTGCACTGCGACGGGGCGACGAGTTGGGCAGGCGTGCCTGAACTTTAGGCAGAAGCTGTAAGTTGTTTTGAAAGCATAGTTTGGGTGTGACGGTTTGACGGGATGTAAGGATTGGCGAAACAACTCAACCACCGATCTATTCTCTCACAAAGGACTGTCTTGCGATGGCTCAAACAGAAACCACTGACCTGCGCTATGCGAGCGACCCTGATCCCGATCAGGCCGAGCAAATTGCCTCGCGACTGAATATCGATGTACCGAATTGTGAATTGCCACTCGAGCAGCGGGGCCAGGAAGTCCTGCGACTTGCTCAGTCAGCATTCGCCCAGACGGGTGCTTGGGTGGTCTTCTACCGAGAGATGTTAGGGACTGACGGGATCGTGCGTCGGCTCTATTCCACTGCCGACGAAATGAGGTATTTCGAGGATAGCAGTGAATTTGCCGAACTGCAGGAGATGGTGGCTGCTATGCGGAGCCAGGATGCATCCAAAGGTGATGCGACCGAGCCGGAAAGGATGATCACTATTCGGCTTCCCAAGAGTCTTCATGACGCGCTCAGGATCGAGTCCGAAGAGATGAATCTGAGCATCAATAAGCTATGTATCAGTAAGTTACTACAGCGAATTGAGAGTCGATTTATCCCTATTCAGCAAGGGCGTCGAAGAGGCCGTAGACCGGGGCCTCAAGGGCCACGCAAAAAGGAGGTTGCGACATTGGAAACGCATCTCGCAACCGAGCAACCACCGCTTCAGTAGTCCTTGTTTTGAGGGCTCGTTTTAGCGGCATCTCTGTCCAGTTCGAAATTCTTGCATGGGTTCTTCAGGGGGCCATGCGGGTGGGGCGCTTGGTGTTGCAGAGATGCATTGCGGCGATAGACCGTGTCCGGCGGGTGGTGCTCGCCTGTTCCTCGCGGGGCCAGTTTGCATCTCCAAAGGGTGCGAAAAGGTAGCCTCTGGCTCTTGTCTAGCTTGTGGTGATCTGTGCGCTGCGGGCAGTTGATTACCGGAACGGAAACCAGTTGGGGGGTGTCGGTGGCTCACTCTTTTTCGGTTCGTTGCAGGAGCTCTGTCAGGCCGTTGCCGACGGCGGAGGACCGGACCGATCCTATCGGCGGATTCGCCAATTTGGCACAATGGCACATATTCACGATCGGTCCACGCTCTTACCACCAGTCACATGTCTACAGTTCGTACTTTCGCTACCTCTCGCAACCACATCGCCGGAATCGCAGTCACGGAACTCGCAGAAAAATTCGGCACGCCGGTTTACGTTTACGACCAGCAAGTCATTGATCAGCGAATTGCTGAACTCAAAGCTTTCGACGTGGTGCGTTACGCACAAAAAGCTTGTGGGAACTTGGCGGTGCTGGATCGGATGAGAAAGCAGGGGGTGGTGGTCGATGCAGTGAGTGCTGGCGAAATTCGCAGGGCGATGGCGGCCGGGTACTCGGTTGAGCCAGGGAAGCACGAAGTCGTTTACACCGCAGACATTTTTGATCGCGATGCACTTGAGCTAGTGGTCAAACATTCACTGCCTGTGAATTGCGGTTCTCCTGACATGATCAGCCAGTTGGGAGAGAGGCGACCGGGCGCTGACGTCACTTTGCGGATCAATCCTGGCTTCGGGCATGGCCATAGCCAGAAAACCAATACGGGCGGTCAGCAGAGCAAGCACGGCATTTGGCACACCCAGGTCGATGAATGTCTGCGGCGTGCCGACCAGACGGGCGTGACCGTGACCGGGCTGCACATGCACATTGGGTCCGGTACCGATCTGGAGCACCTGAGTGAGGTATGTGATGCGATGGAGCGTACCGCGAAGGAAGTTGGGCGTACCATCAAAACGATCAGTGCGGGCGGTGGACTGCCTGTTCCATACAAAGCTGACGAAACATACGTTGATCTGGCCAAGTACTATGAGCTTTGGGATGCAACGCGTACGCGGTTGAGCGAGGAATTTGGACACCATGTCGCTTTGGAGATCGAGCCAGGGCGATTCCTCACTGCGGAAAGCGGCTTCCTGATCGCTGAGGTGCGAAGCGTCAAGCAGGTAGGTGACAACCATTTCGTTTTGGTCGACGCTGGGTTCAATGATTTGGCTCGCCCTGTCATGTATGGATCCTATCACCCGATTTCAGTGGCCGCAAAAAATGGTGATGCATCGGAGCGAGAGCAGGCAGACGTGGTTGTAGGTGGGCCGCTGTGTGAATCGGGAGATATCTTCACGCAACGCGAGGGTGGCTATGTCGATTCGCGGCGTCTGCCAATGACCCGTGTCGGGGACTTTGTAGTGCTCGAGAATGCAGGCGCCTACGGGTTTGTAATGGCGAGTAATTACAACAGTAAAACGCGTGCGGCAGAGGTCCTGATTGAATCAGGCGAGGCCAAGTTGATTCGAGAGCGTGAAACCTTCGATGATCTCGTTCGTGGCGAAGTGATACCTGGCTAGTTCATCGGAAGTCACGAAGAGCCTGACCTATGAAGTGTGCGAACTTGGCATGTTTCCCGAGAGCCGCGTGATGCCGCTTGAAGTAGGTTTCTAAGTCAGGCTGCTTGGTACGATTCGATGCCAGCCAGCGCAAGATGCGCGGCGCGGTGTCCTTCTTCGATCAGTCGCTCGGGGTGCGTGAAGTCAAACCATGGGCAATGACCAACCTTGGGTTGGATCAGGATGTCCGCTGCCTTCATCAATTTTGGCCGGATCATACGTTCGCAGATATCATCCATGCGTAACATCGCTTCGATTGCCGTGTCGCATTTCTTGATTCGATTGACGGTTTGGCCCACATCAACTGCAATCGTCAAGTCGCTGGCATAGGAACTTGCGATCAACGCGGGTACCGATTCGATGACTCCGATGTCGGAAAGAAGCATGTCATTCCATCGCACCGCCGGGAATATTCCCGGGATGGCAGTTGAGGCGCGGATAGCTTTTCGCAGTGGTCCATTTTCGAGGATCACACGCTGACCTGATAGTAGATCGACAGCGACAACACTCATCGGGATTGGCAAATCTTGAATATTGATGTCTGGCAGCAGGTGGTCGATTGCTTCTTGCAAAGCAATGTCTGACATCAGTGCCGGGCTTGTGACAGCCTTGGTCAGTTTTCGATGGGCATGTAGATACTTCTTGGCTCTTTCAAACCATGAAAAAATGCCGCTCGTCATTTGGTCTTCCGGGGTGGTTCCCCCAAACAGCATTCTCTGCCTTTTTTGAAAGATCGGCGAGTGCAGAAGTTGGATCGTTTTGGCCTGTGCAAGAGAAGCGTCTGGCGTGACGGCGCACACTGCACCTGCCAGACTTCCCATGCTGACCCCAACGATCCGCTCGATTTGCACTCCTGACTCGCCGATCGCTTGAATGGTTCCTAGATGTGCCAAGCCTCTAGCGCCCCCACCACCGAGCGCAACCACTGCTTTGCGGGGGCCACGTTCGTGTATTTGTTCTTGCTGCTGGCTCGGAATGAATAGGTTCATGAGTTTCATTTTGGATCTCGCAGCAGTCAGGTGGAGGGTATGAGTCAATGTTTGGACCCGCGCGTATTCAGACGCTGGTCTTCATTCGTCTGCGACCTATTGCTTTCAAGTTGAGCAGTCTTCGCTTGATTGCCTTTGCCTGGCTTTCGTGTGCAATTGATGGCCTGTCGCGATTGGCTTGCAGGCCATCTGAATTCAACGTTGATGCACTTGGTTTTGCCAGAGGCTCGGCAATCAGTTTCATGCCCTTTGGTAGGGCATCATGATCTTTCCGGGCACGACATCCTGAAGCTCGTGCCAGCCTTGATTCGCGATGGTCGCGCCGAGTTCCGTCATGCGTCGGAAGTCTGTATCTGTTGCAGCCGAGCCAGTCATTTTTCGCTTCAAGTCGCTGCACAGAATATCGGCTGCCTGCTGAGTGACTAAGTCTTGCGAATCTGCTGCGTACAGTGATGTCACCACGATAGTGATGGCATCCTGCAGGTGTGCTGAAAGAGCCGACATTCGGCACTGGCGATCCGCCAGTTTCAATTGGTGGTGCCGCATCGTTCCGCTGACTTGGAATGCTGACTTTGACAGTACCTTTTTCCCAAATGCTGCGTGGGCACGCAGTCTTGCTGGCATGTCCGGCAAGTGGGTCCAGTGGCTGCCAGACAAACGCCGGCTAGCGTACCAGCTAGCGTATGCGGCAAGCGGTCCTTTCAAAGCCCACGCGTGTCGTGGGTTCAATGGATTGGGCTTTCGCACGTTCAGTTCATGCAGTGTTCGACCAATCGGCTCAAAGAATCGTTTTCCATGGTCTTTGACAAGCGATTTAAAGAATGCCATGCCCAGCATCTCGCCTTCACCTTCATAGATACAGGGTGCCAGGAATTCGTGCACATTATCACCAAATAAGTGACCGTGTAGGAACGACCGACCACCATGTGTTTTCATAAACAATTCAATGGCCGCTTCTTTTTGAGCTTCACTACCAAAGATTTTTGCGATGATGCATTCCATTTCACCGCGATAGCCTTGATCTAATAAGCCTGCGCACCACTGAGTCAAGGCATCGCATCCAACAATCAGGCCAGCCATTCGTGCAATCCGACGGCGGACGAGTTCGCGATGGTCAATCGCTTGACCATAAGTCGATCGGTAAGCAGCCCAAGGCAGCATTTCGGCCAGCATCCAACGCATCGTTCCTGATGCGTTGGCACAAAGGGCAACTCGACCAAGATTCAGGCCATGGTAAGCAACCGTGAGACCGTCGCCCTGTTGCGGCCGCAGCAGATTTTCTTTTGGTACACGAAAGTTCTTGAAGATCAGCCCATTATTGTGAGCCCGCTGTAAAGCATAGATTCCATAGCGATTGAGCTGAAAGCACTCATCCTCCCGTTCCGGAAGATCGACAATCAGAACGCTCGGGACATTATCTATTTTGCACACCAGCCCAATGGTTCTGCCGGGCACAGCGTTGGTGATGAATAGTTTCTCGCCGTTGACAACATAGTCATCACCATCGAGGACCGCAGTCGTTTTCAGAGCGGTCAGGTCACTTCCGGCTCCAGGTTCCGTCAATGCGAATGCTGACAAGCATGTTCCGTCTGCAAGTTTGGGCAGAAATTGCTTCTTTTGTTCTGGCGTGCCGAACGATCGGACCGGGTCCACCGCGCCGATGCAGCCATGCACTGATGCCAGGCCCGCAACCGTTGGGTCAAGTGTTGCCATGCGCGTGATCATTTTTGAAAATTGTCTCATGGACGCGCCCGAGCCGCCATACTGTTTGTCAACCAGCAGGCCCCAGTACCCAGTCTTGCCAAGATCATCCAGAACGTTGTTGGCAATTTTTCCAGACTGATTTAGCAGTGTGCCTCGGTCACGGTGATTGCGGACAACATTCAGAGATTTTTGAATCACGTGCTCGACGTCTTCGCAAAGGATCTCGTCGATGCACTGAAACAGTTCCGTTGGAACCTTTGTGTCCCAGATTGCTCGGTGCGCAGGGCTCTGGGCCGTTTGGTATTGTGGTGCGAAGAGGTCTTCGACTTGATCATCAGCAGTGTCCAGGACACCGGTGCGTCTTGCCTCTTCTGCAGAGGCTCCACCCAGACGCAACGCAACTTCTGCAAACGACTCGCCTGGTTTTGATTGTGCATCCCTGTTGCCGTTTGAGGGTGCGGAATCACTCGGGGTTGCACCGGCTTGTGGTGATGTTTTGTGATCGAGACTCATGGTGTTTCCTCCGTTTGGAAAAGGCTCAAGTGTTCGCGTGCTTGTCTTTTTTGAGTACGGTTGCATGATGGCTTCCGTCACGTGGTCGTGACTAGCGTTTGCTCTGGCGTTTCCTCAGGTCCGAAAAATTTGTTGCCCATGGCCGACATCACCACCAGAGCTTTGGGGGGGGTGAAGCGGGGGCCGAGTTGGTCACGAAGTTGACGCAAGTTGATCAGTAAGTTGTGTGCTCCAATTGCGTCGACGAGATGCAGAGGTCCACCTCGGTGAGGTGCAAAACCGGTACCTAGCACCATGCCCATGTCAATTGCCCACGCACCATTGACAACAGCTTGGGAGTGGCATCGCACCGATTCGATCAGCATGGGGTAAACCAGTCGGCGTTGAATGGGCGTCAGGCCATCGTTCACTGGATTTAACAAGTTGGGGTCGTTTGATTTTGTTCGGGCATTAGCGGAAATCGCAGTTTCGCCACGCTTGCCGTCTTGGTAGTGATAGAATCCGATGTCGGATTTCTTTCCCAAATGACCTCGCTCAAGCATCTTCCCGAGGAATTCGAGAACAGGGTGCACGTTCGGTAGGATTTCGTGCAGTGAGTTAGCAACATGATGTGCGACATCAATTCCAACCTGATCAAGCAATTCGAGTGGTCCCATGGGCATGCCAAATCGCCGGACTTCCCTATCGATCAGCACTGGGTTTAATCCTCCTTGCACCATTCTCACTGCTTCGCCAAGGTAGGGGAAAAGGACTCGGTTGACGAGGAATCCGGGTGTGTCCGTCGTCACGATCGGAGTTTTTCCGAGAGCTTTGACAAAGCTCACGAGTTGGTGAATTGTCTGTGCATCTGTAGCGTCCCCCCGGATCACCTCAACAAGCTCCATACGATGCACTGGATTGAAGAAATGGAGTCCGGCCACGCGGTTTTGTCTGCTCGTGGCCTCGCTCATCCGTGACACTGACAAAGATGAGGTGTTCGTAGCAAGGATGGCTGATTTCTGAACGCGGTTATCAAGATCTGCAAACACCTTGTTTTTCACATCTTGGCGTTCGACCACTGCTTCAATCACAAGGTCACACTGATCCAATAATGATTCATCACAGGTGATCTGGATTTTGGAACGCAGGCGGTCAGCCTTCTTGCTGCTCCATCTTTTTCGAGCCGCGAGATCATCGATGAGTTGATTGACACGGTCATTGCCTGCCTTGGCGGCAGGTGCGTCGATTTCACGAATCGCAACTTCGTAGCCACGTAAAGCTGCCAGTTGCCCAATCCCCGCTCCCATGGCTCCCGCTCCCACGAGACCGACATGCCGGATGGGGGCAGGCGAATCTGGTTGGGACGTAACTGTCGTCCACGTGTGCAGGTTGCGGGCCCGTTCACGGGCAAAGAAAAGATCAAGTAGGTGGCGGCAAGTCTGAGAACCCAAAAGCTCTACAAACTCGTTTCTCTCGATGGAAAACCCTTCTGGTCCCCGGCCGAAGGATGCACGGATCGCTCGTAAGGCTCCGCCTAAGGCAGGATAGTTTTCCTGTTTGCTGGAAATTGATTTTCCGGCCATGTGTAGAATCAAGCGTCGTCCGATACTGGTGTCTTCCAGCGTGCGTTTCCACGTGTGTTTCGGAGCAACAGGTGCCATGCCTTGGTAGAGGTTGTCAATGAAACCTTGTGCATCTCGCTCCCAGGAATCGGGTGCGATTGCAGCATCGACTAAACGCATGCGACGCGCTTCTGTTGCATTGACCTGTTTCCCTGTCAAAATCATCGATAATGCATTTCGGACACCAACCTGAGATGGCAGTCGTTGGGTACCACCCCAGCCGGGAATCAATCCAAGTTTGATTTCGGGGAGGGCAAGTTTGGTCGAGCTGTTGTCTCTTGCTATTCGGTAATCACATGCCAGAGCGAGTTCCAGGCCGCCGCCCATGCATGGACCATGAATGATCGCAACGGTCGGGATTGTAAGCCACTCGATGCGCTGAAAAAGATTCTGACCGGCTTCGATGATGTGGATCGCTTCAGCAGCAGATCCGATTGCAGCAATCGCGTTGACGTCGGCGCCAGCCAAAAAACCGCTTTCCTTTCCACTTTGGAAAATGACGATCTTGATTGAATTGCTGTTCTCAATTTCGCGGATGATTTCATCCAACTCAGAAATGACAGATTCATTAAGGATGTTCAGCGGATGGCCCGGAACGTCCAGCGAGATCGTGGCAATATTGCGTTCGTCGACGTGAAAGCAAAAGTTGTTGTATTGTTCATCGTTCATTGTCGCATCTCCAAGTCAGTTTCTACGATCATTGAAAGTCCTTGTCCGCCGCCAATGCATAGGGTTGCCAGTCCACGGCGTTTTCCAGCTGCCCTCAGGCTGCGTAGCAACGTCAGAATCATTCGTGTTCCGGTGGTACCTACCGGGTGTCCAAGTGCAATTGCACCACCGTGAATGTTGGTGATCTCAGGTCGCAGTTCACCAACCGCACTTGTCATCCCCAATTCGCTTTTTGCATAGTTTTGGCAAGCAAAGGCGCGTTGGCAGGCAATGACTTGAGCCGCGAATGCTTCATTGATTTCGACGAGATCAAAATCGTCTAACGACAGGTGTGTTTTTTGCAGCAGCTTTGCTGTGGCGTGGACGGGGCCAAGGCCCATGTGATCTGGGCGGCAGCCCGCGATGGCGTAGCCTGTGATGTATCCGAGTGGCTCTGACTGAAGCTTTTCAGCTTGGTTCAATGAGGCCAAAAGGAGAGCCGCTGCACCATCCGTCAGTGGGCAGCTATTGCCAGCCGTAACATTTCCTGATCGATTGAAAATGGGGCGTAGTTTTTTAAGTTGTTCGATCGACTGCCCTTTTCGGATCGCATTGTCAGTGTCGATGATCTTATCGCCGACATGAACGACTGCAGTGCATTCACCCGAAAAGAAGCATGCTTGTTGGGCGGCTTCGGCTTTCTGGTGACTTTCCAGTGCGAACTGATCTTGTTCTGCTCTCGTTACATTAAATTTTTCAGCCAGTAATTCTGCAGTTTGACCCATGTTTAAACTGCACGTCGGGTCGGTCAGACCCAGTTCTAATGCGACGACTGGCTTGAAATGACGTGGTCGGAACGAAGCCAGTGCACTGATTTTTTGCCTGACTGTCTTTGCTCGCGCCATTTGTAGCCATTGCGTCTGTGCTTCTGAACTCCAGAGCATCGGGACTTGCGACATTGATTCAGTGCCACCTGCAATGGTAAGTCCAGATCGGCCTTCGTTGATGGATTGCCATGCTGCAACAATCGATTCCATTCCCGAGCCACAGTTGCGATTGACCGTGTGTGCAATCCGATCATGTGGAATTCCTGCAAGTAGTGAAATCACTCTGGCAATGTTGGCAGCATCAGGGGGGCCTGACACGTTACCCATGATCACTTCGTCAACGGCATCGCCTTTCAGTTTTGCTTGGTTCAGTAGAGTTTTTACGGCCGTGGTTCCTAGATCAACGGCTGATACTTGACTCATGGAGGTGAAAGATTTGGCGAATGGTGTTCGTGACCCCGCCATCACGGCGAGTGGTTGAAACTTGTTCATGCCTGGTTCTCCTCGTAATGGTTGGACGTCGCATCGAAGGATTCTCGCAACTTGCGTCGCAACACTTTGCCAAGGAAGTTACGCGGTAAGTCGCCGTCGCAAGCTTCGTAGACGCGTGGGCGTTTGTGTTTGGATAGATGTCGTTCGCAGTGTTTGTGGAGACTGATCGGATCGTGTTCCATGCCCACGGTAGGGACAATGAACGCCAAGACAATCTCGCCACGTTGAGGGTCTGGGATGCCCACTACTGCAGCGTCGTCGACACCTGGTGCTTCACGCAGAATTTCTTCCACCTCTGCCGGATACACATTGAATCCTGAGGTGATGATCAGGTCCTTTCGCCGTCCTACGATCGTGAAATGTCCATCTTCAGATTCGATCGCAAGGTCACCAGTTCGTAGCCAACCATTGCAAATCGTTTGATCGGTAGCGGCCTGGTCCTGCCAGTATCCCAACATGATTTGCGGACCACGTATGAGGAGTTCACCAACTTCTCCCGCAGGTAATGATTCCAGCTGATCGCGTTTTGGAATGCCCTGTGTAGGGTTATTCGCAGGCTGATTGACTTGATCGTCATCGGATTCCTCGACTGGAATGATTCTGCATTCGGTGCCTGGCAGTGGAAGACCGATTGTTCCATAGCGTGCTGATGAAAAGAGATTTCCCACGTGTGTTACAGGGGAGGCCTCGCTTAGCCCGTAGCCTTCGACGACGAGTGCTCCGGTGTGTCGCGAAAATTCGCTGC
>Ga0315320_10004164_pt1 | contig 11852 bp, 9 predicted proteins | sample M140m21515metaG_FD_203458 | JGI IMG/M metagenome (GOLD analysis project Ga0315320, IMG submission 203458) | Ammonia-oxidizing marine archaeal communities from Monterey Bay, California, United States - M1 40m 21515 | ecosystem: Environmental > Aquatic > Marine > Coastal | place: USA: California...
GACGGACTGTTCGACGGCGTGGAGCTCGGCCTGGTCGAGCCAGAGGGGCGGGACACAGACGGTGCAGTGTTTGTCGCGGACGCGGATCCGAGCTCGACGACCGACCCGCTGAACCCAGATACCGACGACGACGGACTCCTCGATGGTGATGAGGACCTGGATGGAGACGGTGCGTACGAGCCAGATGCGGACGGAACCGAGAACGACGAGACCGATCCAACGCTCGCCGATTCGGACGCGGACGGTGTGGATGACGCCGCAGAGGGTGGTGCAGGGGGCCCAGACTTGGACGGGGATGGCGTGATCGACGCCGTCGACCCTGATGGTGATGGCGATGGTCTCGACGACCTGCTCGAAGACACCAAGTGGAGTACCGGCCGCGATGACGCCGATTCCGACGACGACGGTGTACCCGATGGCGATGAGGTGTCGCTCTACGGCTCGACGCCAACGCTATGGGATACCGACGGCGACGGCCTCTCGGACGGGCAAGAGGCGGGTATCACCGAGCCGGCTTTGGGTACGGACAGCTCGGTCTTTGTGGCCGACGCGGACCCTACGAGCACGACCTCGTTGGTGTTGGCAGACACCGACGCCGATGGTGTTCCCGATGGTGTCGAAGACAGCAACCTCGACGGGGCCTTCGCTGGTGACGTCGCGGGCGTCGATGAGGACGAGACGGACCCCAACCTCGCAGACACGGACGGCGACGGACTCTCCGATGGCGAGGAGGGGGCCGACACGAAGCGAGATACGGATGGTGATGAGACCATCGACGCCCTCGACCTAGACAGCGATAGCGATGGACTGTCGGATGTCGACGAGGCGGCGGATGCCGGCCTCGATCCGTTCGACGATGATTCGGATGACGACGGAATCCTCGACGGCAATGAAGGTCCGCTCGGGCTGAACCCGACGCTTTGGGACACCGACGCCGATGGCCTCTCCGATGGTCTTGAGTTGGGCATCAGCCCGCAAGGGACTGGGACGGACGATGCGGTCTATGTCGCCGATACCGATCCTGGTACGACCACGGACCCGCTCAATCCCGACTCCGACGGCGATGGGCTGTTGGATGGGGACGAGGATGTAAACGGCGACGGAGCCTTCGATAGCGACCTTGATGGCTTGGCCGATGACGAGACCGATCCCAACAATCCCGACAGCGACGGCGATGGTCTCACCGATGGCGAGGAGGGTGGGCCGGGCGACCTCGATGCCGACGGTGATGGTACGATTGACGCGTTGGACCCTGACCCTGGTTCGACCGGCACCGGCACCGGCACCGGCATGGATACCGGTGACACTGGGGAGTCTGACGATGGCCCGGGCAATCGGGGACAGTACGTCGGTGGTGCGTGTCTAGGCTGTGCTTCGAGCGGAGAGGTGACCGGCTGGTGGCTGTGGAGCGGATGGCTCGCGGCCTTCCTGGTGCGACGTCGCGAAGGGGGTGCAGCATGAGTTCACTGCTCTTGACCATCGCAGCACTTGGTTTGTCGATCGATGCGAACGCACAATCGGTGCCCAACGTCGACGCGCAGCTGTACCGCGCCTCCGTGGACGGGGACGGTTTTGTCACCACCGACACCGCCCGTGGGATGTCGGAAGGTTTCCTGCTGCGAACGTCGCTGGGTGTTGGAACGGGTCTTCTGGCCTATCAGCCACCGCGTGGCCCTACCAAAATGTTGCTCTCGAGTGCCTCGGAGTTGGACGTCGTCGCGGCGTATGGGCTGGGGCCTGCCCGGCTCGGCGTGATCGTGCCGGTAGTCTACACCGCAGGTGTTCGCTCGGTGCAGGGCGCGGGTCTTGGGAACCTTGGTGTAGACGGTCGGCTGACCGTCTTGGACGGCCGCGTTGGGTTCGCGCTCACCGGTCGGTTGGGGCTCCCCACACGAAGTTTGGACGTTCCGGTAGGTGACGATAGCCTCGCGGGTGAGGCGGCTGCCGTATTGCAGGCCGTAGAAGGCCCCCTGACCATCGTGACCAACGTCGGTGTTCGGTTCGGTGAGCAGTCCAAGGTGTTGGGCGGGACATGGAAAGATCAACTCGTCGTGCGTTTGGGCATTGGGTTGCCCGTCACGGACACCTTCGGTGTTTCGACAGAGCTCAACGGTCGCGCCAACTTGGGTACCCTCGGTACCGATGAAGGCGGCGTTCCGATGGAGCTGATGCTCGGGTCATGGGTGCAGCCTACGTCGGACTGGCGTGTGCACCTTGGCCTCGGTCGAGGGATCTCCTCGGGTATCGGCGCGAGTCAGTTCCGAGCGGTCGCCATGGCGGAGTTCCGTCCGGACGCGGCCTCTGGAGACCGCGGCGCTCGTATCACAGAGCGAGATGCTGCACGTGAGGCGCGTCGGGTTGCGGCCCAGCGAACCAGTGAAGCGGCTTCGGCTGAGGCACCCGCCCGTCGAGGGAAGGGCTTGCCGGTCACGCTTGAAGTGGTGAGCGCGACAACGGGCGCGCTGCTGGACAACGCCCAGCTTGTGGGTGCTGCGAGCAAGTCACTTGGCGAAGGGGCGTGGACCGTCAGTCTGTCTGATGATCCAGTGTCCTTCGATCTGTATGCGCCGGGCTATCGTATGCGGACGGTGACGCTCGAAGACGAAGAGGTGAGTCGTATTCAGGTGGAGTTGGAGCCTGTCGCCGAGCTCGTCATCGTACAAGTCGACGTGCGCGACGGCTTTGGTGGCAGTATTGACGATGGCTTGGTGACCATCGGAGGCGGTTCGACGCAATCTACGCCGGCGCGTCCGATGCGTTTGGCCTTGGCGCCGGGTGTCCACCGGGTCTTGATCGAAGCGCCAGGGTTTGGACCGGCCTACGAAGATTTGGTGGTTACGGCAGGGCAGGTCGCACCCGCGAGCTTTGTGCTGGGCGCGCCGCAAGTTGTGTTCCGCCCGGGTGCGATCGATCTGAAGCGGCCGCTCTCCGTTGCCGATGTCGAACTTCAGCGCGCGCTGTTGGCGGAGGTGATGGTACGACCAGGTGTTCGCGGTATACGCCTCGTGGGTGACGCAGAGGTCGCGCAGGCGGTGATGGATGCGCTCATCGGGCTCGGCTACTCCGAGAACGGTGTATCGGTAGCCCCTGTGGATGCAGGAGCGCCAGAGCGTGGCATCTTTGACGTCGTGGTGGCGCGCTAACTTCTAGGGGCGCAGCACTCTAGAGGAACTGTGGCCCTCGGCACGCGATCGAGTCACCGGACTGACAAGCGGTTCGGCAGAGCTCTTTGGCTTGCTTCTTGTCGGCCTTACCGCCAATCCCGTTCCAAAGTACATAGGCAAGCTCGCGCAAGGCCTCTAGGCTGCCTTCACTCGCCGCGCGCTCGAAGTTGATTCGAGCGCCGACAGGATCGGAAGGTTCAATCTCGAGTTGGAGTCGACCCATGGCGATGCAGGCGCCAATCTCGTCGCCTTGGCACCCGCTGCTGTAGAGGTCCATCGCCGCTTCAATGTTGCGGTCGATGAAGGTGCCCTCGTTGAGGATGTCGCCGCCATGGAGACACGAGCGGAACTCACCAAGGTCGCAGGCTTGTTTGTGTGAAGCGAGCGCGAGTTCGTCGTCGCGTGCGACGCCCATGCCCTTCTCAAGGAGAAGCCCTCGCCGGTAGCATGCGTCTTTGCTGCCGCTGCGGCAGGCCCAGCGGTAGTAGGAGGCGGCGCGTGTTCGGTCACGTTCGCCACCGATACCCTCTTCGTGTACCTCTCCGAGCATCCAGCATGCCTGCGCGGGGCTGTTGACACCATCGCAGGCCTTCAGGAGAAGCTGGCGCGCTTGATGCCCATCGTAGCAGGTATCTGTGCGTTCAAGGAGAGCGCCGGCCCACGCGGTGCACGTTTCGGCGTCGTTCGTGGACATGCAGCGCTCGCGAACACCGAAGTCCTCGCAGGTTGCCGTCAGCGCGTTGCCTGGCATCATCGGACTGGGCAGCGGAATCTCGATGGTTGCGACCGAATCGTCGACGTCTTGTGAGGCTGCAGCGAGGGGCTCGTTGCCCATCGCGGACACCTGCGCCAGTTGCCCATATACACTGATGCTGCTCGCCGAGAGCCTCACATCCACCGGTTGACCCTCGGTCATGTCGTGGGGCGCGAAGGACGCGTAGTGGATGGCGTCGAGGACACAGGCGACGGTGCTCGGTGCGATGGTCGTCCCGTCGTAGCCTTTGGCTTCGTCGATGAGGCCGTCACAGCCGATGACGAGGGTTGCGTCAAGGCTCCCCGTGGTGTCGCCAAGGCAACCTTCTAGCGCACCTTGTACACTGCGCATTCCAATTTCTACCGCGTCGCTCGAGAGGCCAAGCGGAGTGCCTGCGGTTCGGCGGCACATGGCGGGTGTAGGTTCACTCAGGTCCATGCCAGCAGGTGGCGGCGGCAGATCTGCCGCAGTGGCGGTGAGCGCGATCCAGAACAGCGAGAGCAGTTTCATACGACAACTTACCACATACAAGCCGTCCGTGCGAGTGTTCACGCTGTCATTAGTTGATCATCACCATGCCGCCTTTCAGCGTGAGCATTGCGCTGCCCTCGACCTTCGCCATCGCGCCACCCTTGGCTTCGAAGTTGACGGAGCCCTCGAGTTTGCAGTTGACGTTCGCTTTGACGGAGAAGTCGGTCTGCGCCTCGATCTTGAACGCCATCCCCGCTTTCATCTCGGCGTTCATGCCGGACTCGAACTTGTAATTTTGCCCCGCTTTGTGGGTCGTGTCCATCCCGGACTCACCGACGATCTTTTGGCCAGCGTACCAGTTGAGGTCTTTGCCCGCTTCGAGAAAGAGGCTTCCCCCGGTTCGGATATGAAGGTCTCCGTCGGTGTTGGCCAACGTGATGAGGCCCTTGGAGGAGTCAAAGACCAAGGAGAGTTTGTGCTCCTTGTCCCAAATCTGGACGCTCTCTTTGCCGTCGCTGTCGTCGAAGACGAGGAGGTGTCCTGCGCGTGATTTCCAGAACCTGCGATCGTTTTTGTCGAGGTTGCTGGTCCCGTCGGTGAAGGTGTCTTTGGAGATGCTGGCCCCAGACACCTTGGTGGCGTTGGCGCCGGGTAGACCGTCTTTGCACTCCGCGGGAGGCACGTCGACGCCGTTCCAAAATTGACCGATGATCACGCCGACGTCGTGGCTGCCCTGTACGAAGAGGACCAGCACTTCATCGTCGATCTCGGGCAGGGCGTACAGTCCCCGCTCTGCACCCGCGTTCGGTGAGATCTGTCGTAGCCAAAACGAGACAGGCTCATCGTGAAGAGTCGGGAACTTCACTTGCACACGCCCGAGCTCATCGGGGTCAACGTTGTCCGTGACGAGGCCGATGACGGCATGGGGGACGAGGCCGGAGTGTGGACGACCCGAGAGGTCGGTAACCTTTGCCATAGCGATACACCTTACACAAAGCAGAGCATGAGCAACTGGTAGCCAACATAGGTAGGCCACGGGTCCGGAGTCAAGCACAACGGCCCTTGATTCTCGTTCTCTTCCGTTTATGCTCTGTGTGGAGGTTCGTCACTATGCGCTTGCATGAACTCTCATCGGGGCCTGCTGAGGTGCTGTCTACGGCCAGTGTCACTACCTTTGTCGGCCATCCGCTACGCGTGAACTTGATCCTCGATGGGTCACCTTGGTTTCTCGAGATGTCCTTTGAGGACGATCCTAGTGTTGAGGGGATGGACGCGCGGACGTCGATCGTGGACGGCGGTGTCCAAATCTCATGCACAAACTTCGACGATTTGTCGGGGCGCGGTAGCGCGACCCCGGTGTTGCTTGGCGAGGTAGGATCGCGTCTACTCTTTCTTCACTTTCGGGTGTTTCGTTACGGAAGCAGCGTAGACCGGACCGTGCACTACACCGTATACCGCGTCGAAAAGGCTGCGGTGGACTGGACGCCTGCGTCGGGCTAGCTCAACCTTCTTATGGAGGTCCAATGTCATCCAATGACGAGCAACTTCAAGAGCTGCTGAAACAGCCACCTGTTCCCACCCGCCGCCCGACAGTACCCGAGATGGAAGAGCGTCTCTTTGTGCCGGTGCCGCTCCTCGACCACGGCTTCGTTCGTGTCGTCGATTACATGGGCAACGACGCGGCGGTCGTTCAGGCGGCGCGCGTGAGCTACGGCGCGGGGACACGCTCGGTGCGCAACGACCGTGGTTTGTTGCGGTATCTGATGCGTCATCGCCACTCGACCCCATTCGAGATGTGCGAGATCAAGCTGCACGTGAAGCTCCCGATCTTCATCGCCCGTCAATGGATCCGCCACCGCACCGCGAACGTCAACGAGTACAGCGCGCGGTACTCGATCTTGGATCGTGAGTTCTACCTCCCGACCCCGTCCAACCTCGCTCAGCAGTCGGACTCGAACCGCCAGGGGCGTGACCAGGTGCTCTCGCCCGAGCAATCGGCGCACGTCCTCGAGCTGTTGCGCCGCGACGCGATGCAGACGTACGATACGTACGAGACCCTCCTCAACGACAAGGGTGACGGTGAGCCCGTCGACGACGGTTCGCCTCAGCTCGCTCGCGAGTTGGCTCGGATGAACCTGACCGTCAACTACTACACCCAGTGGTATTGGAAGGTCGACGTCCACAACCTGTTGCACTTCTTGTCGCTTCGGATGGATTCGCACGCACAATATGAGATCCGTGTCTACGCAGACGCCATCGCTGAGATGCTCAAGGCGTGGATGCCGATCACCTACGAAGCCTTCTCGGATTACCGCATGGGTTCGCAACATTTCTCACGCGAAGAGATGGGCCTGCTCTGCAAGATGCTGCAGGGAGGAGACCCGGACGTCTTGCTGCCAGCATCCGGCCTCTCCTTTCGTGAGCGCAAGCGTATGCGAGACGTGCTGGAGCTCGGCCCTCCCAAGCGTAAGGAAGACTGATGTCGGTCGATGCCTGGTCGTCACTGAAACGCCGTATGGAGGAGCTCGCAGAACTCCAAGGCGTTCTCGCGACGTTGTCTTGGGACCAAGAGACGCAAATGCCTCCCAAAGGCGCAGCCGCTCGTGCGGCTCAGACGGGCCGACTCGCGAGACTCCGTCACGAGCGGTTTACCGACCCGGATGTCGGTCGCTGGCTCGCTGAGATCGCCGCGCTGCCAACGAAAAGTCCTGACCAAGAGGCCGCGCTTCGCAATATCGGGCGCGACTATCGCAAGGCGACCAAGGTGCCGGCCGACTTGGTTGCGGCGCTGAGCGAAGGGGCCGCCCACGGCTTTCAGGCTTGGCTTGCCGCACGCAAGGCGAATGACTTTGAGGTGTTTCGTGAGTCTCTCGAACATTTGGTGAGCTTGCGACGGCAGATCTGTGAGGTCATCGATCCCAACGCTCATCCGTATGAGTTGCTCCTCCAAGAGTTTGATCCGGGCACGTCGGTCGTCGAGCTGAGGCAACTCTTTGCGCGACTCACGGGAGGTCTCCGGGAGCTGATCGAAGCAATTGACGGCGTGGAACCTCTGCCCAGCTTTGGTGACCGATTTCCGGTGCAGGGACAGCGCGAGGCGTTTCGTCGCGTAGCAGAGGCGATGGGCTATGACTTGACCGCGGGTCGTATCGACATCTCCGAGCACCCCTTCACGACCTCGCTCGGCCCCGGAGATACGCGCATCACGATCCGCGTGTTCGAGGACGACCTCCTCGGAGGTTTGGGTCCGACCGTCCACGAAGCAGGTCACGCGCTGTATGAGCAGGGATTACCGTGGGACAAAGTGGGCTCGTCCGTGGGCCAAGCCGCAGGGATGGGCTTGCACGAGTCGCAGTCACGGCTCTGGGAGAACTTCATTGGGCGCTCGGCACCTTTCATGCGTTGGTTTGGGAATGAGATGGAGTCGGTGTTCGCTGGGCGCTCGGTTGACGCGGATGCCCTGTTCCGAGCCGCGAATCGCGTCGCACCGACGCTGACGCGCGTGGAAGCGGATGAGGTCACCTACAACTTGCACGTCGGTATTCGTTTTGAGCTGGAGCTCGCACTTTTGGAGGGCACGCTCGAGGTGCGCGATCTCCCGGCTGCCTGGAACGACAGCTACGAGAAGGTGTTGGGGATCCGACCGCCCGACGACCTGACAGGGGTCCTCCAAGATGTCCACTGGTCGCATGGGATGTTTGGTTACTTCCCGAGCTACACGCTCGGCAACTTGTACGCCGCGTCCATGGGTGCCACGCTGGAAGAGCACATCCCGACGTTGTGGCAGGATGTAGAGCGCGGCGACTTCGGAAACGTGTTGTCTTGGCTCCGCGAGCACGTCCATTCCCGCGGACACGTCCACGACGCACCCCGTCTGGTTGCGGATGCGGTTGGAGAGCGTGACCATGTGGAAGATCTGTTGTCGTACTTGTGGTCTCGCCACGGTCTACTGCACGGCGTCACACGTCCGCTTTCTTAAACAGCAAACGCCCGGCAGGTGGTGACCGGCCGAGCGTTTGATGCGATGCAACGTAGACTACCAGGAGGCTTTGTGGACCCCTGGAAGTTTTCCTTGCAGTGCCATCTCACGGAATGCAATCCGCGAGAGCATAAACTTCTTGTACACCGCGCGCGGACGTCCGCTCACGATGCAACGCGTTCGGAGTCGGACGGGACATGAGTTCCGTGGGAGACTCGCGAGGCCCTCACGCGCCGCAGCGCGTTCTTCCGGTGTAAGGCTCATATCCGAGATAGCTCGCTTGTACTCAGCGCGCCGTGCGGCGTACTTCCGTACCAACTTTTCTCGTTTCTTCTGTCGATTTAGTGCGCTCTTCTTCGCCATGAAACCACTCTCTTTCGGCTCGGTGCGACGTGCACCAAAAGACAGCGGGATCTAATTCGGCGGGGACTCCTGTCAAGGTCGTACGATGCGGTTAGGCCGCTTTGGCGGTAGACGAGGCGACATGACTGGTTCGAGCAAGAAAGACAAACCCCGGCGCTATTGGCGTTGGTTCGGTGTAGTGGCGGTGTTGGTCATTGTCGCGGCGGGCGTCGTTTCGGGATCGTCAAACGGCCTGCGTTTCCCCAAGCGAACCATGGATGGTTATTATTTTGGGATCTCCATGAAGGGGGCTCGCGTCCCAGCGTGTCGCACGTTGACGGGACCTGCGCCGGAGCGGGTAGCGGCCTGCTTGTCCGAGATCGACGCGACGAACTTGTCCGATCCCATCGCGGGCCTCTTGGGAGAGCTTCGTCAAGGCGATCGCCCGGTGTTGGTGTTGGGCAAATTGCCTGAGATGTCGGTGGGCGATCTGTCCTATGCCGACCTCCGCGAGCCCACCCAAGAGATGTTGTGGGGCTCGGATGGGGCTGCGTTGGCGCATGACCTCGCCTCCCAAAACATCCGAGGTGTGGCGCTGCATCGCGACATGCGTGGTGCGCTCGACGAGGACGCGACCTTGTTCTCGCGGCTCGCCTACCACAACCATCTAGAGTGGTTTCAGCTTCGTCACGTCAGCGAGGAGTGGTTGATCTACACGGTTCGAACGTCCACGATGCGGCTGCCGCAAGCGACGGGACAAGAGCTGCTGCTCGGGCTGCGTGCGCGGCTGGAAGGGCAGCCGGCGACTCCTTTGAGTTGGCGACCGCAATCTGTGCGCCTCATGGCGTCACTGCGCGGCCAAGGGAGCATGCTCGTGATTCGTCATGCGGTGGGGGATGACATCGAGGAGGTCCTCGACGAGCTCGCCGCGTCGCTTCGCAGGAGCTGGGAGCGCGACGTCGTTCCCGAGGGGCGTGCGTCACTGGATGAGAGCCTCTCTGCGCTTCGTTTGGAGATCCATGTGGTGATGGAGCGCGCGCCGGTCGAGCCGCGAAGCCGCTATGCGATCTTTGACCTGTGGGAGATGGGTGTGGACGGGATGATGTTCAAGCAGCGCCCAGGCCAAGATCCGGAGAAGTTTACGTTTATGCCGGGGTCCGAGATGGTCACCCGCTCGCATCGCAGCGCGGACCAGTTTCTGCGATTTGCGGTGAAGCGGGGTGGCTGGCACGATCTGCGACCGTGGTCACAAGACCGTCGCACCCGGCTCTCCTTGATCCGGACGCAGCACTTTATGGAGTCGGCGCTTGGCGGTGGTGACGCGGTTCGCTTGGTGCGAGGTGTACCGGACGTGTCGCTCGACGCGATGACCGAGGCACACATCCGGTCGATGTTGGTCCGCGGCGGCGACTGGTGGATGCACAATATGAAGGAGAGCGGTCGTATCGAGTACAAGTATTGGCCGGTCCAAAACCGCCGATCGGACGACTACAACGAAGTCCGTCACATCTTGGCGACCCGCGATCTAGCCGACACCTGGAGATATCAGAACGACCCACGCTACCTTGAGGGCTCACGTCGCGCGATGGACTGGCTCTTGGCCTACGAGGTCGATGCGTCCAGCACTCCGCAGGGTCCGATGCCACACCCTCCAGAGGGTACAACCTTGTTTCGCTACCCGTCGTATGAAGAGATGAAAGCCGGCGGACGCGTGAGCAATCAAAAGCTCGGTACGGTTGCCGTCGCGTTGCTCGGCTGGGTCGCGTGGGCGGACGCCACAGGCAGCGACGTCGAGGATGAGCGCATTCGGAAGATGGCGAAGTTCGTCCTTTCGATGCTGGAAAAGGATGGGAGATTTAGGCCGTATTACGTTCAATATGGCCACGCCTACGAGCATGAGCGGAACGACATTGTCCCGGGCGAGGCTATGTTGGCCCTGGCCATGGTCGCGGACTACTTCGATGAGTTGGAATGGGTAGAGCCCTATCCCAAGTTTTTGGCCTATTACCAACCGTGGTTTCGTGAGCTCGCGGCCAAACAACATGCGACCGGCCGCTGGCCACGTGACACCTACGACAACGAGACGCGACTTGAGTTGGTGCAGTTTGGCCCTTGGTCGGTCATGGCGGCCGCGAAAGTGTACCAACTGACCGGTGATGAAGAGGCGGCGAAGTTTGGTCTAGACGTCGCGGACTGGATGATCGACAACTACCAATGGTCGACCGAGCGTTCGGCCTGGCCAGAGTTTGTTGGCGGGTACTACAAGATGCCGATCGAGCTTCCCGCGATGCAGACCTTTTGCTACTCGGAGGGCACCGCGGCCGCCTACGCAATCGCCAAGCGTTTCGATCCCGAGCGCGCCAAAAAATACGAGCAGTCCACCCTGGAAGCCATCCGCTTCTTGGAGGTCATGCAGTATGACGCGCTGGACTCGTACTTTCTTGCCCGCCCTCAGCAGGTGGACGGTGGTATCAAATACGCGATGAACGAGAACAAGATTCGGATCGACTATGTGGGACACGGCTTGTCGACGCTGTCGCAATATCTGGACGCGCTGGCGCTGGACGTCTCCGAGGACGCTACTCCTCCAGAGGTGCCATAGGCTCACGCGGCGGCCGCGGGAGAGCGTCTGGGGCGTGTCCTTTGAACAGGACGCTAAAGCCCCAAATCAGCGCACAAAAACAGGGCAGCCACAACGCCCAGTAGAAGACCGATGGCACCTCGGACGCGACCCCATCGGGGAGCGTATCGGGTTGCAGCGTTTGAGCGTGTGCGTTGGTAGTCGGCATGAGACCTCGTTGGTGCTCCCTTCTATCGCCTTTTTTCTGTTGGCACGGGATAGAGGGTCCGCGAGGTACCGTTGACGACCCCTTTCTTGATGCAGTTTTCCGTTCGCTTGGTGCAGGTGTTGCTGCAGCGCGAGCACCTTGAGGTGACGCCTGGGTCGCAGATGCGCGTGGCGCAGCACATCGCCGCGACCCTGCATGGTTCGAGTTTGCAGTCGCTGGTGTCTTTGGTGATCAAGTCGCTGGAGCGCTGTGACGATGTCGAGGAGTTCTACATCAGCAACGAGGAACTCAAAGACCTGGTCACAGATTTGGGTGTGATGGGGTGATGAGGCCCGAGTTCCTCATGGCTTGAT
>Ga0315320_10004165_pt1 | contig 11851 bp, 9 predicted proteins | sample M140m21515metaG_FD_203458 | JGI IMG/M metagenome (GOLD analysis project Ga0315320, IMG submission 203458) | Ammonia-oxidizing marine archaeal communities from Monterey Bay, California, United States - M1 40m 21515 | ecosystem: Environmental > Aquatic > Marine > Coastal | place: USA: California...
CCTCCGATGCGCAGGCATCGCGCATACCTGCTGCAAGGTGACGGGCACGCGCCATCAACTCTATGTAGACGTCATCGTTGAGTTGCCCGAGCGCAGCCAGCCCCGCTGCTGTGGCGAGTGGATTCCCCGACAAGGTTCCGGCATGAAACACCGGACCGAGCGGCGACAGATGCTCCATGACGTCGGCGCGACCACCAATCGATCCGATGGGCAGTCCACCGCCGATCACTTTGCCGAAGCATGTGATGTCGGGGCGTACGTCGAACTTTGCCTGCGCACCGCCTAAGCCCAGCCGGAAACCAGTAATCACCTCGTCAAAAATCAACAGTGCGCCCACGCGATCACACTCAGCGCGCAGGCCAGTCAAAAAGCCCGGGACCGGTGCAACAACACCCATGTTGGCCGCGACCGGCTCGACGATGACTGCGGCGACTTGGTCGTCGAGTTCAGGCACGATGTTGTAGGGCACCACCATCGTCTCAGCGACGGCACCGTTCGGAACCCCTGCAGTGCCGGGGAGCCCAAGCGTCGCCACGCCACTGCCACCAGCGACGAGGAGCGCATCGGTCGCCCCGTGAAAGTTGCCGGCAAAAGTAACAATTCGGTCACGACCGGTGACACCTCGCGCCAAACGCACGGCGGTACTTGTGGCCTCGGTACCCGAGTTCATCAAACGAACCCGTTCGCAGCTCGGCACACGCTCACTGATCGCCTCAGCGAGCTTCATCTCGCGTGGCGTCGGCGCGCCATAGGACGTCCCGTCGCCGACGGCTGCAGTCACTGCTTGAGTGATGGCGGGGTGCGCATGCCCAAGGATTACAGCGCCGTAACTCTGGACCAGATCAAGATAGGTAGTTCCTTCAACGTCAGTGATTGTCGCACCATTGGCACGTGCGACCACGTACGGCTCTCCGCCGACTGCCTTGAATGCACGGATTGACGAGTTCACGCCACCAGGGATCACTCGCTTCGAGCGGTCGAACATCTCGGCGTTGGATACCGCACCGGCGCCGACGCAGACCGTCGGGCTGCATTTCGCCGCCGCGCATCGCGCAGTGTCGCAAGGTGGGATGAGAGTGTCGACCATATTGCTCCTATCGGGCGGTCGCTCGGTGCGATGCACCAACCGGGCGTCTACTGGTGCCGCTCAGCGAACCAGCGGGTGAAGTAGGTGAGAATTATGTCTGCGCCAGCGCGCTTGATCGCAGTCAGGTGTTCGAGAGCAACGGCATCTCCGTCGATCCAGCCGTTCTGAGCAGCAGCGTGGATCATCGCGTATTCGCCCGACACGTGATAGGCGGCCACAGGAAGATCGACGCGCGCAGCAGCCTCAGCGATCACATCGAGATACGCCAATGCCGGCTTCACCATGATCATGTCGGCGCCTTCAGCGATGTCGAGATCAATCTCGCGTTGGGCCTCACGTGCGTTGCGATAGTCCTGCTGGTAACCCCGCCGGTCGCCGCCGTCAACGATCTCGACATCGACCGCATCACGGAACGGCCCGTACAGCCCGCTTGCGTACTTCGCGGCGTAGGCGAGTATCGCCACCTCGCTGAACTGCTCTGCGTCAAGCGCCGTGCGAATCGCCGCCACTTGACCGTCCATCATCCCGCTCGGAGCCACGACCTGAGAGCCTGCCCGGGCTTGCGCCAGCGCAGCCTGCACGTAGAGGTCGATAGTGGCGTCATTATCGACGCTGCCGTGTTCGTCGACAATGCCGCAATGTCCGTGATCGGTGTACTCGTCGACGCACAGATCCGTCATCACCACGACATCATCGCCCACTTCACAGCGGAGGTCGTTGAGAGCAAGCTGCACAATGCCGTCCGGGTCAGAAGCTCCGCTCCCGACGGCATCTTTCTCAGACGGCACCCCGAAGAGAATCACCGACTTCACACCGAGCTGGGCCAGACCTGACACCTCCGCACGAAGAGATTCGCGAGTGTGTTGAACGACGCCCGGCAGCGAGTCAATCGGTACCGGTTGGTCGATTCCCTCGCGCACGAACAGCGGAGCGATCAGATCGTCGACACGGACATGAGTCTCCGACAACAGCTCCCGCATAGCAACAGTTCGTCGGAGGCGGCGCGGTCGGATCGTCATCACTGCCCTAGCTTACGAGCCGACGTCCTTTCATGTTTCCCCCGGTTCACCTCTGCCCCAGAAAAACGGAAGACCAGAGTCGCTGACCGTCGATTTTCCGGCAGTGTGTTAGAGCAGTCACCACACCCGAACCGGTTGAGACGAACGTCGCTCCGCAATGCTGTTTCCATATTTCAACGCCCCTTGAACCAGCGGGCGAAGGGCCAGCGGATATCTTGCCGACCGGGGTGCGCGACGCTGCGGCAAGTCAGCCGGTACCTTGACGGCTGTGTCAGTGCAGGCGTGGTTTTCCAGCGGTGAGATGGTTGCCCAACCGGGCTCACGGTTGACACTGCAATTGTCGATACAGAACCTCAATAAGTCAGCCGAGTCGTACACGGTCGTGCCCGCCGGTCTAAATGGAAGCTGGACCACGGTCGAGCGAAGCAGCATCACCCTGTTCAGTGGAATACAAGACGTAATCGATGTGGTGGTGACGCCGCCTGAGGCTCCCACGACATCAGCGGGCCCCGCCATGATTGCCGTGCGTGTCGTTCCACTCAGCGAACCCGATGACGCTGTGGTCGCCGAGATCATTCTCTCGGTCCAACCATTCGACGATCGGCGCATCGTGAGTTTGCAACCAGTGCAGCGCGCTCGACGTCGCGCGACCTTTGAATTTATGGTCGAAAATCATGGCAACGAACTTGCCAGTTGCCGGCTCAAGCTCGTCGACACCAGCGAGCGAATCGACGGATCGTTCGATCCACCAGCGGTCGGTGTCGCCCCCGGTGGGGCCAGCCTGGTGCAATTCAAGGCCAAAGCTCTGCGCGGGTCCTTTCGGCGCGCAACTCGTACGCTCGATTTTGAGGTCGAAGCAGAACAGCAAGGCCACGATCCCTGCATCGCCTCAATGTCACTTGTTCAGTCCCCCACCATTCCTGGAGCCGCGATCTTCCGCGTGCTCACAGTTGCAGCGCTTCTATTCGGACTGGCTGCCGCCTGGTTCAGCGTCATTCGGCCCGAGATCCGCGAAGCTGCGACCGACATCGTCGATGAACGAATTGTCGAGCTCAGCCCCGAATTTGACGACCGTACCGCGCCCGTTCCAGCCACCACGACAGTCGATGACGATGCAGCAATCGAGACAGCCAACGTTGATGTCAGCGATGGTGAGCCGTCGTTCATTCGTCTCACCGTCGATGCCCCTATCCTCGGCACGGCAGACGCCTCACAGCCCATTGGCGAAGGCATCACGTTCGACATGACCGACATTCGGGTCGAGAATTCACTCAACGACGCTGGCATTGCCCAACTATTCATCAATGGCGTGCAGGTATTCCAGTGGTCGTTGTCGAACATCCGGGGGCAGTACTTCGAGCCACGCATTACTCCCATCCGCCTCCAGCCCGGCGACAACCTGACCTTCTCCGTCCGGTGTGACGCCAAGGGCACCACCTCGACTGCCGATACGTGTTCCACGCGGATCAACATCGGCGGCCGAACCCGCCCCGCTCAGTAGCACCTCGCCGTTAACCCGGAGTAGGTGCTGCCAAAAGCGATACATCCTCAAGTTTCGGGTGAAAAAGGCATCTAATGCGGGTTAACCGAGGCCGAAACCAGGGAGACCAGAGTGCTGTTCGGTCTCGGCAACTACACCGATCTGGGTGACAGCGGCAACGCCGTCTGGTGACTGCACCACAATTTGGCGATCGCCACCAAATTCGTTGATGTCAACTGGAACCAACACAAAGAAATCGCCTTTCTCGTTGGCGACCGTATCGATCTCGATCGGCTGTCCTTGACTATCGGAATAGGTGATTATCAACTGCGCCCCAGCCGGGTACGCCGTCCCAGCGAGAAGGAAAGACTCACCGGCACGTACTTCAGATTCGAACGTTGCGAGAGTCGGCTCAAATACGGCTTCGCCGGCAATAATGATCGACGACGACTGACCTTCTGGTGTGAAAACCTCGATGAGCGCTGTGCGTCGGCCGTTGTCTGTTGGCGTGAACGTGACGCCAATGGCGCAGTTTGCTCGTGGGTTCAGCGGCCGATCAACACAATTGGACGAGGTAACGGCAAAGTCATCGGCGTACTCACCCTGGATTTCGACTCGTTCGACTGAAGTTGGGACGAGTCCGATGTTGCCCACGTCGAACAGGTATGCAGGCGCCGATTCGCCGACCAGGATCTCGCCGGGGATGTCAGCGCCGCCGGGGGAGATCTGCAGAGCTGGTTCGCCGCCACTGCCGCCGAGTCGTGAGCTAATCGACACCGCCTCGAAGCCTTCTTCGGCAATGGTGAGTGTGGCGTTTACGGCGGCTTCCGAGGTCGGTGTGAAGGTGAACTGCACTTTGCAATCAGAGCCAGCGGGGACAGACGTTCCGATGACGCACGTGCTGTTGTCGGCGTCAATGGCGAAGCGGGCATCGTCAATGGTCACGATTGCAGGGTCGAATGCCGAAGGGCCCTCGTTGACGAGGCCAACAAACCAGCCGGTGCTTTCAAGGCCGATGATGGTAGTTCCGACGTCAGCGTCAGGGAGTGAGAGTCGCGGGGGTGAAGATAGTGCGACAATTTGACGGCCGACTGAAGCGCTTTCGCTGAGCAGGTCTGATGCACCAAGAGTGTCGAACACGGTGATGCGACCTGAGTCACTGAGTTGCGGGCGCGAATGGACACCGGCCGTTGGACGGACTCCGTCTGCAGAGACTGAAATGCGACGTAAATCACTGCGGCCTTTGTCGAAGGCGAGGATGTCGCCATCGCTGACGGCGCCGCTTCCTGGCGCTTCGAGAAGCTGCAGGTTAGGTGCCTTCGTAACGAATGCAAGGACATGACCATCGGCACTCAGCGCGGGCTGCGTTGAGGCACTGGTGCCGACGACTGGAGCACTCGAGCTGTCCGAGCCGGGTTCAACACTGATGATTTCGAGCAAAGTTGCGCCAGGCTCGTCAAAATTATTGTCGGCGTTGACGTCACGATCGAGTCGATAGATCTGCGATGGACAATCGTCACCACAGATCGGAAAGATTGCCGGAACGAGACCTTGGTCCGAAGATGAGAAGGCGACAACGCGCCCGTTGCGGGAGACCGCTGGCTCGGCGGCACCGGCAGTACTTGGCTCGCCCGTTGGCAGGGCCGAGACCAACTGAACTGCGGCGAACGGGTCAACTTCAAGCCGATTCCATATGAAGACCTGCTTGGTCGCAGCTCCCCCATCGACTTGGCCCTCGCCCCAGATCGGGACACTCTCGGCGGAGGCTGCGTCAGACCGGAACGCTACATGTTGGCCGTCGTCGGAGAGGGCTGGCTGATCGATACCCGTGTGTACGAAGGTGGTGTTTGGGCGGTCGCTAGGAGTGCCAGCTACTACTTCGGAGCGGCGCGAGTCTGTCAGGGGAACGGCCAGGTCGACCACGGTGATCGTTGTGACGTCGGGGGCTTCAAAAAGCCGCTCGTCAGGGTGGACGTACGCAATCTCCGCGCCAGAACGCGACACGGCAGGTGTTTGGTTCGGATCAACATCGTCACGGGCAAGTGTGCTGCCATCAGCGCGCGCCGATACGAGTTCCCAGTCACCTATTGCTCCATCGCAATGTGGAAGAACCGAGCGGTAAACATCCCACCGGGCGCCAGCGTCATCGTCGCGGAAGACATCAAGTGCCATCTCGGAAATCATCACAACACTGCACCCGTCGCCAGAGATCACAGGGTGGACCGAATTGCCTGGCCGGAGACCGTTTGGTATCGGTGAGAGCTCGACCGTGGAATTATCGGCGCGGCTCGCGAGATAGATGGTGCTATCTCGCAGGTCGACCTGCGGCTCAACGTTTTCTTCCAGCTCATCAAGTAGCGGTAGCTGCTGCGGTGGGCCTTGGAACACGACGAATTGTCCATCGCCCGACACTGATGGGTTCGAGCCAGCCGCATCACCGATTAGGGAGGCGGCGGTGCCGAGCGGAACAGCTTCGACCTCTTCGAGGACGACGGCTGGACGCGCGAAGACACTCGAGGCGCTAGCGCCCAAAATGAGCCCCGCCCCGAGCACGGTTGCTGCTGCTGAAGCCATTGTCAGACTTCTGCTGCGTGCATCCACAAGGCTCCTTACTGATCCGTCAATCCGGTAAAGAATACTGCATTGTTTACCGACATTGGTTATCTCGGACCCTCCGCTTGACGGAGTCTGACCTGATGGACAACTTCGTCGACGAGGCCTTCAAGAGAATGTTCGGCAGCAACCCCGTCGACCTTGAGCCCATTCTCACGTGCGCTCTCAGCGGTTGATGGACCGATGGCAACAACGATTAGCGGTTGCTGAGCTCCAAAGGCGTTGACCCATCCTGCAGCAGCAGAACCGCTTGCGAGCGTAAGGACGTCGGCGTCTTCAATCGCAGTGACATCGGGTTCAACGAGCGCCGTAGCGTAGGCCGTGACTGAAGTGACGTCATGCCCCGCCCTGGACAACTCACTCGCCAATACCTCGCTGGCGATGTCAGCTTGAGCGACCAGGATCTTCACTGGTTCGGTGCAGCGTCCGATCAACTCCTCGGCCAACACCGCAGCAAGCTGGCGATGTGGGACCAAATCGACCGGCCGGCCGGCGAGCGCTGCCAAGCTCTGCTGAGTTGCTGTGCCAACTGCGGCGAGTTTGACTAACGGGTGTAATGCTGCGACCTCGCCGACGCGCTCTGCGCCCGTCGGCGAGGTGACAACGAGCCACGAGTACCGATCAAGCCGAGCAAGCTCCCGTTGGAGTGCAAGTCCACGGTCGGCTGGCTCGGTCACAACAATGAGTGGAACGTGGACTACGTCGGCGCCGCGCTCAGCCAGCAGGCGACCGAGTTCGCCGAGCCGTTCGCGGGTTACCAGCACCCGGCAACCAGCGAGTCCGCCGGTTGTCAACATACCTGCGCCACTGTCCGGTCAGCCGTCATGTCAGCTCCAACGAATGTGCATTATGAGACCGCACTGTGTGCACTGGCCGCAGCAGAACGAGCAAGATTGACATCGGCTTTGACGGAACCGCTCAATTTAATCTCATCGCTGATTGACACGCCGGAGTCAAGGTTGGCCAGAAAGGTACGCAAGACCCCGTCTACAACATGGCCGCCAACCGGAAGTGAACAGCCCGACCCGAGTTCAGCGAGAAACGCTCGCTCAACTTCGACGTCATGACGCGTCAAGGCGTGATCGATCGATGCGAGCGCCCCGATGGTGCTCGCATCGTCCGATCGGCATTCGATAGCCACGCACCCCTGGCCGACGGCTGGAACGAACTCGTCAACCTCCAGCGTTTCCGTAATACGGTCAGTCATATCCAAAATTTGCAGGGCAGCTACGGCCATCACGATTGCCCCGCCATTGGGGATTTTTGTAAGCCGGGTGTCGATGTTGCCGCGCAATTCGGTGAACGCAAGGTCAGGGCGAACGCGACGCAGCTGCGCTCGGCGCCGGACCGAGCCCGACGCGACTGTCGCTCCTTCGGCCAAGTCACCGAGGGTTGAACCGACCAACGCGTCGCGCGGATCGCGGCGCTTGGTGAACGCAGCGATCGTCAAACCGTCAGCGGGAGCGGACGGTAGGTCCTTGGCTGAATGCGCTGCCAAGTCAGCTCGACCATCGAGCACAGCCAATTGGACTTCTTTGACGAAGACGCCTTGACCGCCCATCGTGTGTAAGGGGGCGTCGGCGCGAATATCGCCAGTGGTTTTGACCTGGACCAGCTTCACCTCAAGGCCGGTAGCAGAACTCAAAGCGGCAGCGACGGCGGCGGATTGAGCGAGAGCTTGGCGCGATCCTCGTGTCGCAATGCGCAGTGGCGTGGACATGCCAGTGTCTCGAACGGTGTCAGCTCAGGTCGAACAAGTCGCGCACCGCAGCGGCGTTGCGATCGCCCTGCGGCGTGCCAGCCTGGCCCTTGAGACGCACTGATGGCTCATGCAACAGCTTCGCGATGATTGCTTTCGTCAAGGCATCGACGGCGGCGCGGCCGCTCTCGTCAAGGTCGTTGAAACGCTTGGCGAATCGATCGAGCTCGCTAGACCGAACGCGCTCGGCAGCCTCATGCATGGACGCTACAAGGGGAGCGGCTTGGCGAGCAGTGGACTCAACGGCAAAGGCTTCGACTTCCTCGTTGACGATCGAACGCACACGATCAGCTTCGCCAGCGCGATCTGCGAGGCCACGATCTGCCCATGCACTCAAGTCATCAAGGTCAAAGACCGTGACACCGCCAAGTGCTCCAACTTCTGGCTCAACGTCGCGGGGCAGGCCTATGTCGACAATGTGGAGCGGGTCGGAATCGGAACCCGAACGGGCGCGAGCGACCAGGCCGGTGGTGATCACCGGGTCTCCTGCACCGGTGCCCGCTACAACCACATCGCTGACCGCAACGATGTCGGACAGCCTTTCGAATCCAACCGTCTCGCCGTCGACTCGCTCCGCCAAAGCGGCACCGCGTTCGGGTGATCGATTCACGACGGTGATTGTGGCGCCACCAGCACGATGCAGCGCAACCGCGACACCTTCACCCATGGAACCAGCACCGATGACAGCAACCCGTTTACCTGTCAGGTCGCCGATGACGTCGGTAATCATCTCTACAGCTGCGTGACTGATTGAAGCTGTGCCCCGGCTGATACCTGTTTCGCTGCGAGCGCGCTTGCCCGCCTCAATCGACGAACGAAACAGCAGATTAAGGCTGGATCGCGCAGCGCCCTCGAGTTGCGCTGTTTCCCAGGCGGTGCGGACCTGACCGAGAATCTCGCCTTCGCCGAGAACAACCGAGTCAAGACCAGCAGCAACCTCGAACAAGTGCGCCACTGCTGCGGAGTCGTGCTGGCTGTAAAGGTGCGGCGTAAGTTCATCGACCGACAGGTCGCTGATCTCGCAAAGAAAGTCACGGACATCGCCGTAGGCGCCATGGAAAAGCTCTGCGACAACGTAAACCTCGGTGCGGTTACACGTTGAAAGGACCACTGCTTCGCGAATGTTGTCGCGCTGCGCAAGCCCTGCGACGGCCTTGCCTAAAGTGTCGGGTGCAAGCGCCAGGCGTTCGAGTAGCGCCACTGGGCTACTCCGGTGATTTACGCCTATAACGAGGATGGACATGTGCATTCAACCTTAGGCGCTTGCGCCACGGCGTGACTCGCCCGGAATCGAAAGACCTGACAAAGATCGCACTACGGAGCCTTGTGCTGCGTTAGCCCGACGTTGTTCGTGATACGCGAGGATTTGAAGCTCAACAGCGAGGTCGACCTTTCCCACGCTGATGCCGTGCGGAACGTTGATGACCGTCGGGGTGAAGTTCAAGATGCTGGTCACACCGGCGGCGACAAGGGAATCGGCGGCATCCTGAGCGGCTGCGCCGGGGGTGGCGATCACGCCGATCGAAATGTTGCGGGCCTGGACGACTTGCTTGATCTCATCGAGATGCCGGACTCGCACGCCGCCGACAACCGATCCGACCTTCGAGTCGTCAATGTCAACGATGCCACCCACTGGGAAACCACGGTCACCAAAACCGTTGTAACCGGCGAGAGCTTGGCCTAAGTTGCCCGCACCGACGATGACAACGGGCCAATCGTGAGTAAGACCGAGTTCGCGACGAATCTGGTACACGAGGAATTCGACGTCATAACCAACCCCGCGTGTGCCATAGCTGCCGAGGTAGCTCAGGTCCTTGCGGACTTTGGCTGCGTTAACTCCGGCAAGTTCGGCGAGTTCTTCCGATGAAATATTTGCAACACCGATCTCGAACTGCTCGCCGAGCATGCGCAGATACACCGGAAGCCGGGCAACAGTTGCCTCGGGAATTCGGCGTCGTGATCGCTGAGCAGCCATGCGATGTCCACGCTAAACGTTTGTGCACGTTTTCACAAAGCCTGCTCGGAACCAACGTGTGAGGTTCGTCACCTAGCACGGAACGACATTTCCTGCGGTCTGCAACAGGGCTTATCGGACGTAATCGAGAAAAAGATAATGCGTCGTCTAGGCGACGCCGGACGAGCTCGCCAGAGGCGTTCCGTGGCAACTCATCGACGAACATCACTCTCGCCGGGCACTTGTAACGAGCGACATGATCGAGGCAGAACTCGATGAGCGTCTCTTCGTCGACATTGGCATCGTTACGCACGACAACAAAAGCCTTGACTGCCTCGGCGGTGTGCGGGTGGGGTACGCCGACAACTCCTGCCTCATACACGTCAGGGTGCATTGTCAGCACTCCTTCAACCTCGGCCGGGTACACGTTGAAGCCAGACACTCTGACGGGATCCTTGGCACGATCGACGACGTAGAGAAAGTCGTCGTCATCAGCGACCGCCATGTCACCGGTCTGAAGCCATCCGTCCGGCGAAAGAACCAGTGCACTCGCCCGTTCATCTTCGTAGTAGCCGGGAAAGACGCTGGCACCACGGACCCAGACCTTGCCGATCTCACCGACGAGGGCGTCATGACCTTCGGTGTTGATCAGACGGATCTCCACCCCATCGAAAGCACGACCGATCGAACCGGGCCGAATCGGTGCGCCGAGCGAGGTCGTGACCGTCGCAGAGGTTTCGGTCAGGCCATATCCCTCCGCTACCTCGACGCCAAAGTGTTCACGCATTGCCTGGAATATGGCAACCGGCGGCCTCGAAGCACCAGACAGAGCTATGCGCGCTGACGCAAACGTGTTCGTCGGGAGTTCGTCGAAGTGCGTGAATGCTGTCCGCGTTGCGGGAGCACCCGGCACAATCGTGACCTGCCGACCCGATATCGACTCGGCTGCTGTGTGCGGGTCGAAGCGCTGCACGAGCATCACCGTTGCGCCGACCGCCAGGCCAGTTGTCATTACGACGTTGAACCCGAAGATGTGAAAGAGCGGGAGCACGCCGTAAATCTGATCGTTCGGTTTGAGGATTTCGATGGCTTTGCTCTGTTTGCTGTTGGCGTCATTGTTGCCCTGGGCGAGGCGGGCATCGCGCGGCAGACCCGCTGTGCCGCTTGTAAAAGTGAGGGCAGCGTCGTGGGCGCGTGCGACCTCAACAATTGGAACGGGCAACGTTATTATGCAATCCGAATTGATTGAGGAGATCTGCAATCAAATCTCCCAGCCCCACTACTGGGTCTTCGAGTTCAACAGGCAACACGTTGACACACTTGCGAACGCACCCGAAAGAGAGCTCATCATGGCCATCCGACTCGGCGACACTGCACCCGACTTCACCGCCGCAACCACTCACGGCGACATCAGTTTCCACGAGTGGCTCGGTAACTCATGGGGCGTGCTGTTCAGCCACCCGAAGGACTTCACGCCAGTCTGCACGACCGAACTCGGCACTGTCGCAGCCCTGAAGCCAGAGTTCGACAAGCGCAATACAAAGGTGATCGGACTGTCCGTCGACCCCGTCGACAGCCACGTCGAGTGGGAGAAAGACATTGAGGAAGTCGTTGGCACCGCCGTGAACTTCCCCATGATCGGCGACCCCGATCGCGCCGTGGCAAATGCCTACGACATGATCCACGAAAACGCGAACGACACCCTCACGGTTCGCTCGGTGTTCATTATCGGGCCTGACAAGAAGGTCAAGCTCACTCTCACCTACCCGGCATCGACCGGCCGCAACTTCAACGAGATCCTGCGCGTGATTGACAGCCTGCAGCTCACGGTTGACCACAAGGTCGCCACACCCGCCAACTGGAACGACGGCGACGACGTCATCATCGTCCCCGCATTGTCTGACGACGAAGCCAAGAAACTTTTCCCCGCTGGATGGGA
>Ga0315320_10004166_pt1 | contig 11849 bp, 19 predicted proteins | sample M140m21515metaG_FD_203458 | JGI IMG/M metagenome (GOLD analysis project Ga0315320, IMG submission 203458) | Ammonia-oxidizing marine archaeal communities from Monterey Bay, California, United States - M1 40m 21515 | ecosystem: Environmental > Aquatic > Marine > Coastal | place: USA: California...
GAGTACATGAAGGACCAGCAACAACGTAAAGAACTTCTTCTACTTAACTATGTCGTATGATGACAGGTATCCTCTTAAGGATTATCTAAACACTATCAATTTGACTAAAAAAAATCTCATGGAGGATGGCGATCCTCTTTGGGAGAAGAAGTATCCTCCATTTATTATTAATAAATGTTTATCTCATCACATGGATACTGTGATGTTTTCTAATGAGATGAATCAGTATCCTGGATTGGATAAGAAACTTCAGTATGATTTCTTTATAAATACCGTCAGGTCCCGTAAGAGATTTTCTCCTTGGGGTAAAAAAGAAAAGGTGAAAGATCTTGAAGCAATTAAAGAATACTATTGTTATTCTACCGAAAAGGCATTGCAGGCACTTGAGATTTTAACTCCTATACAGGTAAATTTTATTAAAGATAAATTGAATAAGGGAGGTAAACAATGAGCGAACTCAATGTAGTTCAATGGACAAAGGATGACATGGTAGAGGTCAACCTTAAACAACCAGATGACTTTTTAAAGGTGAGGGAAACTCTTACTCGTATTGGAGTTGCTTCTAGAAAAGAAAAGAAGTTGTTTCAGTCATGTCATATTCTTCACAAGAAGGGGCAATATTATATTGTTCATTTTAAAGAGTTATTTGCTCTTGATGGAAAGAAAGCAAACCTTTCTGAGAATGATATCCAGCGTCGAAATAGAATCGTCAAACTTCTTTCTGATTGGGGACTTATAGAACTCGTAAAGGAAAGTTCTGTTGATGATGTTGCACCACTCAGTCAGATTAAAGTAATTTCATATAAGGAACGTACTGAATGGATTCTTGAATCCAAGTATAATATTGGTAAGAAAAGACAACCTACAGAATCCTAAATAGAAGAGCCTCGCTCTTTACTCATGGAGTCAAATCCAAAGAAAGAGGAAGCCAAAAAGGAAAACAAATTTGAATGGGCGGATGAGGGTGTATCAACTCTCGTCCGAGTTATTATTCTTGGTTGGTCAGCAGCAATTCTGACTCTTAATTATGTAACTGTTCCTGGTGTTCCTCAAAAAAATATCGATCCGACTTTTATCGCCAGTGTGTTCACTGGAACTTTAGCTACGTTCGGTGTCATGCCTTCTAAGAAAAAGAAGGAAGATGAACCAAAGCAAGCACCTACACTGGAGAAGAAAGATGCAAAAATTGATTAACGGTGTCGCGTTGTTATCTGGTCTAGTTTCTTTATCTATCGTAGGGGGTGGTGCTTATCTGTATACACAAAAGGATGCACTCATTGAGAGTGCTACAGCAGCAGCAACAAAGGCAGCAACAGAAGCAGTTACTAGTGCCCTTCCAGGGATGCTAGATGCTGCAATGCCCGAAGTACCAGAACTGCCTGGTGCAACTGGTGGCGCATTGCCATTCTGATTATGGATATATTTAATCCTAAGAAAAAAGAGACCGAGCAAGTCACCGAACAAGTTACCGAGCAAGTACCGAGCAAGTCGCCCATCAAGGGTATTGCACTTGCACTAGGAGCATTGGTTGGTATTTCTCATATCGGACTTTTAGGATATGTGGTCAGGGACAATACTCCTAAAGTGAGAGAAGTCCCTACTATCAATATTCCTAGAGGAGACTATTCATCCTATACTATCAAAGCAGGTAAGGATGGATATGAGATTGAGTATCGTGCAAACGATCCTGCTATCTTAGAATCACAGAGGTCATCATCTTCTGATGTTAATAAGAAAGGATTCTTTGGTGGTGGCACTGAGTCTCGTCGTGAGTGGCGTGTTGACCAGTTCACTATGGACGGTACACGCAACCTAGGAGGTGCCGTATCAGACGGCGAGGGAAAGTCTGCAAAAGACATAGAGTGTATCGTGGCGGACGCTGGAGCACGGTCACAAGGTGCAATGGCGGGTAGTGCTATCGCTGCTGGTGTTGCTGTTCCTGTCCTTTCCAGCGTCCCCTACGTGGGTTGGTTGGCAGGTGGATGGGCATTGCTCCTAGGACAGAAAGCAGGGTCATCTCTTGGTTCTACAGTTGGTAGTGTATTTAATGACTGCTGATGGACATTCAGAGAATAGGGACGAGTAAAATTGCAGTAGGTAAACTAAACATACCTGAGGTTGGGACATATCCAGAACCTGTAACCTCACAGTTTAGTGCTCCACCTGTCACTGTTAATATAGGACTCCCTATTGTCAATATACCAGGATGCGTTGAAGCAAACTCTGCTAATAATAAAAACGAAAGTTTATTAATAGATGATGATCCTGTAATTATTTGTGATGCTGGCACTCCTAGTTTCAATCCAATTAATTACGAACCAAATCAAATGGTTTTGACTGGACCACCACAAGTGAATCCAGTTAAACCTAAGAAAGAAGCAACAGATACAAAAGCACCAGGTACACCACCATCACCACCACCTACTCCACCAGCAAGCATTCAGTGTCCTACTCAAGAGCAGTTATCTAAAGAACCCGTGGGGTTCCTGTTTGATGGTGGACGCAAAGAAGTATTAGGATACAAGTTGGTTGGAGACCAATGTATCAGAGAGGTAGGTGATGTGCCTATCATTACACAAGTCATAAATGGATTACCCCCAACTGGTGTTGTGATCACCACTGGGGGTATTGCTGTAGTTGCTACTACATCAGCACTGCTTGCTAAACCATTTGCTGACATTCTTCTAAAGGTAATCAAACCTACAGTGAAGAAAGTTATTAAAAAGATTGCTGCTATCCGTGGTAAGGAAGTTAAGGTCTTGTCTCTAAGGGAGCGCCAAGTCGAGCAGCGTCATCGTAATCAGGCAATACGGGTATTGAAGTCGGCACTGAAACCGAAGGGATAGAGTGACGATGTTGCTTGACAGTAGTTACATTTTGCACTACAACGTCAGCACATATTTTATAGTAAGGACTTTTAGGGTGAAAACTGATTCCTTCCTTCATTAGATTTCCACAATTCTTAAGACGAGCAATCTCAAAGTCCAATCTTTTATTGGCAGTCAGTTGTTTCATCATCTCGATATTAGAAGATGCTGCTTCTTTACAAAGGTCTTGCAGTTTCTTATCAGTGGGTGTGCTCCATGTCATAGAGAAACCTACACCCAGACTGTAGTTATCTTTCTGTCCTGTCCTAGTCCTTTTGTAGAAACTTACATCACCAGGATTATCTAAGATACCATCTCCCATTGGATTCCCGTCAGAATCGTAGGCACCAAAGTTATCGGTGACATCGTATACTGGGTCATTATAATAATCTTCAAAGGGTTTAGAAGCAGAGACACTACCTGTTACATACGGTGTGAAATTGCGAGTGGGACCTTGACATTGTATACCTCCACCGTAGGTATTTGTAATGTATGGTCCCTGTAAAACCTGAATAGCTTGGTTTGTAACGGAGCCTGAACTATTAGCGACAGGATTAGCAGTAGCAGACACACCACCAACAGTTTCAGCATAAGAAGGATTAGCGAATAATAAAGTTACTGCGAGAAGATACTTGTAGTGTCGGTTATGCTTGTAACCTCGGTTGTTCTCTGGATAATCGTTTGGTTGCTTAAACCAGGTCCGCGATAAGTTTCTGTGAATTGAAACGCTGCTCCTGGTGTTGTCTGTGTGTATGTCGGTTTGCTCGTTACACCTGTCCATGAAGAAGTCACTCCGTCAATAGTTACATTCGTAGCACCCGATCCTGGTGAGAGGTTTCCAGATGCTGATACACCAGAACCAGTAGCAGAATACTGATACCCAGTGTTATAGTCCATGCTATTTATTGTCTCAGTTATAGTCTGAGTTGTCTCCGTCCTTGATGTCATACTTCCCTGAGTGAAGTTTGGGACCACGGGGACCGCCAGGGCAGGAGCAAGTGTGACACTTACACCCACCGCACTTAGAACAGACCAACGAATCATAGTATTCATTGTTCTTATCCTCAGTCAATGACAGTGATCTCAGCTACATATTGACCAGTTGCAGTCGTTCCAGCACCACCAGCAGTCACGGTGAGAAGACCCGCAGATGTTACAGTACCTGCTAATGTTCCAGCAGTACCAGCAGTATAACTTGTGGTATTGGAGAAGTTAGGAACATCTCCTACAGTAGGAGCAGCAGTTGGGATTGCATCACCTTGAGTATAAGACTGAGAGAATGTGAAAGCAGATTCTGCAGTTCCTTGGACTGCTTCAATAGTACCAGGAGAATAAATTCCATTGGTAATAGTGCCAGTAGAAACAGCATCTGCTGTGGTGCCATCAGTAGTGCCGATGTTTGTTCCTGAGATACTAAATGAGGAACCAATTCTCGTTGCCTGAGTTCTAGCAGCATCAACCGTCAGTTGAACACTAGCGGAATGTGAACTCACCAATCCACCTGCATTTGCTGCACTTGCAGTCACTAATAGCATAACGATAGGTAAAAATTTAGTCATTTTTTCCATCGAGTTTTGTCTAATACTATGTAGGTGAGGTATTCCTTACACATAGGTTCGGGATATTACACAATGCATTAAACTATAGACTTGTTAAATAATATTGGTTGCCTTCGGGGACCACACAACAAACTCGCTTTAATTAGGAGCATAACAAATGACGGGACTTAGAAAGTTCACGACGAAAGATCTTAATGCAGTGGTAGATGCTGCAGAAAAATACTCAGTAGGATTCGATGATCTGTTTTACAGACTACATTCCTACGGGATGGGAAGTGTTAATGAAGCATATCCTCCATACAATATTGTTCAAGAATCTAATATCAAATGGAGAATCGAATTAGCATTGGCAGGGTGGGCACAGGAACAAATTGAAGTTACTACAGAAAGTAATGTTCTTTTAATCAGATCGATTGCACCAAAGAATAAAGGTGAGGAGGAATATGTACACCGAGGCATCTCCACTCGCACTTTTGCTAGAGGGTTTAACCTTTCAGATGATGTAGAAATCGGCACAGTCAGTTTTAATAATGGATTGCTTGTGGTAGAATTACGGAAGATCATTCCTGAGCATCAGCAATTAAAGGTTTATGAAATCCAAAATTCTCAACTACCTGAAAGTGATAGTGTGCCATCCAGCGACACACTATAATCTGATTACTATTGGAATTCTGATTACAATAGGAGCATTACATAACCATGCTCATTTCTCAATGACCAAAGATGCAGATGCCTATGTTAGACAGTGGTGTAGATCATCAGCAGAAAACAAAAAGATCTGTATCAGTTATGGTGGAAACATGGACTACTAACTGACCTATATAATTTACAACCAAAGAGACCTCACGGGGTCTCTTTTTGTTTGGAGTTACTATGAATTTTCTAGACTATGTAAGTCTATATGACATTGAAGATGATGCATTTTGTGATTCTGTTGTTTCTGAGTATTCTACTTGGGAGTGGGAGACACATCAGTGGGGTCATGAATATGATAGTGAGTGTCATTATGAAGATGATTCAGCAGAAAATCTCTTTCCAGTAAAGGAAAGTAATTTACTTTACAATATATGCGATACAGTTTTTTCTGATTACTCTCGTAAATTTGAAATTGGATTAGTCAATTTTGCAGTACCCAAATATGCTAGGTATAACACGGGGTCCTTCCTTCGAGTTCATTACGATCATGCCAAAGATTTGTTTGATGGTAAAGAGAGAGGAATACCTATCTGTACCTTAGTTGGATTGTTAAATGATGACTTTGAAGGTGGTGATTTTTATCTTCGTAATGAAGATATGGAATTAGAAAAGGGGCATATTTTAATATTTCCTTCCATCTTCTTATATCCTCATGAAGTAAAAAAGGTCACCAAGGGTGTCCGTAACTCATTTGTATCCTGGGCATGGTAACATGAATCTATACTTTAATTTAAAACCAAATAATTATAATGGAGAATCAGATCTCCTAACATTGGATTTGCCAGAAAATTATATCGATGATATAATGAAATATGTACGTCCTATTGCTGAAGAAAGCAAAATTTCAGAAACTAAAATTCTGAAAGAAATCATCAAAGAATCTGTACTAGAAATCTCAAGGAGAAATTATGAGCGTAAGAATCGTAAGAACAAGAAGCGGTGAAGATATCATTTCTGATATCTATGAAGTGACTCCTCCTACTCCAGAAGGAGTAGAAGAAACTAAAGACCCCATCGCATATCAATTGCGATATCCATATAGCATCTATACTGATACTGAAGACCAACCAAATATTGAAGTTTCTATTGCTTCAGAAGATTCCAGTATTACTAAACAGAGTGAACCTAAGGTAGTAATGGAACCATGGGCTCCTCTCAGTAAAAGTGAAAATCTTTTCTTTCGACTAGATGAAGTAGTTGCTGCATATGAAACATATGATGCAGTTGTAGAGCAATACAATAACTTGGTTGAGGCACAAAAAAATGGTTAATGAATCGTTTGTATCACCTGTAAGTGATATTGAAGAACCTCCCGAATCTATTACAGAGAATATTAAAGTTTTATTGCTTAAGGATAGACCTGAATATATCATTGGTAATGTACTGGAACTAGATGAAGAACCTAGTATCCTTATTGAAAACTGTTTCAGCATTTCTGGGGATGATACGTTATCTCCTTTCCCTCTGTATACAGACCAACGAGATTTGTTCTTGACAAGCGAGGGAGTTTTTACTATAGTGGATCCGACAGAGAAATTATTGGAGACTTATAGGTCCGCATGAGTCAGTTCTACACTAACGTTCAGTTAGCTGGAAATACAATACTTTATCGTGGGTACGAAGACGGTCAACAAGTACAGTCTCGTGCCCATTTTAGTCCGACCTTATATGTCCTATCTAAAAAAGATGAAGTTACTAAGACTTTAGAAGGTAAGAACGTTCGTGCTGTGAAGTTTGATTCTTCCCGAGAGGCAAGAGGATTCATTGAACAGTATGACGGGGTTGAAGGATTTGAAGTGCATGGATACGAGAGATTCGTATACCAATATATTCGCCAAGAGTTTCCTGGTGAAGTGCAGTACAACATTAACCAGATGAAAATCTATGCATTGGATATTGAGGTCCAGTGTGAGAATGGATTCCCTAATGTTCAGGAAGCAGCAGAAGAAATGTTATCTATCACCATTAAAGATATGGTGACAAAGAAATACTATAGTTGGGCAACTCGTGAGTTTGAAGCACCCGAAGGAGTTGAGACTCATATCTTCTGGACGGAACATGAAATGCTCAATCACTTTATTGGTTGGTGGGTGCAAAATACGCCTGACATCTTAACAGGTTGGAATGTTAATTTATACGATGTTCCATATATCGCACGGCGAGTCAATCGTGTGCTAGGTGAGAAATGGATGAAGAGTTTATCCCCATGGAATCGTGCTAATGAAAGAGAAGTTTTTGTCCAGGGACGCAAAAATATTGCTTATGATATATCTGGTGTCAATATTCTTGACTATCTCGATCTTTATCGTAAGTTTACTTACAGTAATCAAGAGTCCTATCGCTTAGACCATATCGCTTTTGTTGAATTGGGTCAACGAAAAGTAGACCACTCTGAGTATGAGAACTTCAAAGACTTCTACACCAGTGATTGGCAGAAGTTTATGGAATACAACATCCAAGACGTTGAGTTGATTGACCGACTGGAAGATAAGATGAAGTTGCTTGAACTTGCTATCACTATGGCCTATGATGCCAAGGTGAACTTTGAAGATGTCTACAGTCAGGTCCGTATGTGGGACACTATGATATACAACTATCTGACTGATAAAAACATTGTAGTTCCTCCACGTAATTTTGGTGCTAAGAAAGATGAAAAGTATGCAGGAGCCTATGTCAAGGAACCGATTCCAGGAAAGTATGATTGGGTTGTGTCTTTTGACCTCAACTCTCTTTATCCTCATCTCATCATGCAGTATAATATCTCACCCGAAACACTTGTTGAATCTAGACACCCATCGGCTACAGTTGATAAGATACTTGGGCAGACGCTAGATATTAAAGGGGACTACTGTGTATGTGCCAACGGTGCTCAGTATCGTAAGGACATACTTGGGTTCCTACCAGAAATGATGCAGAAGATTTACGATGAACGGACCATATACAAGAAGAGAATGCTTAAGTCTAAGCAAGCTCTTGAACATGCCACCACATCTACAGAGACCACATCATTACAAAAGGATATTTCAAAATTCAACAATATCCAAATGGCAAGAAAAATCCAACTTAACAGCGCCTATGGTGCCATCGGTAACCAATACTTCCGATACTACAATCTGGCAAATGCTGAAGCGATTACCCTCTCGGGTCAAGTCTCGATTAGGTGGATTGAAAACAAAGTAAATAATTACTTAAACAAACTACTTAAAACAAAGGACCACGATTATGTCATCGCTTCTGATACTGATAGCATTTACATCTGTCTCGATTTACTTGTCCGTTCTGTATTTCCTTCACAAGATGTTCCTCCAGAGAGGGTTGTCGGCTTCCTCGACTCTGCTTGCAAAGAAAGAATTGAACCATTCATTGAAAAATCGTATCAAGAACTAGCAAACTATGTTGGTGCTTATGACCAGAAGATGGTCATGAAGCGAGAGAATATTGCCAACAAAGGTATCTGGACTGCTAAGAAGAGATACATTCTTAATGTATGGGATAGTGAGGGTGTTCGTTATGAGAAACCTAAACTAAAAATCATGGGATTGGAAGCAGTAAAGTCTTCTACTCCTGCTGCATGTCGTGCTGCTATTAAAGAATGTATGGTTGTTATTGTCAATAAAGATGAAGAAGCAGCACAAAAATTTATTGCAGACTTTAAGGATAAATTTTCATCGTTACCAGTTGAAGATATATCATTTCCCCGAGGATGCAACAATCTAAATAAGTGGTCGAACCCTTCGACTCTGTATAGTAAAGGTACGCCGATACACGTTAGAGGAGCACTACTATACAACTTCCATAACAAGAAAAACAAACTGACACATAAGTATCCTTTGATTCAGGACGGGGAAAAGATTAAATTTGTCTACCTAAAGACACCAAACAAAATTGGAGAAAATGTAATCAGTTACTTGAACACATTTCCTAAAGAGTTTGGACTTGACAAACATGTGGACTATGACTTACAATTCTCAAAGTCATTCCTAGACCCTATCAAAGTTATTATGGATACCATTGGTTGGAAACCAGAAAAAATTGCATCGTTGGAGTTTTTATTCGGATGAAAACAAAATTCATTGTTTCATATCAAAAGGCATTCGGTGCTGGTGCATCTAGAGAAGAAAAACTATTTGATGACTTAAAAGATGCACAATGGTTTGAACGTGCCATGAAACGTTCACAACATATCACAACATTATTGGAGGTTAAAGGGTGAATTTTTTGCAAGATGTAGCAAAGGAGATCGGAAATGAATACGCAGGACTTGTTAGTGATGGTATTGCAGCGGGAGATACCAGTGGTTTCATTGATACTGGCAGTTATATCTTTAACGCTTTGGTATCTGGCTCAATCTACGGTGGTGTCCCTGGAAATAAGATTACCGCTATTGCAGGAGAGTCGTCTACTGGCAAAACTTTCTTTTGTCTTGGCATTGTACAGCATTTCCTCGACAGTAATCCTGATGCGGGTGTAATTTATTTTGAATCTGAGTCTGCTATCTCTAGGCAGATGATTGAGGACAGAGGTATTGCATCTGACCGCATGATGATTGTTCCTGTTGCAACTATTGAACAGTTTCGTACTCAGTCTTGTCGTATCCTTGACAAGTACATGGAGCAGAAAGAGGAAGATCGTAAACCTCTAATGTTTGTACTGGACTCTTTGGGTATGCTTTCTACAGAGAAAGAGATTGCCGATGTAGCAGCAGATAAGCAGGTCCGTGACATGACTAAGAGTCAATTGATTAAGGGTGCCTTCAGGGTGCTCACACTCAAACTAGGGAAGGCAAACGTGCCTATGCTGGTCACCAACCATACCTATGATGTGATTGGGTCTTATGTTCCCATGAAAGAAATGGGTGGTGGTAGTGGACTGAAGTATGCATCTTCTACTATCATCTATCTGTCTAAGAAGAAAGAGAAGGATGGCACTGAGGTTGTTGGTAATATCATCAAATGTAAGGCACAGAAGTCACGTCTGACCAAAGAGAATAGTCAGATTGAAACTCGTTTGTATTATGATCGTGGTCTTGATAGATACTATGGTCTACTAGAGTTAGGAGAGCGAGCAGGAATGTGGAGAAATATTGCTGGTCGCTATGAGATGAATGGTAAGAAAGTCTATGCTAAGGCAATCTTAAAAGAACCTGAGGTATACTTTACTGATGAAGTGATGCAAGCACTTGATGAAGCAGCAGCAATGGAGTTTCGTTATGGCAGCTAAACTTGTAGATTATATTCGTCAATATGACAACGTTGTTGAGGAATCATTATGCACTAGAATTATCAACCAGTTTAACGATTCGGATTTCATAAGAATCGACCAGGACAAACGTCCATCATTTTATGAATTGAATATCAGTAAATTGTATCTTGATAAGGTTCCTGAATGGAGAGACGTTCAAGAGTCCTTATCAAAGACCTTTATTGGTGTGGTCGAAAATTACATGAACAGTCTTGATATTGCTGTTGATTTTCCAGACAAGTATGCATTTGAAGAATTCCGTGCTAAGATGTATAGGAACAACGGATGCGATGAGTTTGCCGACCACGTTGACGTTGGAAACTATAATTCTGCTCGGAGATTTTTAGTTTTATTTCTTTATCTTAATGATGTCGTTGATGGTGGAGACACCAATTTCCCTGTTCTGCAACATTCGGTGCAACCTAAACGAGGTTCTATATTAGTATTTCCTCCCACATGGCAGTATCGACACGCTGGACGACCTCCGATATCAGATAAAAAGTACATCCTCGGAACTTACTTACACTACGTTTAATGAACCTAGAAGCAACAATCCTTAGCAATCTCATATACAGTGAGAAATATGCACGAAAGGTTCTTCCCTTTTTAAAGTCGGATTACTTTACTGCTAGGGAATATAAGATTATCTTTTTAGAGATACATGAATACATAAGTCAATATAATGCATGTCCCAGTCTCAACGCAATTGGTATAGAATGTCAGGAACGAACTGACCTAACTGAAGACCAGTTCAAAGAAATTATTCAGGTATTAAATGTCCTTTCCAATGATCCCTCAGAACACGATTGGCTCGTTGATACTACGGAAAAGTGGTGTCAAGAGCGTGCGATCTACCTATCTCTTATGGAGAGTGTCAAGATTGCTGACGGTCAAGATACCAAGAGGGATAAGGGTGCTATTCCTTCGATTCTTTCGGAGGCGCTCGGAGTATCCTTCGACCAACATGTAGGACATGATTATGTTTCAGATGCACAGGAACGTTATGACTTCTACCATCGCAAAGAAGACAAAGTGCCATTTGACCTTTCGCTCTTTAACAAAATTACAAAGGGTGGTCTTCCTAACAAAACATTGAACATTGCACTTGCTGGTACAGGTGTTGGTAAGTCATTGTTTATGTGTCACATGGCTGCTGCTTCCTTACTTCAAGGTCGTAATGTTCTATACATCACATTGGAGATGGCAGAAGAAAAGATTGCAGAACGTATTGATGCTAATTTACTTAACGTACCTATCCAGCAACTAGGTGACCTCCCGAAGGTAATGTTTGAAAAGAAGATTGCAAATCTTTCTAAGAAGACACAAGGCAAGTTAATCATTAAAGAATACCCTACAGCATCTGCTCATGTTGGACATTTTAAGTCTCTTGTTTCTGATCTTGCTCTTAAGCGGAGCATTAAACCCGATATTATCTTTGTGGATTACCTTAATATCTGTGCTTCCGAGAGATATAAAGGGAGCATTG
>Ga0315320_10004171_pt1 | contig 11840 bp, 8 predicted proteins | sample M140m21515metaG_FD_203458 | JGI IMG/M metagenome (GOLD analysis project Ga0315320, IMG submission 203458) | Ammonia-oxidizing marine archaeal communities from Monterey Bay, California, United States - M1 40m 21515 | ecosystem: Environmental > Aquatic > Marine > Coastal | place: USA: California...
ATCGGCGCGGACGCGAGTTCGTTGGACGCGCGACGGCGAATCTCAGAAGTCGGGGGCGCGACGACGACGCGCGACGCGCGACGACCGCGAAAGCCGCGCGGGAGGGTCGAGAGGATGGCGCGGGAGGGACGGCGCGCGCGACGCGCGCGAGGGAGACGCGACGAGGAGGGGAGAGGGACGCGATCGAGGGACGGCGCGGCGAGGCGACGGCGCTGGAAAAGTTGGACGCGACGACGGAGACTTTGTCCTTCTTCGCGATGGCGCCGTTGACGCTGCTGACGTTTCCGCAGATTTGGAAGAATTACGTGAACGTGATGGCGGGGGATTTGATGGCGTTGGGCGCGGTTTCGTGGCAGGGGTACGGCGCCGGGATGCTCGGGAACTTGTTGCTGCTGAGTTACTTCGCCGATAAGCGCGAACCCGCGGCGACGGCGGCGCAGGCGATCGGGGTGACGACGTCGTTCATGCTCCTCACGCAAATCGCGTGGACGGGGAACATTCACAACGTCGCGCCGGCGGTGATGTTTGCGTCGAGCGCGTTCATCATCGCCGGGACGTCGCTCAGCGTGGCGCGATACTTCGACTACGCCCACGGCGAGCGAGGGCAGAAAATGTGGGAGCTGTACCAAGCCGCTTTGGGAATCATCGGCATCATCGCGACGCCGCAGATCATATCGAACGCGTTGACCCCGGCGCTGGGGTGGCTTCCGTCTGAGCTCGCCATTTTAGCGCTCGTCTTCGCCTCGCGAGCCGACGCGCTGCCGAGCAAATGGAGCGAATGTAGCGGTTGGACCGCCACCGCGCTCTTCATGTCCATGCCCGTGGCGCAAATCGCGAGCAATTTGAGCAATCCAGAGTTGTTACAGGGGTTGTCCGTGCTCACGAGCGTGTTCATCACGAGCGGTAACGCCTTGATGCTTTCACGCGCGCTCTTCACTCGAGACGCCGTGTGGATCGCCGGATCGTTTTGGGCCACCTTCGTAGGTGGTTGGGGCGTTTTACTGACCCTTTTCATGGCGCACAACCCGCTCACGGGCGAGCGCTACTTATCAGAGATGGAGTTTTCCACCATCACCGCGCTGTTGGCGGCGTATACCGTCGTGGTCATCGGTGGACAGCTCAAGACGCAATTCTTCGACGCCGAGGAGGACGACTCGTCGCAGTCGGTCGAGATCACGTCCAGATGAGCACCAGTTGTACGCTACGCCGCAAGAGTAGGAAGTCGTGTAGATGTTTTAAGTTTACGCTCGATGTCTCACATTTCAAAGAATTCGCTATACCATCCAAGCGCGTCGCTAATCTGATCACAAACACAGTAAAAAAACGCCCCGAAGCGTTTAAGTTTATGCCTTGTAACCGCGGCTGGCGCGTCGACCGCGAGCCTTCTCGAACTTGCGGCCCTTGGCGCGGACGTACGGCTTGGCGTGGGAGCCCGGAACACCCGGCGCGCCGAAGTGCTTGACTGCCTCGCGCGAGTTCTTCGGACCTCGCAAGAGCACGACGCCTTCACCCGTCGGCGCGGAGAGCGCGAGCTGGTCGAACGTCATGCACTGTCCGCCCGCCTTGATGATACGCGCGCGCGCGGTTTCGGTGAAACGAAGCGCGCACACCTTCAACGCCGGCACGTCGTGGAGACGCACGTCATCGGTCACCGTCCCCACGATCGCCGCAACCTTGCCCTCCTTACCCTTCATGAACTTGGCCACCTTGGACAAGGACAACGGCGGGCGGTTCGTCTTCGACATGAACAAGCGCTTGAGCACGGTGTCGTTGAACTTGGAATCCGTACGGCGAGCCAAAAATCGGTAAAGCTGTCATCGCGAGCGCATCATCATTCGTCAGTCTCTCCAATCGCATCATCATCGCCTCGCCTTCGCGTTTCGCGCGTCGTCGCGCGCGACCTCCCGGCTAGGGCTTTCCTCGCCGTCGTCCCCATCCTTCCCCCGTCCCTCCGTCGCGTCGTTCGCGCACCTTCACCAAGAGCTTCAAGTACACATTGTCAGACTTCGGCGCCGTGCGATTGGTCTTCTTGTTACGGCCACCAGCCTTAAGATCGATACCCTACGTCGTCGAAACATCGCGTCGTCCCGTCAGTCGCGCCGATCGCTCGATCGCCCATCCCTCGCCCCCCCCGTCGCCCCCCCCGCCGCCCGCGTCCCCGCGCGTCGCGCGATCGATCCCACGTATTCATCTCCACCCTCTCCCCCCTCCCCGGCGCGCGCCATCGCCCGCCGTCGTCGCCATCGACGCCCCGCGTCGCCGCGCCGAAACCCCACGCGTCTCGCATCGCGCTTCTCGCATCGCGCCCGTCGCGCGCGCCCGTCGCGCGTCGCGCGCCCGCGCGTCGCGACCCCGCGCATCGAACGCATCACCGCGCCGTCGTCGATCGCGCGCGCACGCACCATGGTCGCGGCGTCGGTTCGACGCGTCGAAGAGAGACGGCGCGCGCGCGCGACGCGCGCGCGACGGCGTCGTTCGCATTCGCCGCCGTTTGGCGAAATCTCGCCCCGCGCGACCGCCGTTCGATCGATCGATCGCGACGGCGTCGATCGACGGTCCATCGATGGACGATCGGCGCGCGATCGTTCGCGCGATCGATCGACGCGCGCGCGCGGCGTCGGAAAATTCGAAATCCGTTGACGCGCGCGCGGCACTCGAGCGCCGCGGCGCGGGCGACGGCGCCGGCGACGCGCGCGGCGAGCGATGCGTCGCGCGACGATGGACGACGGCGCGGACGACGACGAGGGCGCGGACGACGACGCGCGGACGCGGGAGACGCTGGAACGCGCGGTGCGCGCGCTGACCGAGGCGCTCGGGCTGGACGCGACGCACCGGTTCACGGAATCGCTCGCGCAGGCGTCGACGGCGATGCTGGGGAAGATGATATCGAAGTACGACGTGACGAAGGTGGCGATCGCGCAGTCGCGGAGGGTGCTGAGCGAGAGGAGTGGGGCGCGCGCGGAGGCGTTCGCGGCGGAGTGCGACCGGCTGCGAGCGCTGCGAGTGGAGGAGTTGGATCGGTATTTGGCGGTGATGGCGAAGATCGCGAGCGATGAGGAGCTGGCGTTTGCGGTGTCGGAGGCGGGGGCGCGCGCGGCGGAGGCGGAGATGGAGGCGGGGAGGATGGGGACGTCGGCGAGCGGACGACGACGCGCGAGCGATACGCCGGAGAGCGATGAGCCGTCGTTCGTGTCGTCTCCGGGTGGATTAGGGACGCCAGAGCGTTACGCCGCGCTCGGAAAGAATATGACGAGCTCCGTGAGCTCGCGCGATGCGAGCGCGTCGGGGGTGAGCGCGAACTTGGCTGGCGATTTCGGACGCATGACGGTGGGAAGCTCGCAGAGACGCTCGGGCGGATTGTTCGGTAAGCCAGAGCGCACGATAGTGTCGCGACCAACCGAGCTCGCCGATGGTCCAAAGTTACCCGACTGGAACTATAAGCGGCCGTTTCTCACGGGCGCGCATCTCGGGAGTGGGGCGGAGCAAGACAGAAACGTCAAGGCGTTGAGCGATTACGGCACCGCCGAGCAAGAGTTGCTGGTTTTAGATGATTTGTTATACGCGATGATGGGCGTCGACGGGCGATACATCAGCGCGTGGAAGGGCACAGACGACGAGACGAGCTCGGGTGTCGTGGTCAAAGACGATCGACTGACGCGAGTAAAGTTTGAGGTTGAGCTGGGGCTCGAGGCGCCGCTCGCGGCGTTGGTTAAGAATATGCTTCCGTTGTGCTCGGACGCGGCGACCGTGCGTGCCTTCATCGAATCTCGGCATGAGTTCAAGCATGGCTACGTATCCCACGCGTTAGCGGCGGAAATGCGCGATTTGCTGAACGATTGGCACACGTTGATCGTGCAGCTCGAGCACCAACGCAACATCGGCTCACTTTCACTTCAGGCGGCGTGGTTTTATTGTCAACCCGCCGCGCCGGCTTTGCGCCTCATGGCGAGCGTGGCGAGCAGAGCGTACCATTTGAAAGGTGCGAGCATACTCAATCTGTTGCACCGAGAAGGCTGCGAACACGCTGGCGATGGTGCGGTGTCGGCTTTGGTGCAGCGTTTGAGCAAAGCGACTTCGGCGCCGTACAGCCGCGCCATCGAGCTGTGGGTTTACGATGGACAAGTCGACGATCCTTACGACGAGTTTTTGATCGTTGAGCAACGTGAGATGAAGAAAACGTCTCTGGCCGATGATTATAACTCGGCGTATTGGACGAAACGCTATTCCCTTCGCGAGGAGATTCCGCAATTCATAGGGAAACAACTTGCGCAAAAAATACTCACCACGGGGCGCTATTTGAACGCGGTGCGTGAGACCAAGGTGTCCGCGATTGCCGAGCTCCCAGCGAAGCCGAGAGACGGGCTCGGTAAGATGTACTTCGGGCCGAACATGATCATCGGCACGGGGAAGTACGCGGATCGCATTGACGATAGATTTGAGCACGCTTCGCGCAAATTGTTACAAATCATGTGGGAAGACGGCGAGTTGAAATCACGACTGATGAGCATGAAGATGTACTTCTTGCTCGCTCGAGGAGATTATCTCGTGCATTTCCTAGACACCGCGGCGTCTGAGTTGGAAAAGGACGCAGATGACATTCGTCTGCCCAAGCTTCAAACGCTTTTGGATATCGCCGTGAAGTCGTCCAGCACGGCGACCGACCACCACGGCGACGACTTGTTATGCTCTATCGACGGTCACGGTCTATCGAGACAACTTTCCAGCATTGATGATGACGACTCTGCCGCTGTGACTCCTTCGAAAGCCACCGGTGACGGGGACGAGCTTTCTGGATTCGATGCCTTCGTGCTCGATTACGACACGCCTTGGCCGGCGAGCGTCGTGCTCAACCGTCGTGCCGTGACAAAGTATCAAATTCTTTTCAGACATCTGTTCAATTTCAAGTGCGCCGAACGCGAACTTTGTGCGGGTTGGCAGCGTCTGCAAGTCATGCGCGGCGCGCAACTCGGTCGCATGTTCGCCCAGGCCCACACGCTCACGCAGCGAATGTTGAACTTTTTGCAAAACTATTTGTACTACATCACGAATGAGGTCATCGAGCCTCATTGGGATAGGATGATCGCGCGCGTGGACGACGCGCAGTCCGTGGATGAACTGATCGCCGGACACGATGCGTTTTTGGAGGCCTGCATGAAGGATGCGATGTTGTTCTGGCCCAAGATTTTGAAGCGTTTGGAGCGCGCGCGAGCGGCGTGCTTGCGCTTTGCCCGGGACAGCCAGCGTTTCGCAGACACCATCGAACGGTTGAAGGAGAATAGCATGGACGCTATGACGGCGGATAGATTGGTCGCATTGGAGGAAGAGATCGAAGCCGTGACGAGCGATACGCGGTCGCAGTTCCGGCACTTCCTCGGCGATTTATTAAACGCTCTGAACGACGCCGGCGACGTCGACACCAACGTTGCGAGTCTGTTATCGCGACTCGACTTCAACGGCTACTATGGAATTTAGAGCTTACGGCGAATGTAAAAACATGAGAATAATATGACACGTGGGCGCATCGCTCGACTACTTGTTGATGAAGCCGTCGCTTCGACCCTCGAACCCCGGACGGTTGCGTTTGTTCGACGCCTTGTCCATCTTTCGCTCCATCTTTCCGTCCTTGCGAGCCTTGATGTTGCTCTTGCGTTTCGTTTGTGCCGCGTCCATTTGTTCTTTAACCTTAGCCGTGCGTTCTTCCCACTTCTCGCGGCTCTTCTTCTTCGCCCTGGCCTCGCGTTTGATGCTCTTTTGCAAGAGTTTTGGGTCGTCTAAAACCTTTTCACCCGACGCGCGCGAAAGCGCCGCCTCCCACGCAAATTTCTCCGCGACCGCCTTACCACCGCCTTCCTCGCCACCGGCGTCGTCGATCGCCTTCTGGCGCGCTTGCACTTTACGCAAAAGCGCTTCCTTGGATTCCTTCTTCTTTTTCCGCCCCGAGTTGAGCGCGACGTCGTCCGTCGTGATCCGACCGAACGCCATATCGCTCGCGCCTCCCCCGCCCGCGCCCATCCCACCCTTCGCCTCGCCATCGACGCCCTTGGCCCTCTTCTCCCCCCTCCTCGCCTCCGTCAACGTCGCGTTCGCGCGTTCCTTTCTCTTTTTCTCTCGCTTCGCCTCGTTCCTCCGCTCCCGCCACTCCTTCGCATCCCTCGCCGTCTCCGCCGTCTCCACCGCCCGCCTCGCCGTGCGACTGCTCTCAATCTTCTTCCTCAACCGCTCTCGCAGCGCCTCCAGCTTATCCTCCGACCGTCTCTCGAAGCTCCACCTCGCCCGCGCGTCTTCGTCGTCGTCGTCGTCGTCGTCGTCGTCGTCGTCGCCCCTCCCGTCCGCTTCCGCGCGCCCGTCCTCCGCGCTCGCCTCCGAATCGCTCGCGCCGTCGTCGTCATCGCGCTCGTCGCGCGCGTCGCCCCCGCGCGCGCGTTCTCGCGGCGTCAGCGCCGCCCGTTTCGTCGTCTTTCGCTGCAGTCGCGCCGCCGCCCTCGCGCTCGGCGCGCGCGCGAACCTCCCGCGCGGTCGCGCGTCGTCGCCGTCGTCGCGCCGGCGCGCGGGCGCGAGCGCGTGCAATCGCTCGAAGAAGGCGCCGCGCGCGTCAACGCGCGCCGTCGTCGTCGTCGTCGCCATCGACGCGCGCGTCAGAGAGTGACGCGTCGCGCCGACCGTCGGCGCGTCGCGATGGCGCACGCCGCGCGCGTCGAGCGCGACGACGACGACGACGACGACGACGACGACGACGCGCGTGACGTCGACGGCGCGCCGACGGTCGGCGCGACGCGCGGACGCGTGCGATTGTTCAAGACGCCGACCGACGATGGATGCGCGACGACGACGCGACGGAACGCGAACGCGGCGTGCGTCGTCGGCGTGCCGAGCGCGATCGCGATCGCGGATTTCTGTCGATTCGTCGCGGGCGCGATGGCGACGACGCGGTCGGTGCGCGCGGTGGCGGGACGCGGCGACGGCGCGCGGTCGACGTACGACGCGGTGCTGGAGTTCGACGACGGCGACGCGGCGGACGCGTTCGTGGAGAATTATCACGGGCGGAGGTACGCGATGGGACGGGAGGAGACGTGCGTGGCGGTGCGCGTGGTGCGCGTGGAGGAGGGGGAGGAGGCGAGCGGGACGCCGGGAACGGAGGTGCCGACGTGTCCGGTGTGCCTGGATAGGCTGGACGCGGAGGCGTCGGGAATAGTGACGACGATTTGCGAACACGCGTTTCACGCGGAGTGCCTGAGCGGGTGGGCGGACGCGTCGTGTCCGGTGTGTCGGTACGCGCACGAGCCGGAGAGCAAGGCGCGGTGCGCGACGTGCGGTAAGGATCACGATTTGTGGGTGTGCTTGATTTGCGGCGAAGTGCGGTGCGGACGCTACGCGGGGGCGTGCGCGGTGAATCACTGGACGGAGACGAATCACACGTACGCGCTCGAGCTCGGAACGCAACGCGTGTGGGATTACGTCTCAGATGGCTTCGTGCACCGGTTGATTCAGAGCAAGAGCGGACTCGTCGAACTGACGCCGCCGCCGTCGACGCGAAGGGCGTCGTCTTCGGACGCGAGCGGCGCGGCGTGCTCGCCGATTCGCGCGCCAGACGTCGGCGATTTGGACGCACAACTCGAGGAAGCGCTGGTGGCGTCCAAACTCGACGCCATCGCGAGCGAGTACGACTTACTCTTGACGTCACAGCTCGAATCGCAACGCAAGTATTTCGAAGGCTTGCTCCAGACGGCCAACGCGAGGTGCGCGGGGACGATCTCGCGAGAAGACGAGGACAGTAGGAACGCCGCCGTGGTGGCGCGAGCGATGAGCGAAGCGAAGGACGCCAAACGTGAATTGAAAATGCTTCAAAAGGCGAACGCGTCGCACGTGGCGTCGATTGAACAGCTCCGCGACGAGCTCGAGCACGCGCACGCGCTCAGCGATACGTTGGCTGAAAACGTCGAGACGCTCAGGGCGGAAGCGACGCGCGCTGAAAAGCGTAAAACGATCGAATTGGCGATAAAAGACGCGAGAATCAAAGAACTCGAGGAAGAAAATCGCGACTTGATGTTGTTCCTGGACACGTCGAACAAACTGAGCGTCGACGCGTCGCTGGCGGAGGAGATAGCCGGCGGCACGGTCGTGGGCATCGACACCGACACGACGCCGGAGCCGACGCCGTCTCGAAACCGCACGCACGAAAGACTGAAAGGAAAAGTCGAAGCCGAGCGAAGGAAACTTTAAATGAATGTGTAAATCAATGTACAAACAATGCGCGCGCGATTTCGATTTCTCCTCTACAGCTCTACGAGAACCCGGCGAGGATCAACAGAACAAACGCCGCGATCGCGCCCGCGAAGGCGATATTCGCCCGTTCGGTGTCTTCATCCGATTCGAAGCGTTCTCGCTGCCTCTTCGCCTGCGTGCTCTCGTCGCCCAACCCCCTAAACTCGAGCTCCTCTTCTCTTCTCGGCCAATTTTCGGCGCGTTCGCGATCGCCGTCGCGTTCCAATACCAACGTGATCGGCCCATCGGCCACCCTCCCGTTCGCCAACGCCGCGCTCACCTCCCCCCACGGCACCTCGTCCGCGCCGAACAGCGTCCGCACGCGTTTCGTACCGCTCAAATCCCCCGTCAGCGCCGCCGTCGTCCGATACACCACCTGCGTCGCCGTGAACGCCCGCAGCACGTCCCCTCGTCGCGCGCACTGCCTTCCGAACGGCGCCAGCGCCGCGACGTCGTTCGCTCGCGCCGCATCGCTCCCTTTCACGAAATCAGCGACGCGCGCGCGTCCGTCGGCGTCGTCTTCGAAGATTATTCCCAGCGGCCTCGCCGCCGTCACGCTCAGCACTTCGCTCGCCCCGGCGAGCGTCGCGTCGAACACGTACGTGCGCTGCGTCGTCGAGTTCGACGCTCCGTCGCCCTTGGGCGTCGTCTGCGCCGAATCCCACGGCGCGCGGAGCGTGTCGCCGTCGTAACGTCCGCCGGTGTAGGCGCGCACGGGTCCGCAGTCAATCTTTACGCGCGTCGCGCTCGCGCTCGGCGATGGATCGACGAACGTGCGATAGCCCGCGGCGCGGTACTCGGGAGCGCGCGTCGTCGCGGACGACGCGGACGACGCGCGGGCGAGGACGAGGACTCGAGGGCGCGACGCCATCGCGCGCGCGGCGAAGTGCGGACGAACGCGTTCGCTTCGCATCGTTTACAACTGATATACAACACCGTGGATCGGAAAAAGATAATGCACAACACTCCACGTGATGGCTTCGTAGCGTACAGCGCGCGTCGGCGCGGACGACCGGTTCGTCGTCTCGGATCGCTCACGCGAAGGCGACGGCGTCGCCGAACCCGCGCGCTCTCGCCGCGGCGACGTCGATCACGTGCTGCACGCACCCGACGAGCGTCACCGCGCACGCGCTCTGCCACGCGTACAACGCGTGCGCGTCCATGACCTCAATCTCCGAGAACAACGCGCGCTCGAACGCCGTCAACTCGTCGGCGTCCATTCGAAACGCGTCCTCGTCCTCGCCGTCGTCGCCGTCGCCCCCGTCGCCGCCGCCGCCGCCGCCGCCGAACCAATCGCCACCATCGCCACCGTTCCCATCGTCCGCGCGATCGTCGTCCGTCGCATCGCGCGATCGCCGTCCTCGCGGTTTTCTTCGCTGCGCCGCGCTCACCGGCGCCGGCGCGCTTCGCACCGCGCGGTCGCTCCCCGTCCGCGTCCGCGGTTTCGGCGGCGCGCGCGTCACGCACCGCGTCGTCGCGCGCGTCATCGCGCGTCCCGCGATCGTCCGCGTCGTCCCGCGCGTCGTCGCGTTGGGCATCGCCGTCGTCGAGTCGTTTCGGTTTCAAATCTGTTCAAACCGCGAGCGATCGTTCGATCGTTCGATCGTTCGTCGTTCGTCGTTCGTTCGGCGTCGCGCGCGCGCGTCGCGCGTCGCGCTCGAGTCGATCGTTCGCGTCGCGCGCGGTGCGCGATCGGCGCGGCGTCGACGCGACGGTGCGTCGCGCGATGACGATCGATGTGGAAAATGCCACGACCGTTGGCGTGGGCACCCAGCCGAGCGCGCGAGGCGACGACGGATCGACGAGGCGGATCGACGAGGACGCGCGGGACGACTGTGAAACGTTGATTACGAATCAAGCGATGCGATCTAAGGGGTGGCGCTCGTCGAACCCGACGGCGACGCCGCGCGCGGCGACGTCGTCGATCAGAGGCTCCTTCTTGCCGACGAGGAAAAACGCGCGAAGGTTGCGCGCGAACGAGCCGCGGTCGAACGGATTGGCGAACCTGCCCTCGGCGGATTTGAGGTAGGCGTAGCGATGGACGTTGGAGAGCTCGTTGGTGGTGATGTTCCGGGCGGCTTGACTGAGCTGGGCGACGGTGAGCAAGGCGACGGGGAGGAGAGTGAGGGCGTCGAAGACGGCGAAGCAGGCGATGCCCCCGGTGGAGCGAAAGCGCTCCGTCGGAGACTCTTCGTTGAAACGCGCGATGGCGACGCAAAAGGCGATCGCCATGGCGAGAGACTCGAGAATGAGAAAGATGACGAAGTCTCTGTGATTTCTCTTCCCGATCGTGTTCCCCATCCACGGACAGTAGTGATCGAAACGCGCCACGCACTTGTCGCGCACCGCGCAGTGCTTCGTGCCGAACGGCTTGACGAATTTGCACGTCACGCAGAGCTGGTTCCAGTTTCCGGCCCAAAGCTCGGCGTGATTTAATCGCTCGTCCACGTCATGCGCCGCCGAGCTCGGTCGCGCGCCTCGGCGAATGGAGGATAAAATAGAGGCGGTGACGACCCCCGGGTCGGCTTGCGAGACGCGCTTCATGTAGTACAATCCGCAGCTCGCCGAGGCGAGGCTGACGAGCGACCAAAACGACAACGTCACGTCCATCGTGGCGACGCCTTCGGCGAAGATGACGTAATGCGAGAACATCAGCATCAATCCGACGATGAGGCCGAGGCACGCGACAGCCAAGCCTTTTTGCGTCCAAAAATTATCGCGCCTCAAAAGCGCGCGCTGCTCCTTGGCGAGGAAATTCGCCAGGAGGTGATGGCCTTTCTCGAGCGCGAGCGCCTCCGCCGTGTTTCCGTCGACGTCGACCGCCGTCATGGCGTTCAAACCGCCGGCGCGGACTATTAAATGCGCGGCTTCGCTCTTGCCCTTGATGGCGGCCCAGTGCAGCGCGGTGCAGCCTTCCTTATCCGCCCGGTACACGTCCGCGTCCATGCACACCAACAACTTGACGGGATCGGGAAACCCTTTGTACGCCGCCCAGTGCAGCGCCGTTCGACCGTCGTGATCGGTGACGTCAACATCGATGTTCCATCGCATTTTAAAGTGATAAATCATCCCGGTGTGACCGTACTGCGCCGCGACGTGCAGCGGCACGTATCCCCGCGAATCCGCCGCGTTCAACTCCGCTCCTTTCCGCAGCAGCAACTCCGCGCACGGCAGCGACCCTCGCACGCACGCCCAATGCAGCGCCGTCTGTCCATCGTTATCCCCCGCGTTTATCGAACTCCCGCGTTCGAGCAACAACGTCGCCGCCGCGACTCTATTATTCAGCGCCGCCCACTGCAGCGCGCGGAATCCCGACCCATCCGGCGCGTTCACGCACCCTTCGTCCGCATCGATCATCCGTTTCATCGCGTCGACGTTCCCATACGCCGCCGCGCGCCAAATATCGAGCTCGCTCTCGTCCTCCGCGTTCGTCGCCGGCGCGTCCTCCGCGCGATCGTCCTCCGCCGCCGCCTTCCGCGTCTCTCGCCCGACGCCCTGCAGATCCATCGCCGACATCTCGCGTCGCGCGCGCGCGTTTCACGACGCTTTCGCGCGTTTCGCCTCGTGTTCAGCGTCGA
>Ga0315320_10004175_pt1 | contig 11835 bp, 9 predicted proteins | sample M140m21515metaG_FD_203458 | JGI IMG/M metagenome (GOLD analysis project Ga0315320, IMG submission 203458) | Ammonia-oxidizing marine archaeal communities from Monterey Bay, California, United States - M1 40m 21515 | ecosystem: Environmental > Aquatic > Marine > Coastal | place: USA: California...
CCCACACGCCCATCGATTCGAATCACACCATCTCCGGCGCGTTGAACCGGGGCTCCTTCGACCGGCATACTCCCTTGAGCCACTTCAAAATTGACCCGAAGCGGGTGACCATCGGGCGCCATCGCTTGGGGCAACAAATAGTGCGGAGCCACACGAAGCATGCTCTTGAAAAAGCCCACTGTCTGTGCGTGATTCTGGTCGACAAAACTGCCCAACGCTTCCATTCGGTAATAGGCCGCTGCTTGACCCGCTTGAATGGGCTCACCCAAGCACGGGATCGCCCGCTGCGCGGTCCACCGCGCGGTGCGGAAGGCTTCCTCATCCATCGTCGAAAAGGCCATGTCGGCCTCGGAGATGTGCCGTGAAAGGGCCGCAGTCGACACCAACTCCGGACAGCCATCACGGGCATGAGCCACACCGGCCGTCAAACACCAGATCATCATCCAGCGCATCACAGTGCACCTCCAAGAAGAATCAACACTTGTCCTTGTCCACCGTTGGCCGTGGCAGCACTGGTAATCAAGTCAAACATGCCGTCTCCATCGTAGTCCACCCCGCCCACCAGTGCGGTACCAAACCCATCACCCGCGCCCACACCCATGACTGACCCCAAGGCCATATCGGCGGTGATGCTGTCTTCAAACGGAGCGCCATACACATGAATGGCTCCACGGTTGTCATGGGTTGGTGCACCAATGGCAATGCCGAGTGTTCCAGCACCATCGAGTGGACCCGTACCCGCGAGGGACTGACCAAAACCAGCGTTGTCCACCGCGCCATGAAACTGAGCCATGGCAATCTCATCGATGCTCCCAGAGACCAGATCGGAAACCAAGTAGACCGCACCGCGCTTGGTGCCCTCCAGGTTGCGACCAGGGGCACCCACAAGCAAATCGGCAAGACCATCCCCGGTAACGTCTTCAATCATCTGAAGTTCCTCACCGGTCTGCGCACCAATGCCCGTGCCATCAATGATGACGTCCGCAGACTCCGCAGACCACAGCTCCCCCGCTTCCGAGATCGGTTGTCCGGATTCAAAGCCATACACGGCCCCCTGCCCCCCATCGCCAGAACGGGCAGACACAATCAAATCAGGGAGGCCATCACCGCTCCAGTCATCCATTGCAACCATGGAGGAACCAAAGCTATCGGAAGCCGAAGATCCATAAATTATTAGATCAACATCCCCAGTCTCAGCACCATCGATGACATCCCCCGTTTCGAATGGACCCAAGGCCACATAGACGGCACCCACCTTGGATGCAGCGAGGTTCTTGATGTTGATCCCGCCGGCGAGCAGATCGGCCGATCCGTCACCATCAAAATCTCCGAGATGGCCGAGGTCACGACCGAAGTTCGCATTGCCATGCGGGCCGAGCATCTGAACGTCTGGAGCCGTCAAGTCGGTGGTGGCGCTGATTGGACCAAAGTAGACATTGGCCAAGCCCGCTGCCGGACGGCCCGGCTCGGCTGCACTTGGGGCACCCAACATCAGGTCAAGAACACCGTCACCATCCACATCGCCCGGCACCACCATGTCTCGTGTCAACCGTTCGCTCGCCACACCCGTAAGCCGTACATACTCTGCAGTGGTGTGCTCACCCGACACCGCACCGCTCACGATGGTCAGTGCGCTGTCTCCATACGCTCCGATCAAGAGATCATCGCTGCCATCTCCATCGATATCTGGTGTGTACAATAAATCTGCGCCTGTATTTCCTGCTGCAGCCACTCCCGAGATTGTGGTTGCCGCAAACTCAGCGCTCGTCTCACCCGTAAAGCCGCAGCCCAACGCCTCATCATCGCAGTTGTTGTCAATGCCATCGTTGCAGACTTCCACCGCATTGGGGTGAACCGCCGCGTCCTCATCTGCACAGTCATCGGACTCCAATGCATAAAAACTGGCCGTGGCCTCGCACAAGCATTGCGCCTCTCCACCCGCAAACCCATCTTCATCGGCATCACCAAACCACTCCGTGCAGCCAATCGCACCCGGATCATTCGTACTCAATGAGCAGTCATCATCCACCTCTGTGGAGCAGTCTTCCTCCATACCGGGATTCACCAAACCGTCGGAATCATCGCAATCATCAGCGGACTCACTCATGCCCTCAGCGAGTAAACACGACTCCACAGTGACATCCATACTTCCATATCCATCGCCGTCTTCATCCACCGCCCACACCGCACCTGGAAAGGCCGTGGCATCACCGTCATCACAGTCGTCTGCGTTGTCTACCGTCCCCTCGGGTGCCGCGCAGTCTTCCATAAACACGTCGGGGTTCCCAAAGCCATCCCCATCGGCATCGGCGTAGTACAAACTGGTAAACGCACATTCCGGCGCTGCCGTGGTCGACAGACGATGGGCGTATTCGTCCTTGGTAATGAAGGCACAGCCAGTAGAAAATAGGATGGCCAATAATGAAGTCCGCATCGACAACTCCAACAGTAGTGGGCGGCTCTAACCGACATGCTCACTCAATGATATGGATGGATCATGACCGTCACTTTCAGCCCGGAAATCCGCACCCGTCTCGATGGACTTTTGAGCCAGTTCAAGCGTTCTGCGGACCCTGGACCGTTCGAGTATCGGTGGTGTCACCATGAAGACGGGGGCCGTCATCCCCTTCACGTCGTGTTTGGCGTCATGGTTCACGGCAATGAATTTGGCTCACTTCCGGCCGTGGTACGAATGGTCAAAAGCCTACAATCCGGCGAAGTAACCTTCGGCGGAAAGGTCTCAATTTTTATCGGAAACCCCGAAGCCGCCCAAGAAAACCTGCGGTATTTGGAAGCCGATCTCAACCGGGTCTTCTTGGATACCGGCCAGAACCGACATGAGGATCGGCGGGCCCAACAAATCATACCGATTTTGGATGCAGCCGATGTCCTGATCGACTTTCACCAAACGATTCTCGAAACGACATGCCCGTTCTACATCTTTCCGTGGCATCGGTCAGGTTGGCAGTGGGCACGGGCCATTCACAGCACCGATGTGTGGGTCACTCGAAACCCAAAACAAGGATTTTCAGCGGGATCGAAGTGTACAGATGAGTATGTCACGGACCGAGGAAAACCCGGCATGACTGTGGAGTTGTCGCAGAAGGGATTTTCAACAGAGGCCGAACACCTGTGCTGGAACACCATGCTCGACACCTTGCGGGTCGCAGAGGAAGTTGGGCTCGGCCAGAGTATCGATGCGCTGGCACAGCAACAGAACGAGCTCTCGTTCGTCGAAACCACGTTTACAGAGCGATTTGACGACCCCATGAAAGCCCTGGTTCCTGGATTGGTCAACTTTCGAACCGTGCAGGCAGGACAGGCGCTTCATGCACCAAACTCGCCTCCACTGATAGCCCCAAAGAGTGGCTCTATTTTGTTTCCCAAGTACCCACAGCGGGAGGACGGACAAGCCGTGGCCCCCTGGCCCGGAGAGATCTACCGGATTGTGGCTCCCATGAATGAGCACCCCATGGTGCTGTGGGGCGACCCTACGGAACCGTGACCACGCCGGTGAGACCATCGGGAATGCTGATCGACCATTCACCGGATGGAAGACCAACCACGTTGTAGGAAAGGTTGTACATACAGATGCAATCGCACAACGCCTCTCCTTCGTCATAGACGACCGACAAAGAACCGTCCGCCGATCCAGTCGCCGTCAAACTGAAGTCAGCGCAGCAGTTCGCCTCGTGGGAAGTATGCGCGACACTCACGTGACCCGCAGCCTCATCATAGGAGGCCTCCATACTCGCGGACCCTTCCGAACCATCGCAATCACTGACTGTGAACCCCGTAACGGCCAGCGATTCCAGGCTCGAGCCACCATCTGCATCCGCATCTCCGGTCCCGTCGGCATCCGCATCTCCGGTCCCGTCGGCATCCGCATCTCCGGTCCCGTCGGCATCTGCAGAAGCGGCCGTGTCGTCCGGCCCACCATCCACGTCCCCAGAGGAGGCCGTATCATCCGTGCCACCATCGGCATCTGCTGAAGCGGCCGTGTCGTCGGTGCCACCATCGGTGTCCGTCGTTCCACCATCCGCGACAACCGAACTGTCTGGGTCGGCCACCGAAGGCTCCGCACCCGACGCAAAACCGGCCTCACTTTCATTCTTACCGCAGGCAACAGCAAGCCCAAACAACATCGCACCCACCACCAATCGCATTTATCACCTCATGATTCTGGACAAACACTACCGACGTGGCAACCCAGCCGCCACCGATGCCGGCACAAAAAAGTAGTTCATGTAGGTCGAGGGATTGTGCCCGCCGGGTGGCGGGCAGGGGTAGATTGTCCGACCAGGCCCACAGTAGGCCTCCATACGCGTGTAGCCTCCTGCCTCCGCACACGTCGTCCAACTCATGGGCAGGGGGTCATCGGCCGAAGTGACCCGATTGGTGGCCGGTCGAAGCCCCTGACCCGACTTCTCATGCACATAGCGAAATGACGGGTGGTAGGTGTTCCATGCTGTGGCACGTTGATCGCCAATCGAAAGCGCTGTTTCCTCCGTGAAAATAAGCACAATACCGGCGTCGGCATACGCCTGAAACACCGTGATCAGCTTCTCATCATCGGCATCACGAATCTCGTGAAAACCATTGCCCACCATCATCACCGAACCCTGTGAGTCGACCCCATGTTCGGCCAATGCGTCCAACAAGATATCGGCCCGACCAATGTCGGCATTCCGAACAAAGATCATGTCCTCGGGAAGGGTTCCGACATCCCGCTCGGCCTGGGCCGCATTGATGGCGGCATCTTCGAGGTCGGCCCCAACAAACTGGATCGATTTTCCACCCGAGCGAACAAATCGCTGGCGGGTGGCTTCACCCCGACCCAATGCATGCTCGATAAAGACGGAGTAGCGAAAACCGGTGTCACGACAGAAGTGGTCGAGACTGTCATTGGCTTTCCGAAAGCTCTCCCGGTTCGCCCGCTGGCTGGCGGCGATGTTGGTGGAACGGGTGAGATGAACGGAGCCTCGTCCGTGTTTCAGAATCTCTGAGAGTTGGGCCATATAGGGCTGATAGGCCTCGATGATCCCAAAGGGTCCTGGTCCGCGCTCGAGCAATCGACGACCCAAGGGGGTCAGCACACATTCCGATAAACCTGGTACTGGCCGTGCCACACCGGCCGCATGCAGCAACTGCAAGGCGGCCGACCCCAAATCTGGATGGTCGGGAACAATATCGATGGGCGCTATACTGGTCTGTTTGAGACAATCAACGGTGGTCCCGGCCGATGCCATCCCCACAATCAACGGCACCAGACGATAGCCCAGCGCAATCTCTTCATAGGTGGGAAACCAGTTGGTTTGAAAATGATTGCTGCGCGGCATGGCCCCACCACCAAGAACCAACAGATGGGCATGCTCACTCTCTTCGAGCGGATCTCCACCACACGCTTTGGCCCACAGTGCGGCGGCATGCACAGGCTCATTGTCGGGAAGCGGTCCCAAGGACTCCAATACCCGCCGGGCTTCCGGGCGATCCGACAGGCGGAAGGCACCCCCGGAACGGTCCACCAATCCAAGCACCGAGAGAAAGCTCAAATCGGTGTCGAGTTCATCGGCCTGAAGAACGGTGTCGGATGGAACGATGGCTTCCTCCGCGAGCAATCGTCGCGTGATGCCCACCTCGGCCAATGCGCCCAGCACATGGCGCAGAGACCACAAAGCAGGAGGTGCGGTGATGGCGGCGGTTCGCAGCACTTGTTGGACCACTCGCCGGCTCTGCAACACATGATGGCGCTGGCCCTCATCAAGGCCATCAAGACTGCTGCACAGCTCTTCGAGCGCATCCCAGGTCTGCGCTCCCCAGCCCATGAGTTGCGGTATACGATCCCGTAAAGCATCGTAGGCGGGGGCCGCCAAAAACGGAAAGCCCGCCGAACTGATGCCCGTCTCGTGGCCGAGCACCTCGGCCAACACCTCTGTGAGTGGTCCTGAAGTGCGGGTCTCGAGGCGAGCAGTGGTGGGGGTCATGCCTAAGCTCTAATCGATCGCGAACAAGGAGCTATCGACACTGTTGCGTTCTCGAACTCAGGTCCTTGGAACAATAGAGATCCCAAATCGGGCCAGCGAGGTCACAGTCATCAATCCAGTTTTTGGTCGTCCCGCAAGAGGGCGAATACGTGAGATTCCATCCGCCACCATCCGGGGTTTCATAGCACCCGAATGAACTGGCAGAGCTACACCCACCCAGCGTCGTCCATTTCTTTGTGGACGTCCCATCACAGTTGTAGTCGTATCCTCCACAACTTGTCGCAGACGACGAATATGATGTGGCGCCCGGGTACACATCGCCATCCACGTCGCAGCAGTCCTCATTGGTCAGTTCATCGTAGTAGGTCACATCACCAGACGCGCACAAACACATGGAGTCTGTTTCGTGGCCTTCGCCATCACCATCGTAGTCCCGATAGTAGGTCGCACAACCTGCAGCATTCGGCTCATCAATCAGCGTATCGCAGTCGTTGTCGATTCCGTCACACGACTCTGTAGCGCCCGGATACACGTCTCCATCACTGCTTAAGCAGTCTCCCCCTACCGCCACATACCCAGAGGGCTTGTCACATGCAGACATGGGTAACCATGATGCGCCGTACCCATCGCCATCGCTATCGAAATACCAGGTGCTCTCTCCAAGAGCATCACTTTCTTCGCTCTCGCCATCACAATCTTCATCATCGTTGGCGGCGTCACATACCTCTGGAGCGCTGGGATTGATGTCCGCACGCGTATCGTCGCAGTCACCGGAATCGAGCACGTAAAAACTGGACGGCGGATCACACGCAATATGGGCGGTGGAGCCATATCCGTCCTCATCTCCATCGTAATACCAAGTGGGCTCATCAACCGCGCCTGTCTCATCGATACCGGACAGGCAGTTGTTGTCGACCCCATCACAGACTTCCGCAGCACCGGGGTTCACATCATATTCAGTGTCATCACAATCCGTGTCGTAGATCGAATAGCCAGAGGGGAGTGCACAACTCAGCTGAGTCGAAGATGCATCCCCATAGCCATCGCTATCCACGTCTCGATAATAGGTCGCCACCCCAACCGCGCCCGCCTCATCGGCGTCCCCGTCGCAATCATTGTCCACGCCATCACAAATCTCAGTGGCAGCGGGGTTGATTGCGGCAGCATCATCATCACAGTCAAAGTCATTGGTCACATAGCCAAAAGGCAATGAACACACGAGCAAAGAGACAGCGGGATCTCCATAGCTATCAAAGTCTGTGTCGGCGTACGCCAGACTTCCACCAGCGGCACCGGGTTCGTCCTCTGTTCCGTCGCAGTCGTTGTCAACACCGTCACACACCTCCGTTGCACTGGGGTTGATCGCAAAATCACCGTCATCGCAATCGGGTACCAGATCGCACAGGGTGGATCCATCCTCGTCCATATCCATTTCGGAGTCTTCGCCATCCGTGGCCCAGTCACAGTCATTGTCCAGACCATCACCGCACACTTCCGTGCCCTCAGGACTCACATCAGAGCGGCCGTCGTCACAGTCGTCACCATTGGTCGAGTAGCCATCCGGAAGCGAGCACGCCGACTGCGTGCTGAACGAAACGCCATAGCCGTCACCATCGGTATCCTCAAAGTAGACCGTGGCATCCTCGGAGCCCGCACCATCCGTCACACCATCACAATCGTTGTCGACGTCATCGCACACTTCGGTGGCACTGGGGTTGATCGCAAAATTACCGTCATCGCAATCCGGTACTGCATCACACGTGGACGACCCGTCTTCGTCCAAATCCGTATCGGGGTCGGCCGCATCAATCAGGCCATCATCACAGTCGTTGTCGATGTCATCGCACACCTCGATGGCCGCAGGGTTCACTGCCGAGAGTGAATCATCGCAGTCCAAATTATTGGAGACATAGCCCTCAGGTGCCGAACACGATTCCGCAGAAATGAGCGGATTTCCATACAGGTCACCATCGCTATCGGCGTAAAACAACGAGCTGCCTTCGGCTCCAGGCTCGTTGATCTCTCCATCACAATCCTCATCTACATCAAAGGCGTCACAAATCTCAATACCACCTGGAAAGATGTCTTCGTCGCCATCATTGCAGTCAGGAACCGCATCACAGATCGAATACCCATCCTCATCCCAGTCCGTATCAGGATCGTCATCATCAATGGCATCATCACAGTCGTTGTCGATGTCATCGCACAACTCTACGGCTTCTGGATGAATGTCCGGATCGTCATCATCGCAATCATCCTCACAGACTGAAAATGTATCTTCATCCTGGTCGGTGTCGGGGTCATCTCCATCGATGGCCAAATCGCAGTCATTGTCGATGCCATCACAGATTTCTTCTGCACCGGGGTGAATCAGAATGTTGTCGTCATCACAATCACCATCGATTTCCGCGTATCCATCTAAGTCGTCATCGAATGTGTCTGTGCCTTCATCAATCAGGCCATCACAGTCGTCATCGACACCATTGAGCACCTCTTCCGCTTCGGGGTACACATCGTCATCCCCATCGTCACAGTCGCCATCAGCTTCCGCGTAGCCATCGCCATCATCGTCATAAACATCGGTCAACTCATCAATTTGACCATCACAGTTATTGTCGATGCCGTCTTCAATTTCGGGAGCGACCGGTGAAGTGGTCGGCTCATCATCGTCGCAATCACCCTCGATTTCAGTATAGCCATCGCCATCATCATCATAGCCATCGGTCCCTTCATCGACGATGTCATCACAGTCGTCATCGATTCCGTTGTAAATCTCGTCGGCGTCCGGTGAGCGGCCGTCATCGTTGTCGTCGCAATCGCCTTGCTCTTCGCTGTAGCCGTCCTCATCGTAGTCGCAGTTGGACAAAGCCAAGCAGTCGGTTTCGACCTTTACCGTCATGTAATCGGAACCGATCTCTCCCATGGGGTCGGTGGCTTTCAGGGTGACGGTGTGCAACCCTTCGGAAAGACCCGCTGTGGTGAACGTGGTTTCCCCTTCTGCACTGATCGCTGAGCCTTCTTCCAACAAACCGTCTTGATCACTGACCCATTCGATATCGAGTTCCTCGGAGTCCGATTCCTCGTCTTCAACGAAGGCCACAAAGAAAATCGCCTCTCCCACCTGAAACGAATCCCCCTCAACAGGCTCCTCAAACGTCACTATGGGTTCCGTATTGTGGATGGCGATCGTCTTGTCCATTGGAGAACACGACAAGATGACAAACGAAACAAACGCCCAGGAAACACATCGCATAGAGATCCTCTCTTTGACCTTCATCAAAGCATACAAAACGAGAAGGTTCGAGGACTTTGTTTTGCTTAAGACAGGCCGAGAATGCCCTTAATCATTGGTTTGGCGTGTTCTTCGACCGCATCCAGCCCATGGGTCCAGGCGAAATACACCGCGACGCCTGCAATACCCGCCGCTACGGGAGCCAAAACCACCCCACCCAACAACACCAAGCCATCCTCCTCTAAGATTCCGGCTGCGAGGACAAAGATCACAAAACTGGGGGCGGTATTGGTGAGCGGAATGGGCATGGACATGCTGATCGACATCAACAAAACAATGACCCCCACAAGCGACAAGAATGCCCGATTTGTTGCCAAACCTGAGAGTCTCGGCCGAATGACCCACTCGACAAAGCGCAGGGGAATCCCTGCATTTTTTACCGTCCACTCAAGCTTGCTCTTCTTCACAGACCGCTTGCGAACGCTTTCAGGAAGCCACGGGGTGGTCCGGCCGCGAATCATTTGTAGGCCCAACAGCGCCATCATGATTCCAAACGGGGTTGCATAGCCAGGGGCCGGGACCGGCAGGGCTGCTGGCAGGGCCAAAATGAGCAGAATCAACCCAAAGCCACGGTCGGCAATCTCATCGAGCACGGCACCGATGGTGGTTTCTTCCGTCTCAAGGGCCGCCACAAAGTCGGTGAGTTCAGCGGACAAACGGGTATGCGGTTTGGTATCAGACATGGCTGAGCCCCTAACCAATCACGATCAACAGGGCGCCCACAGACACCAGAATCGTGCCCAAGATTCGATCCACCCACACCCCTTGGCTGGCAAGCCAATCGGCAGCCCCTGTGGTGGCCAACATCATGGCCGCAAACACATACCAACACCCGTCAATGAGCATCGCCATGCTGGCCACACCCACCCGGTCCATGGTGGTCGCATCGGGAGGCAAAAAGGGCACCAACAAGGCCAAAAAGAAGACGGCAATCTTGGGGTTCATCACCGAGATGGCCATGCCATCCACAAACCCTCGCCGGCCGGTACTCGTGCCGTGGCTCATGTCGCCTTGGCCTGCGTGACGGAATGCGCCGATACCCATCCACAACAAATACAACCCCCCGCCAACCTCGATGACCCGCGCCATGCCGGGCACAGCATCCAACACCACGGCCATGCCAAACACCGCAGCAAAAGCATAAAAGCCAATGCCCAAACCATGGCCAATCCCCGTCAACACCCCTTCTATGCGGCCACCACTCACGGTGTTCTTGACCACCACAGCCAAGCTCGGTCCAGGCGACATGGCCCCGGCAGCACAAACCGACGCGATCGAAATCCAGGCGGTGGCGTCCATGCCCATTACAGTCCACGACTCCATTCAGGACGGAGCGGAATCGCACCACAAAGGGCCAGCTCAAGGGTGTCTACGATGTGCTGTCGGTCCTCGGGCAAACGACCGCCGAGCGGCAAATAGTTGCTCGCGTGGTTGGTTCGAAACAAGGCGTCGGTGGGTCGAGATTCATCCACAATGATCTGCAACTCGCGGAGAAGACCCTCTACATCTGGAAGCTCCCAGCCCTGGTTGGTATGGGTGCGCGCGAGCGGCGTACCCGGTACCACAGTGAGCGTCAGGGCCGATAAAAAGTGGGGATCCATGTCTGTGATGAGCTTGGCCGAGCCGTGGGCATGCGCTTCACTGCGCTCAATGCCACCCGCTCCCAACAAGAAGATGGTGCTGATTTTAAGTCCCGCCGCCCGGGCCTTGGCCGCGGCCGCCACGTGGGTGTCGTACAGATAGTTGTCGCTGCGCTTGGCACCCTTGGGTCTTGGGCCTTTGGCCACACGCCGCATGGTGGTCTCATCACCCGATTCGGGTCCTATGTAGAGCAAGCGGAGTCCAAGCGCGCGCAGTCGCTCCAACTCCGCATCGGTCTTCTCTAAAATATTGGTGGCCGTGGCGTAGCAGCTCACCTGCCGCAAGGCCGGAAGCGTCTCATAGGCCAACTGTAAAATGGGCTCCCAGTGCTCCATATCCAAGATGAGTGCATCGCCATCGGCCACAAACATCTTCTGAACCTGCTCGCCATACTCCATGCCCGCCATGGCAATGTCTTCCAGGCTTTCCACAATCGGCCGCACCCGAAATGTGGGCTTGTCTCTGTACATGTCGCAATATGTGCAGTTGTTCCATGAGCAGCCAATGGTGGCCTGCAGAATGTAGCTGTGGGCCTCGGATGGAGGCCGGTAGAGTTTGCCGGTATAGCGCATGAACCCCGTCTATCGTGTGCGGCCCACAAAGAGAATCAACTGTGCTCAGTTCGCAGACACCACCTGAACCATGGGCTCGCCATCTTCGGTCCACGACACTGTGGCCTCCATGGGCCGGCAGCACACATCGCAGTCTTGAATCATCTTTCCTCGATCGGCCTGATCCACAAAGATCTCCACCCACTCAAAGCAAGCCGGACACTGGGTGCTGACAGAATGCATCGTGGCCGCCTAATCGGACCAGCTCACGCTGATTTCCCCTCGGGCACCATCACCGCCCGTCTGGCCACTTCCGCCCGCAGAACCGCCACCTGGAGGACTTGGTGGACGCCCTCCTTCGAACACA